>Ga0210406_10000585_pt1 | contig 49264 bp, 42 predicted proteins | sample IncBWC30MmetaG_FD_155454 | JGI IMG/M metagenome (GOLD analysis project Ga0210406, IMG submission 155454) | Forest soil microbial communities from Barre Woods Harvard Forest LTER site, Petersham, Massachusetts, United States - Inc-BW-C-30-M | ecosystem: Environmental > Terrestrial > Soil >...
CGCCGGCAGCGCTATTCAAAGACAGCAATCCGCTCGATCCGACGGGTGCCGGTGATTACTACGTCAACTGCAGCAATCCATTGCTGAGCGCCCAGCAGCGGGGCGTCCTGTGCACGCCGGCGCAGATTGCCGCGGACACGGCGAATCCGGGGTCTTCCACCGTTCAGGTGAGGATCGGCCGCCGCAATGTGGAGGGCGGCGACCGTTTCATCGATTTCGAACACACCAACTATCGCGCGGTCTTCGGCAGCAAGGGCACGTTCGCGAACTCATGGAGCTATGACCTTTATGGACAGTACTTCTATACCTCGTTTTCCGACTCGAACAAAAAGTACTTGAGCTATGAAGGCATCGGCAATGCGCTGCTGGTGACGGGAACCGCGTCCAATCCGACCTGCATCAGCGGCGGCACGCGCGGCTGCGTCCCCTACAATATCTTCAGCGACGGGGGCGTCACGCAGGCTGCGCTCAATTATTTGTACCTGCTTGGAACGGCCACGGGGTCCGAGACCTTGCGCACACTGCATGCCGACGTGACGGGCAAGCTCGGCGACTACGGCATCATCTCGCCGCTCGCGACCGAGGGCGTCGGCGTAAACGTCGGATTCGAACACCGCAACGATCGCGAAGTCCTGCGGCCGGACGCCGCCGAGGAGAGCCAGCTTTTGTCAGGTTTCGGCAGCGCGGTGGCGCCCATTGACGCCGGCCTGTCGGTCAACGAGGAATTCATCGAGCTGCGCGCGCCGCTCGTTCAGGACAAGGCGGGCGCGAAAGAATTGTTGTTCGATACCGGGTATCGCCATTCGGACTACTCGACGGCGGGGAAAACCAATACCTACAAATTCGAAGTTCAATACGCGCCAATCGCGGATTACCGCGTTCGCGCATCCTATGACCGCGCGATTCGCGCACCCAGCGTCGCTGAGCTCTTCACGCCGCCGATCGTCGGGCTGACCACGGTCGTCCCCGACCCCTGCGCGCCGCCGATCAGCTTCACCCTGCTTCAGTGCGAGCGCACCGGTGTGACGCCCGCCCAGTACAACGGCGGCTCCATCCCGCAGGGCACGGCCAACCAGCTGTCGCAGGAAACCAGCGGCAATCCGGCCCTGAAACCCGAACAGGCCGATACCTACACGGTGGGATTGAATTTTGCGCCGAGCCAGATTCCACATCTCACCGGCAGCGTCGACTACTTCCACATTCGGGTGAAGGACGAGATCGGCGTGATTCCGTACCTGGTGGTCCTCTCCAATTGCGCCAACACCGGCGATCCGACCTTTTGCAGCCAGATCGTGCGCTCGCCCAGCACCGGCAGCTTGACCGGCAACAACATCGCCTCCGGCGGCTTTGTCATCCAAAAAAACTACAACCTGGGCACCGCGATCAACAGCGGCATCGACGTGCAGCTGAATTACAAGCTCGACCTGCCGCCGGGTCTTGGCGACGTGTCATTCGCGCTGAACGGCGCGTACCTGCTGCACAATGAAACGACGCCGCTGCCGGGAGCGCATACCTACGATTGCGTCGGCTTGTTCGGCGCGACGTGCCAGACCATCAATCCGCGTTGGCACCATCTGTTCCGCACCACCTGGGACACGCCTTGGAACGTGTCGGCATCGCTGACCTGGCGCTTCATCGGTTCGGTTTCGCAGGACAACAACAGCGGCGATCCGACACTGCATTTCGCGACGTTCGGCGGCTACGATTTCTACAATGCGACCATCGCGTCGTTCAGCTATCTTGATCTCGAGGCCACCTGGAACGTCAATAATGTGCTGCAGATCCGGGCCGGCGCCAACAACATCCTGGACAAGGATCCGCCCGTGATCGATTCGGGTATCGTCGCCGGCGGCGCGGCCAACACTTACAGCATTTACGACATGTTCGGCCGTCAGCTGTTCGTGGCGTTTTCGGCCAAGTTCTAGCGCCTGGGGAAACTCCGCGCAGGGAGCGTGCGGACAGCTAGTGAGCGGCGATCACCGCCGCCGCACCGGCCATCATCGTCGCGCTGGTGCGGTTGGCGATCTTTACGGCCTTGCGGCTGGTCAGCAGGCGACGAGCACGCACGGCGAGCAGCGCCCAGGCGAAATCGACCGCCATCAGCACGATGAGCGTCACGGCGGTCAACTCGAACCATGCGGTTGCGCCAACGCGATCCAAATCGACGATGGTCGGCAGGAGCGCCAGGTAAAACACCATGATCTTCGGATTACCGAGTGTGATGGTGAGTCCGGCGCCGAACATGCGCCAGCGCGACTGACCCGATGGCATCTCGCCCTTTGATACCTGCGTCGGCGCAAACCACATCTTCCACGCGAGATAAAGCAAATATGCGACGCCGATCAGTTTTATCGCGACGAACACGACGCCCAGCGTTCGCGCCACCACCGCGAGGCCGGCCACGGCGCACCCGAGCCAAAGGGCTTCCCCCAGCCACATGGCCGCCAAAAATGGCAGCACGTCGCGGAGCCCGTTGGTGAGGACCCGCGCGACCAGCGCGGCGACACTGGGTCCCGGCGACCCAGCGGCGACGATCAGCGCCACTGCGAACACCAGTAAATTTGCGAGCGTCATGCGTGCCTCCTTAGGATCGATCGAGCTACCGGTGCATCACTTCGCGACCGGCAGATCGATGTAGCTGGCGGCGTCGGGTTTATGGAACACGCGCTGCGTGGCCTTGACGTAATCGGCGGGCTTGGCGAAGAAAATGTTCGGCACAAAGGTTTGAGGGTTGCGGTCGTAGAGCGGAAACCAGCTTGATTGAACCTGTACCATGATCCGATGGCCCGGCAGGAACACGTGGTCCGCATTGGGCAGCTTCAGCGTGTAGCCGATGATCTTGCCCGCGGGAATCGCCGCTGGATTCGCCGGATCATCGCGGTAACGGCCGCGCATGATGTCCATGGCGACCGGCAATTGATAACTGCCCATCTCCACATTGCCCGGAACATCGTCCGGATAGACATCGATGAGCTTGACCACCCAGTCGCCATCGGTTCCGCTGGTCGAGGCGAAAAGATGCGCCACCGGCTGACCCGCGATGCGCAGCGGCGCGGTCAATACATCGGAGGTGTAGGTCAGCACGTCCGTGCGATCCGATGCGAAGCGCTGGTCATCGACCAGCCAACGCCTCCAGGTTGAATCGGATGCATAAGTCGGTCGAATGGGGCGTGGCCGATAAGTGACGGGCTTGGCGGGATCGGACACATACTCGTCGAACGCGGCGCCGGCGGCTTGCTTGTCGAAAGTCAATTTCGCGCCGGCCGCCAGATACAGCGGCGCGGACTTGAACGGACAGCCGCTCGCGCAGGACTGAGGCCATTGATCGTAGCGGCGCCAGACGTTGGCCCCTGTCTCGAACGCGGTGACGGCCGCGATATCCGCTTGCGGCGCGTTATCTTTCAAATGAGAATCGAAAAACGGCAGCAGCACATGCAGACGAAACCAATGTCCGGTGTCGCCGTCAAATTTGATCGCACCCAAGGAAGAGCCATCGCCGTTGCCGCCGCCGTGGCGCCACGGTCCGATCACCAGATGGGAATTGTCGTGCCCGGCGCCGGCTTGCGATCGCGTCGCCGTAAAGGCCGCCACAGCGCCGTAGATGTCTTCCTGGTCCCATTGGCTATGGACGTAGAGCGTCGGTACGGTGAGCGGACGCGCGGCGAGGATCTTGTCCACGGCCTGTGCGCTCCAATAATGATCGTAGGCGGGGTGCGCGACGAGACGCTGCCAGAAAGGCAGTTGGTCCATGCCCAGCGCCTTGCCCAGCGTACCCGCGGAGCCGATGGCGAGCCAGGTGCCGTAGGCGTCGTAGCGCGGAGCGATCCATTTGTCCTCCGAGGACTTTTCGGCCGTCTGCTCGAAGATGTAGTCGGCGTAGGTCTGGCGCAGCGCGCCGTTGTGAAACCAATCATCGCCAATCCAGGTATCGACCATGGGATTGAAGGGAGCGGCGGCCTTCAAAGCCGGATGCGGATTGACCAGGCTCATCAGCACCGTGAAGCCGTCATAGCTCGTGCCCATGGTGCCGACCTTGCCGTTGGATTCCGGCACGTTCTTGACGAGCCAGTCGATCGTGTCGTAGGCATCGGTCGAATGATCCACCGGCGTGTGATTCAAATCGCCCGACAAAGGCCGGCTCATCACATAGTCGCCTTCGGACTTATATTTTCCGCGCACGTCCTGGGCCACGATGATGTAGCCGGCATCGGCGAGCTCGCCGTAGCTCAAGGGCAGGACCAGCGCGCGGCGCGGGCTCTCTGCGCTGCTGGTGAATTTGCCGGCATTGTACGGGGTGCGATCGAGAATCATGGGCGCATGCGCCGCGCCCTTGGGGATGATGATGACCGTGTGCAGCTTCACCGCGTCGCGCATCGGAATCATGACGTCGCGCTTGATGTAGTCGTCAGCCTCCGTGACGATTTTGAAGTCCGCGGGGATGTCGCCGCCGGCCGGGGGCACCGGGTCGGCGAGTGCCGCCGGGCCGCCGGTCTGCAGCAAGAAAACAGCCAGCGCGGCGATGGATGCCTGGAACGGTCGGCGGATCATTTCTTCATCCCCTCATTGAAAGACGCGACTAAAGCTTAACCCCTTTTGCCGGACTGTATCGATTCAGGTGGGACGGGCACCACAGGAGGTCGATATGAAATTCGCTGGATTCGGGGTCTTATTCATCGGCTTAGGGATATTGGGCGTCAGGGTCGATGCGCACGCCACCGGCAGGTTCGCGGATGTCCAAATCATCGACCGCGATACCGGCAGCGTGCTGCCGATGTATAGAAGCCACGGAGAATATTGGGTCGCCGGCAGACCGGGTGCCCGTTATTCGATCATGATTCAAAATCGCCGCGGCGAGCGCGTGCTCGCCGTAACCGCCGTGGACGGCATCAATGTGATCAGCGGCGAGACGGGCGCCTGGGGCCAAAGCGGCTATGTTTTCAGTCCGGGCGAGAGCTACGAGATCACCGGCTGGCGCAAGAGCAATGCGGAAATTGCCGCCTTTAATTTTACCGCGGCGGCCAATTCGTACGCCGAACGAACGGGGCGGCCCGCCAATGTGGGCGTGATCGGCGTGGCGCTGTTTCTCGAACGTCCCGTGCGCGTACCAAGATATGAGGCATTCGATCGACGCTCCGAGGAGCCGGGATACGCTCAAAATCGAATCCAGGGCGGCGCGGCTGATAGTGTGGCGCATATGGCGCCCGCGCCGAAACTCGGCACCGGGCATGGCGCACGCGAAACCTCTTACGTGCAGGACACGACATTCGACCGGCTATCGAACACGCCGAATGAAGTCATCAAGATTCGCTACGACAGCATGGAGAATTTGGTGGCGATGGGAGTCGTGCCGTCGCGCCCGTGGCAATCCGCGCCCAACCCCTTCCCCTATTCGGCCATGCCGAGGTATGTACCGGATCCGCCCGGCGGCTGATAATGGGGTGAATGGACCTGTCGCAGGAGACTGACGAGAACTTGATGATGCGTTTCGGACGCGGTGAGGCCGCCGCGTTCGAGTATTTATACCGGCGGCACGAGTTGCGGGTATTTCGCTATCTTCGGCGCAGCGTCAAAAATGAGGCCAGCGCCAACGATTTGATGCAGGAGGTCTGGTTCGCCGTCGTGCGCGGCGCTGCAAATTATCAGCCGACGGCGAAATTCACGACCTGGCTGTTCACCATTGCCCACAACCGCATGGTCGACATGATTCGCGTCAATTACCGGCTGCAGAGCCTGGATACGGGCGAAGATGCCGATGCAGAGGGCTCGAGTTTGCTGGACCGGCTCGCGGTCGATGGGAAACTCGAGCCCTTGGCGCAGGTCCAATCGCAAGATGAGGCCGCGGCAATATTGAATGCCGTGTCGCAGCTGCCCGCGGAGCAACGATCCGCATTTCTGCTGCAGGCGGAAGGGGATCTCAGCGTCGAAGAGATTGCGGACGCCACCGGATCCAACTTCGAGACCGTCAAGAGCCGGCTGCGCTATGCCCGGGCGAAACTCCGTCAGCTGTTGTGGGAATACGCGTGACCTCGAAAGACAATACTCAAGACGAAGAATTGCTCGCTCGCTACCGGCGAGCCGGCGACGCGGATGCGGCTGCGCCCAGCGAATCAGTGCGCAGCGCCATCCTCGCCGAGAGCCGCCGCGTCGCCGAACAGCTTGCGAAGAAGCAACACCCTTTTGATTTGTCGCGTCCCGCAGCCAACGATGCCCGCTGGAAAATCACGGCCTTTGGCACGGTCGGCGCCGCGCTGCTGGCGGCCCTGCTGATCGGGCCGCGCTATTGGGAAAGCCGGCGCGCCACAGAGGTCGACAGGACAGAGGTCAGCAGCGTGCCAGCGGCCGCACCCGCCGCCAAGACCGCGTCCGCACCGGCGCCCAAACTGGAATCCATTTCGCCCGCATCGCCCAACGAGTCCTTGCAGGAAGTGGTCGTGACGCAAGCGGATCGCAAGGCTTCCAAGCCGAGCGCCGAGGAATCGCGACAGCACTCTGCGCCCGCGTACTCTTCGCGCGCAGCCCAAGGCGGAGCCCTTTCCATGAGCGCAGATAAGTTGGCTCGCGCGAGTCTCGTGCCAACGCCGGCGAGCCTGCAGGCAGCCGCCGGCTTGGGCGACGCCAGGCAAGCGGTCTTGTTGCTGGATCAGGGCGTGGCCGTCGATGCCCGCGACGCGGACGGCCGCACCCCGCTCATGCTGGCGGTTGCGCAAGGTCGGCTCGAGGTTGTGCGCCTGTTGCTGGCGCGGGGCGCGGACCCGAATGCGGCCGACAACTCGGGCCGCACGCCATTGCAGCAAGCGAGAGCGGGGAATTTGCGGGATGTTGCCGCGTTGCTGGAGCGGGCCGGCGCTCATTAGCCGGACGGCATGAGCCGTTATCTCTTCTATCCGAAGCGAGAGCTGGCCAAATAACTCCAGCAGGCTCTCAAGCGCTGCTCACCGAACGTTTGCGCTCCTGCGACTGCGGCGCCCACCAGGTCTCGACTTGGGCGCTGAGTCCCGCAAGATCGAGTCCGGCTCTGGCCAGGCAGGTGTCGCGCGTCCCGTGCTCGATGAAGCGGTCGGGAATGCCAATGTGCAGCGTGGGCAGCTGCAGTCCGGCCGTTGCCAGCACCTCGCTGACGCCGGAGCCGGCGCCGCCCATGATGGCGTTTTCCTCTATGGTGATGATGGCGCGGTGGCGCGCGGCAATCGCAAGGACCATTTTTTCGTCGAGGGGCTTCACGAAACGCATGTTCACGATGGTCGCGTCCAGCCGTTCGGCTATTTTTTGCGCCGAATCGACCAGCGCACCGAACGCGAGAATCGCCAATCCGCTGCGGCCCTCGCGGCGCAGCTGCGCGACGCCCACGGGGAGCGCCGTCATCTCGGCGGCGACCGGCACGCCGGGGCCCGTGCCGCGCGGATAGCGAATCGCCGACGGCGAACTCAACGTCGTGCCGGTGTACAGCATCTGACGGCATTCGTTCTCGTCCGCCGGCGCCATGACGATCATGTTGGGAATGCAGCGCAGGAACGACAAGTCGTAGCTGCCTTGATGCGTGGCGCCGTCGCTGCCGACGAGGCCGGCGCGATCGATGGCGAAAACCACCGGCAGATTCTGCAGGGCGACGTCGTGGATGAGCTGATCGTAAGCGCGCTGCAAGAAGGTCGAATAGATGGCGACGACCGGCTTCAGTCCTTCCACGGCCATGCCCGCGGCAAGAGTTACGGCGTGCTGCTCGGCGATCGCAACGTCAAAATAGCGCGTGGGAAATCGTTTCGAGTATTCGACCAGACCCGAGCCTTCGCGCATCGCGGGTGTGATGCCGACGATTGCGGGGTCGCGATCCGCCATGTCGCACAACCACTTGCCGAAGATCTGCGAGTACGAGGGGCCGCTGCTCGCTTCCTTGAAAATCATACCGCTGGCCGGATCGAACGGCCCGGGTCCGTGCCATTTGATCGGGTCCGCCTCCGCCGGCGCGTAACCCTTGCCCTTGCGCGTCACGACGTGCAGGAACTGCGGGCCCCGCAGCTTTTGCAGATTGCACAGGGTATTGACGAGCGCTTTCACATCATGACCATCGATGGGCCCGATGTAGTTGAAGCCCATTTCCTCGAACAAGGTTCCCGGCAGAACCATGCCCTTCAAGTGTTCCTCGGAACGGCGCGCAAGTTCCCAGACGGTCGGCATTTGCCGCAACACCTTCTTGCCGCTTTCGCGCAGGTGCGAATACATGCGGCCGGAGAGCGCGCGCGCCAGATAGTTCGAGAGCGCGCCGACGTTCTCCGAGATGGACATGTCGTTGTCGTTGAGCACGATCAACAGGTCGGCAGGCAGCGAGCCCGCGTGATTCAACGCTTCGAACGCCATGCCGGCGGTCAGGGCACCGTCGCCAATGATGGCCACGACCTTGCGGTTCTCGCCGCGTTGCGCAGCCGCGACGGCCATCCCCAACGCCGCACTGATCGACGTGCTGGAGTGGCCGACGCCAAAAGTGTCGTATTCGCTCTCGCCGCGCGAGGGAAACGGCGCGAGCCCCGCATCCTGCTTGATGGTGTGCAGCTTCTCCCGGCGTCCGGTCAGCACCTTGTGCGGATAGGCTTGATGTCCCACATCCCAGACGAGCCGGTCGTCGGGGGTATTGAACACATAATGCAGGGCAATCGTGAGCTCGACCGTGCCCAATCCAGCCGCGAAATGGCCGCCGCGGGTCGCCACGCTGTGGATCAGAAATTGGCGCAATTCCTGCGCCAGATCGGTCAATTTGGCCGCCGGCAGCTTGCGCAGGTCCGCCGGGGAGGCGATGGTTTCGAGCAACGGATAGCTGGGGGGCGGGACGTCCATAGCACCCCAGTTTATACTGCGCGCCCCCCATAGTGGCAATTGACTGCAAGGTATTGTTGCGGATTTGCACCAGGGTTAACTGGCTGACATGATGCTATTTTTACGGGTTTCCGAGATACTGACAGCATGGATTCCGTGAGTTCAGATGAGGTCTACCAGGATCAGATTCTGCCGCATGTTTCGCGCACTTTTGCGTTGACCATACCGCAACTGCCGCCTGCGTTGAGCATTCCTGTGACCTGTGCCTATCTGCTGTGCAGAATTGCCGACACCATCGAGGACGAACCGGCGCTGTCGGCACCCGAGACTTTGGCCTTTCTGCAGCGTTTCAGCGCCGTGGTGGGCGGCAGCGGCGATCCGCAGGCCCTGGCGCGCGATCTCGAGCATCGCCTGTCGGACCGCACCTTGCCGACCGAACGCGATCTGGTGAGCAACATGGACCGCGTCGTCCGGGTGGCGGCCAACTTGGGCGCGGCCCAGCATGCCGCCATCAAGCGCTGCGTAGAGCTCATGTGCTACGGCATGCCGCGCTTCCAATTCCATGCCAGCGTCAAAGGACTGCCCCGTTCGAGCGATCTGGACGACTATTGCTACTACGTGGCGGGAGTCGTGGGCGAGATGCTCACCGAGCTATTCTGCGATTATTCGGCCGAGATCGCGCGCCGTAATTCCAGCTTAACGGCCCTGGCAGCCTCGTTTGCCCAAGGACTGCAGATGACCAACATCCTGAAGGATGTCTGGGAGGACCGCAGTCGCGGCGCCTGTTGGCTGCCCCAGGACGTGTTTTCCCGGCACGGCCTCGATCTGGCGCAACTCTCCGGCGATGTCGACGACCCGCGCTTCCGGGCGGGGATCATGGAGTTGGTCGCGGTTGCGCACGCACACCTGCGCAATGCTCTGGATTACACATTATTAATTCCGGGCAGGGAGAAGGGCATTCGCCGCTTCTGTCTCTGGGCGATCGGTCTTGCCGTCTTGACGCTGCGTAAGATCGCCCACAACCCTGGCTTTACCGCCGGTGCGCAAGTCAAGGTAACGCGAACCGCGGTCAGCATGACCATGCTCATGACCAATACCTTCATCGGCAACGACTGGATGCTGAGGCGCCTGTTCGCCGCCGCGGCGAGCGGCCTGCCGTTGGCGCGGCTGGCGGAGGCGAGTTGGCCGCGAGCCGCCCCGGTCGTGAACGACAGCGCGGAGCGCGAACCTGAGCAGGCCCTGCGGCGCTACGGGAGTTCGGGATCGTGAATAGAACGGCCCCCAAACCCGCTCCGTTCCCCGCGGAGCCGCCGGACGCGCGCAGCGATATCGTTTCGCTCACGTTGAAGCGGATCGCGGATTCCTCCCCGCTGGACCGCGCGATCGCCGAGGCTCGCGACGCGCTGATTGCGCAGCAGAACGAAAAGGGCTATTGGCTGTACGAGCTGGAGGCGGACTGCACGATTCCCGCGGAGTACATCATGATGATGCACTTCCTCGATGAGATCGACTCAGGCCTGCAGTCGAAGATCGCCAATCACCTGCGTGCGCGCCAAGCCGAACACGGCGGCTGGCCGCTCTACCACAACGGCGAATTGGATTTGAGCTGCACCGTCAAGGCGTATTACGCGCTAAAACTCGCCGGCGACGATGCGTTATCGCCGCATATGGTGAAGGCGCGCGAGGCCATCTTGCAACGCGGCGGCGCGGCCAGGGCCAACGTATTCACGCGAATAGCTCTGGCGCTGTTCGGCGAGCTACCGTGGCGCGGCGTCCCTTACATTCCCGTCGAAATCATGTTGCTGCCGAAATGGTTTCCATTTCACATCGACAAGGTCTCGTACTGGTCGCGCACGGTGATGGTGCCGTTGTTCATCCTCTGCACGCGCAAGCCAAAAGCCAAAAATCCGCGCAACATCGGCATCCGCGAGCTGTTCACCACGCCGCCCGAAAAGGAGCGGCACTACTTCCGGCGCGCCGGGTTCCTGGCGAAGGCGTTCCTGGTGTTCGACCACGTCGGCCGCATGATCGACCCATTGGTTCCCAAAGCCATGCGCGAGCTGGCGACGCGGCGCGCGGAATCCTGGTTCGTCGAGCGGCTCAACGGCGAGGACGGCCTCGGCGCGATCTTTCCGGCGATGGTCAATGCCCTGGAAGCCATGGTGATCCTCGGCTATCCGGCGGACGACCCGCGGCGCGTCACGGCAAAGCGAGCCTTGGAAAAACTTCTCGTGGTGGGTCCGTCGAGCGCCTATTGCCAACCCTGCGTCTCGCCGATTTGGGACACGGCGCTCGCCGCGCTTGCCATGCAAGAGGCCGGCGACGAGGCCTCGCGCGATGCTGCGTCGCGTGCGTTGGACTGGCTGAAGACCAAGCAGCTGCTCGATGAACCCGGCGATTGGCGCGTCCGACGTCCGCATCTGGCGGGCGGCGGATGGGCGTTTCAATTCGCGAACGACTTCTATCCGGATCTCGACGACACCGCGGTCGTGGCGTGGGCCATGCATCAGGCGCGCGATTCATCGCGCTATGCCGAGAGCGTGCGCCGTGCGCTCGATTGGCTGGTGGGGATGCAGAGCCGCAACGGCGGCTTTGCGGCGTTCGACGCGGACAATACCTGCTTCTACTTGAACAAGATTCCGTTCGCCGATCATGGCGCGCTGCTCGATCCGCCCACCAGCGACGTGACCGCGCGGGTCGTGACCCTTCTCGCGCGCGTCGGCAGGCCTGAGGATAAAGCGGCTCTCGATCGTGCGATTGCCTACCTGCGCAAGGAACAGGAAGGCGACGGCTCGTGGTTCGGCCGCTGGGGCACGAATTACGTTTACGGCACGTGGTCGGTGCTCATGGCGCTGGCGCAGGCGCACGTGGGACCCGGCGATCCCATGGTGAAGCGAGCAGTCGCATGGCTCAAGCAAGGGCAGAACCCGGATGGCGGCTGGGGCGAGAGCAATGACAGCTATGCGCTACAAGCACGTCCGCCGGAGGATTTCGGCAGCACTCCCTACCAAACCGCCTGGGCGCTGTTGGGATTGTTGTCCGCCGGCGAGGCGGGATCCGATGCGGCGCGGCGCGCCGCTGATTTCCTGTTGCATGCGCGGCAGGCCGATCATCTTTGGAGTCACCCGAGCTACACGGCGCCGGGTTTCCCGCGCGTGTTTTATCTGCGCTACCACGGCTATTCAGCCTATTTTCCCCTGTGGGCGCTCGCCGCCTACCGTAACCTCACGCGTCGCGGTATCGCTCATTGAGCCCAAGAATCCATTATTGAGTGCCGTGGGCGTCGTCGTGGCGCTCGCCTCGGAAGCGCGTGCGTTGGGGCCCTCCATGCCGCGCGGCGGCGACCCACCCTTGAGCGACCTGGCCCTGCTCGGCGCAGGGTCGTTGCTGGCATTGAGCGGCATCGGCCGCGCCGCTGCCGCCGCGGCGGCGCAAGCGCTGGTCGATTCCGGCGTGTCGGCGCTGATGACTTTTGGCATGGCGGGCGGACTTGATCCCGCGCTGAAACCGGGAAGCGTCGTGATACCGTGCGAATTGCTCTCGAGCGACGGCGCCCGTTACACCGCCTGCCGATCATGGCGCGAGCGCGTGGCCGCCGCCGTCAGTCCTCTGTGCGCCGTGACCGAGGGCAATCTCTTGACCGGCGCTGAGCCGATCGACACGCCGGCGGAAAAAGCCGCGGCGCTTCGCAGCACCGGTGCCGCCGCCGTCGACATGGAAAGCGCGGCCGTGGCGGAAGTTGCCGCCAAACACAATCTTCCCTTCATTGCGGTGCGCGTCATCGTCGATACGGCCGCGGACTTCCTGCCGCGCGCGGTCGTCGCCGCGAGTAGAGCGGGGCGGGTGCACATCGGGCGATTGATCGGCGGTCTCATTCTGAGGCCGCGAGAGATCGCCGCGTTGCTAAGGCTTGCCCAGCGCTATCGAATAGCGATGCGCTCCTTGCGCGCCATCGGCGCTCACCTCGCATGAAGGCGCTGGTCACGGGGGCGACCGGATTTGTCGGTGCGGCCGTCGCCAGACGGCTGCTCGGCAATCAATGGCAGGTTCGCGTCCTGGCACGTCAAGGCTCGGATCGGCGTAATTTGCAAGGTCTCGATGCGGAAGTGATCGAAGGCGATCTGACCGACTTGAATTCGCTGCAGCACGCGGCGCGAGGCTGCGAGGGATTGTTTCACGTTGCCGCGGACTATCGATTGGGTGCGCGCGACCCTAAGCAATTGTACCGGGTCAATGTCGAGGGAACCCGCAACGTATTGAGTGCGGCGCACCGCTCGGGCGTGCGGCGCATCGTCTACACCGGCAGCGTCGCCACGATCGGCATTCCGGCCGACGGCACGCCCGGCGATGAACAGACGGCCAACTCCCTCGAGAACATGATCGGCCACTATAAGCGCTCGAAATATCTCGCCGAAGAAGTCGTGCGCGAAGCGGCACGCGAAGGGCTGCCCGTGGTCATCGTCAGCCCATCCACGCCGGTGGGACCCGGCGACCTGAAACCCACGCCAACCGGTCAGCTGGTGCTCGACGCGGCGGCCGGCAGAATGCCGGCGTACGTCGATACGGGATTGAATATCGTCCACGTCGATGATGTCGCCGCCGGGCACCTGCTGGCCTACGAGCGCGGCAAGGTGGGCGAGCGCTACATTTTGGGCGGTGAGGACATGACCTTGCGGGACATTCTTGCGCAGATTTCGACGCTGGTCGGGCGCAAACCGCCGCGTGTGCGGCTGCCCTACGGCGTGGTTCTCCCCATCGCCTATGTGGCCGAGGGTTTCGCCAGGATTTCAGGCCGCAGCGGGCGCATCACACTGGAAGGCGTGCGCATGTCGCGCAAGCGGATGTTCTTCTCCAGCGCCAAGGCGAGGCGCGAGTTGGGATACGCGGCGCGTCCTCCCGTGCAGGCATTCGAGGATGCCATACGCTGGTTTCGCGACAGCGGCATGCTGCGGTGAGCGTCCTCGAGGACAGCGCAATGCCGTCAAGGACGGTATTCGTGCGCAAGACACGCCGCTCGATGGCCGATATGATTCTTGGATGAATAGCGTGCTGTCGGATTCGGACGAGCTGATTTTGGTCGACGAGGCGGATCGCAGCCTCGGGTTCTTGAGCAAAGCCTTATGTCATGAGGGCCGCGGCGTCCTGCACCGCGCATTCTCATTGCTGATCTTCAATGATCGCGGCGAATTGCTGATCCAGCAGCGCGCCGCCTCCAAGCGGCTGTGGCCGATGTATTGGTCCAACAGCTGCTGCAGCCATCCGCGCGGCGAGGAGTCGTTGGAGACAGCCACGCAGCGGCGCTTGTACGAGGAGCTGGGAATCCGCTGCCCCCTGCAATTTCTGTTCAAATTTCAGTATCAGGCGCAATTCGACGCGACCGGCGCGGAAAATGAGCTGTGCTCGGTGTATGTAGGACGATGCCGCGAGCCGATCAGGGTCAATTCCGACGAAATTGTCAACTGGCGCTGGATCGCGCCCGAGGCCCTGCAAAGGCGGATCGCCGCCGAGGGCGGCCGGACTTTTACCCCCTGGTTCATGCTGGAATGGGCTCGAATCTGGCGCGATCACCGGCAAGCGGTGCTGGTAATATAGCCGTATGGCCATTCCACTCTTGCAGATGTACAAGGTTGCCCGCTATATCGCGGGGCGCAAACTGCGCGGCGACAAGCGCTATCCGCTGGTTCTCATGCTGGAACCCCTGTTCCAATGCAATCTGGCCTGCGCCGGTTGCGGAAAAATCGACTATCCGAAGGAAATCCTGCAAAAGCGAGTGGGGGTGGAGGATGCACTTCGTGCCGTCGATGAGTGCGGAGCGCCGATCGTGTCGATACCGGGCGGCGAGCCGCTGATCCACAAGGAAATGCCGCAAATCGTCGCCGGCATCGTGGCGCGGCGCAAGTTCGTGTACTTGTGCACCAACGCGATCCTGCTTTCCAAGCACATCGACGAGTACCAACCCTCCACCTATTTGACATTTTCGATCCATCTGGACGGCAACAAGGAGCGTCACGATGAATCGGTGTGCCAGGAGGGCGTGTTCGACAAGGCCGTCGCCGCCATCAAATTGGCCCGCGGCAAGGGCTTTCGCGTGACGGTCAATTGCACCCTGTTCAACGGCGAGGATCCGGACGATGTGGCCCAGTTCTTCGACACCGCGATGGAGCTGGGCGTCGAGGGCATCACCGTGTCTCCGGGGTACAGCTATCACCATGCCCCGCGGCAGGACGTATTTCTCGGGCGCAACGCCAGCAAGCAGCTGTTTCGCGACATTTTCCGCCGCAGCCGCCGGCCCTCGGGAAAGCCTGCCTGGTCGTTCAACCACTCGGCCCTGTTCCTGGATTTTCTCGCGGGCAACCAAACCTATCAGTGCACGCCATGGAGCAATCCGACCTATAACGTCTTCGGTTGGCAGAAGCCCTGCTATCTCTTGTCCGACGAGGGCTATGCCCCGACCTACAAAGCCCTCATCGAGGACACGGAGTGGGAGAAGTACGGCGTCGGCAAGAATCCGCGATGCGACAATTGCATGGCGCATTGCGGATTTGAGGGAACCGCGGTCAATGATGCCTTCAGCAATCCGCTCAAGGCGCTCTTGACCTCGTTGCGCGGACCGCGCGTGGCCGGGCCCATGGCCCCTGAATTGCCCTTCGAATACACGGACGGCGGCGCACGCTACGCTGCCGTTACGGCGATCCCGGTCAGCGACATCAAGCGTGCGAGCCGGGGGCCGTGAACGATTCCGCTGATCGGCGCATCCTCGAGGAGGATGTGGACGATTTCGGCGCGCAGCTAGAAACCTGGCGACTCCGCATGGAAGACGCTTTGGCGGCCCGGCTTCCGCAAGCCGACGTCGTGCCCGCGCGCCTGCATGAGGCCATGCGCTACAGCGTTCTCGGCGGCGGCAAGCGCATACGCCCGGCATTGGTATTCGCCACCGCTCGCGCCGTCGGCCTGTCGGAGGACGAGGTTGAGGCCGCGGCCTGTGCCATTGAATTGGTGCACGTGTATTCGTTGGTCCACGATGACCTGCCCGCCATGGACAACGATGACCTGCGCCGCGGCCGGCCGACCTGTCACAAGGCGTATGACGAAGCCACCGCGCTCCTCGTGGGCGACGCGCTGCAGCCCCTGGCGTTTCAGCTGCTGGCGCGCGACCCCAAGTTGCCCGCGTCTCCCGCGATACGTCTGCGTCTGATCGATATGCTGGCGCAAGCCATCGGGACGTTGGGAATGGCCGGAGGACAGGCGATCGATCTGGCCGTGCAGGGCAGAAGGCTCGACATCGGTCAGGTGGAGGACATGCACGCCCGCAAGACCGGCGCCGTCATCCAGGCCAGCGTACTCATGGCGGCGGAATGCGCGCCGCCGCTGGATGCGAATCTCTACGGCGCGCTGTCGCGGTTTGCGAATGCCGTCGGCCTGGCGTTCCAAATCCAGGATGATCTGCTCGATGTCACCGGCGATGCATCGATGCTGGGCAAGGCCACGGGCGCCGACAGCGAGCGCGCGAAGCCGACGCATCCCGCGATCATCGGCATCTCCGCATCTCAGCAGCGAGTCCGGCTCTTGCACAATCAAGCCGTTCAGGCACTCGCGCCATTCGGCGAACGCGCGGAAGCTCTCCGCTCCTTGGCCCACTGGCTCCTGTCGCGACAGTACTGACGCTCCTATCTCAGTGCGTGCTCCGTTCGCGGCCGGCTTGGTGATCTGGTTCGGAAGCTTAAGTGCGGCGCAATGCTTTGCCGCCGACACCATCGTCAAACTGCGGGCCCTTGCGCCCGCGGATTCGCAGCCGAGCGCGGATGCCGTTGCCAACGGTTCCCTCGACGACCAGTTTCAGCCGTTCTCGAAGGCTCCCGGACACAATTACTGGCGCGACTATTGGTTGAAGATCAGTCCGCAAGATCCTCCCGCGGTCCAGGGAATGCCGGTCGTCATCGTGAACACGACGCGCGGTCTGCACGCCGAGCTGGTGGCATTCAGAAACGGCAGCGCCGTGCCGCTGCCCTTCGTTACGCAATTGCCGGCGTTTCTTGGCGGGCGCGACAATCTCTTCACGCTGCCCGAGGGCGTGCCGGCGACGCAGGCCTTGTACGCTCATGTGATTTCCAGCAGCAATACGCGGCAGTTCTTGTCGGTGAAGCTGGCGGGGCTGGATGGCACTTTGGCGTTGGGCACCGAGCGCGCACGCATGATCGCGCTGACTTTCGGCGCCCTCATGGCGGTGTCGCTCGCGGCGCTGCTCATCTGGTTCGTGCTCAAGGATCCATTGTTCATCTTGTACGCGACCATGTTCTCGCTGCAGGCGCTGTATGTGGCTTTTATTTCGGGACAGGGATTCGATTGGCCGGTCCTGTCTTACGGCACCACTCTGGACGCCTTCGCGTGGAATGTGCCCGTGGCCTTGAGCGGGGCGGTGGCGTGCCTGTTCACGCGCGAAATCGCCGACCTGAAACGCTTCTCGCCGCGCATCTACAGAGTTTTCGGCTGGTTCGCCGTGGCCTTCGTCGTCATCAGCGCAGCCAATCTCGCCGACTTCGTCGGACTCTTGGGTGTTGTCAACGTCATCGGCAACATCATGTTCATCGTCGCGCCGATTTTTACCGTGACCGTGTGCTTTCTTGCCTGGCGCCGCGGGAATCGTGCCGCCGGGTGGTTCTTGATTGCCTGGTGCCTGCTCGAGGGCTTCACCATTGCCGCGGCGGTTCGCCTGCTGGCATCCTCCGCCGACTCGGATTGGCTGTATTACTACGGCCTGCCTTTGTCGATGGTGGCTGCGTCGATTCTGGTCGCGCTCGGCGTCGCGGATCGCTTGCGCGCGCAGCGCTTGGCGCTGACGGACGCGGAGCGGCGCGCGCAAACCGATCCTTTGACCGGCGTGTTGAACCGGCGTTCGCTCATCGAGCGGCTCGACGCTGCCTGCGCTCGAGCGAAGGCGCGCGGCTTGCCGATCGCTCTCTTGTTCATCGATCTCGATCACTTCAAGAAGATCAACGACACGTTCGGGCACCAGGCGGGCGATGCGTGCCTGCGCGCCATCATCGATCCCATACACGCCGAACTGCGCCAGTCCGACGTCATTGGGCGCTACGGCGGCGAAGAGTTTGTCGTGATCTTGAGCAGCGCCGATGCCGCCGCGGCAACTCCGATAGCGCAGCGCATCGTGGAGCGCGTCGCCGAGGTGCGAGTGCAAGGATTCGGCGATACGATCAGTGTGACCTGCAGCATCGGGATTGCCGCGAGCGATACGCTCGGCATCTGGGGCGAGCCGCTGCTCGCGCAGGCCGATGCCGCTGTCTATGTTGCAAAACGATCGGGACGAAACCAGATTCATCTCGCGCCGCCGGTGCTCGCTTGAAACTGTCCTACATTTAAATCCGTCCTACGTCGCGCATTGGCGACGTTTATGTTTGCAATCGTTTGCGCCTAAGCTTGTAATGCGACATATTCAGCGGCCCGATCCGCGGCGCAGGGGATATCACTGGTGCAACGCAGCGCGTTCAGTCACGCAAGACTCATGCGCGAATCAACAAACCGCATCGAAAGCGCGGCGCGCAGCAAAGATGTCCAAGAACATCTGGTCGCGCAGCGCATCCTCGCGACTCCGGGATCCTGGTATGCCTGGGAACTGGAGCACTCGGGCTTGATGCGGCAAGTTGCCGACTTTGTCGTGCTGCGTAATCAAGCGGTGGCCCTGCGGCACGCCGCACTGCGGCTGATTCACGGCAAGGCCCTGTTCGAATATCTGAGGAAGCACTGCATCCGAGGCGCGGCGCGCCACAGAATACTCGCGCACTTTCATCGCACCCTGGCGTATGAACATGCCGTCGTCGCGGAACACACCGTCTATATGCGCAAGACGGCGAGCTTCCTCTGCGCCAGCCATCTCGGCACCGATCTGGTTCACGATCCGGCGTTTTTGGATCCGATGCAGCAGTACGAGACTTTGTTCACGGAGTATTTCGAACTGTACTGCTCGACATTGATTCCGAGCCAAGATGCGGATTCCGACTCGGAACCGGAATTGCTGCCGCTGCTCAAGCTTCAGCTCAATGAATGGCGTTGGGTCATCCTCAATCCGAAACAGGCCTTGCCGCATTTGCAGCGGGAAACCGAGCTGCGCCGACCGGTGGGCGATACGCAGAAGCTGCGGCTGCTGAAATTTCCAAAGTCCGGGAAGTAGCGCGGCGCGTTGACGCCTCAACCCAGCGCGGCCTTGCGATCCTTCACCGGCAGCGGCGTCCACGTATAGTTCCATGTTTCCGTCAGCGTCCTGCCGTCGATGCGCAGATACAGGCGCAAGTCGATGGCATCGTTGCTGTCGTCCGCCGGCCGCAGGTCGAACAGCACGCGATAGCCCTTGATCTCCTCGACATAGTGCGCGGTCAGGTGCTCGGTCGTGCTGCCGTGAGAGGTGATGATCACCGCTTCGACGTTGGCGTCTCTGGGCAACGCGCCGAGTTCGCCGCCCGAGAAGTCGACCGCGAAATGCCAGGAGTAGTATTGGCGTTTCTGTCCGACGGTGCCGCCGATGCCGGTGCGCGTGGCGAGGGTTTGCGCCAGCGGCGATGAGTAAGGCAGGTGCGTGCCCCAGTACAAGCGGTAGCTGAACAGCAGCTCCTGGCCGGCTTTGGTTTTTTCGGCGGGGTTCCAAAACGCCACGATGTTGTCCGACGTCTCGTCGCCGGTCGGAATTTCGAACAGCTGCACCGCGCCCTTGCCCCAGCCGCCGGATTTGGGCTCGACCCAGAGGCTCGGCCGCCGATCGTAGTAGACGCCGTCGTCCTGGTAGTGATCCCAATTCCGGTCTCGCTGCAGCAAACCGAAGCCGCGCGGATTTTCATCGAAGTAGGAATTCAAATGATTTTGCGCAGGATTGGTCAAGGGCCGCCAAATCCACTCACCGCCGCCGGTCCAGATCGACAGGCCGTCGGAGTCGTGAATCTCAGGCCGCCAATCGTTGGCCGCGCGCCGCTCGTTTTCGCCGTAGAAAAACATGCTGGTCAACGGCGCCACTCCCAGCCTGTCGATGGCCTTGCGCGGATAAAAGGCCGAATCGATGTCCATGATCAGCGTGCCGCCCGGCGCGATGAAAAAGCGCAGCGCACCCGTGATGCTGGGCGAGTCCATCAGCGCGTACATCGTCAGGCTTCCGGAACCTTTTGCCGGCCGCTCGAACCAAAAAGAGGTGAAGCGCGGGAATTCCTCGGGTCGAGGGTAGGCGGTATCCACGGCGAGTGCGCGCGCCGACAAGCCGTACTGGCGCGTGTCGCCGCCGACGGCGCGAAAGTATGCGGCCCCGAGGAATGCGGTGACGTCGTCCCTCCAGTCCGTCACGAACTGCACGCGGAAGCCGGCAAAACCTGCATGATCACGCATCATCGCCGGGTCGATGCCGGCTTTGTCGAACTCGAACATCGTTGGGTCGTAGAGTATCTCGCGCGCTTGGCCGTTGTTCACTTCGTAAAGATGCACGGCCTGCGCAAAGCCGCGCCCAACGTGGAAGAACTGCAGACGGAAGGGTAATCCCGCGTCGCTCCAAAGCGCGTGATCGCTGCGAAATCGCAGAGACTGATATTGGTCGTAGCTCAAAGCCGCCATGCCGGCAGGCAGCACGTCCTTGGAAGCCTGATAGGCGCTGCCGGCGAGAAATCGCGCCTGTCCTTTGAGCCACGCATAGTCGAAAGCCCTCGCAGCGCCCGTACCTGTCGCAGGCTGCGGTGCCGGTGCCGGTGCCGGCGCCGGCGCCTGCGCGGCGGCGGCGGCATCGGCCAGATCGGTGCCGGCGAGTTGACCGGCGGCCAGAACAATTGCGGTTTTCAGAATTTCGCGTCGACGAATCATGAGATTTGAATCCTAGATCGAGAACGTGGGTGGTGCGGAATCGGGGAGCAGGGCCAATTGATTGAGGAAGCGTGCTTCAGCGGCGACTTCGACGCGCTCCATCGGCGTCAGCCATTGCAAGGCCTCATCCAACGATCGCGCATCCATCAATTTCTGTTCCGCGGTGAAGGCGTGGGGATCGGGCTGACCGCGCGGATCCGGCGGCCGCGGCAGATTGCCGCTGATGTGCGAGAGGCGCGCCTCGCGGTGGCGCGCCAGAAACCGCAATCCTTCCATGGGCAACGCCTCGCTACCCCGCACCAAGTCCTCGCGCCGCGCGAACAACGCCGGTGTTTCGACTTCCTCCGGAGTGCGCAGCAGCGCAAGACTCGACAGGAATCTGCCCAACCCCTCGCTGCCGCTGATCTGCGACAGCGGCACGGAGAGAAACAGGCCGAGCAGAGCGGGGGACACCCAGGCAAGCAGGGGCGGCGAGATGAAGTAGACGATGACCGCGGTGACGCAGCTCAAGAGCATATGCCGCCGGTGAAAGCGCCAGGCATCGCGCCAGCTCGTGTGGCCGGCGTCGCGGCGCTGCGGCTTCCAGCCGGAATCGCGTCCCATGAAGACTTCGAATACATGGCGGCACTGCACGATCATCAGAATGGGCGCATATAGCGCCGACAGGATGGTTTCGAGCAGGAAGCTCGCCGATATGCCGATGACGCCGCCGGCGCCGCGGCGAATGCGCCGCGACAGCAAGGCGCGAATCAGCCCGAGCATCTTTGGAATCAACAGTACGACCAGGCTGAACCAGAACAGTGCCACCATCAGCGCAACATCGAACCGCGGCCAGGTCGGAAACAATTGAAAGTCGTGGCTGAAGTATTCCGGACGGATCAGGCGCGACTGAATGGCGAGCGCGAAGCCGATGCCGATCATGACCAGCCACATGGGCGAGGACAAGTAACTCATGATGCCGACGCCGAGGTGCATGCGGCTGATGAACCTGAGGCCCGCGCTGCCGATGATCTTCATGTGCTGCAAGTTGCCCTGGGCCCAGCGCCGATCGCGAATCGCAATATCGATCAGCGTGGGCGGCGATTCCTCCCAGGATCCGCCGAATTCGGTGGCCATGCGCACCTTCCAGCCCCCGCGGCGCATGAGGGCGGCCTCGACGAAATCATGAGACAGCACGAAGCCGCCAAAAGGCTTGCGGCCCTTGAGCTTGGGGAGGCCGCAATATTGCGCAAACGCGGGTACCCGAATGATGGCGTTGTGGCCCCAGTAATTGCCGCTGTCGCCGGACCAGGCCGCCAGACCGCGTGTGATGACCGGACCGTAGACGCAGGCGGCGAATTGCTGCAGGCGGGCAAAAAAAGTGCGCGCGCCGATGAGTTGCGGCGCCGTTTGCAAAATGCCCAGCTTGGGGTCCGCTTGCATCGTTTGCACCATCCGCTTGAGCGTTGTTGCATCGATCAGGCTGTCGGCGTCGAGCACGATCATGTGATCGTAGCGGCCGCCCCACCGCGTCACGAAGTCCTCGAGGTTGCCCGACTTACGCGCAACATTGAGCCATCGCCGCCGGTACCAAACCGGCATGATCGTCTGCAACGCGGCGCGCAATCTCGCGACGCTCAAGGTCTCGCGAATCCACGCATCGGCGTCGGTGGAGTCGGAGAGCATCACGATCTCAAAGCCGCGATGCGAATCGATGCGCTGCAGGGCCTCGGCCATCGCTTGCAGCGCGGCGGCGGTGCGGGTGGGATCCTCATTGTAGATGGGCATCACCAGTGCCGTCAGGGAACCGGCCGGCGCCACCCTGGGCGGAATCGGGTCGCGCCGTTTCGACGCGCCCGCCAGGACCGATCCCGCGGAAAAAGCGATCCAGGCCAAGGAGACGGCAAAGAAAAAGATCATCGTGCCCTGCAGGAGCGTCATGCTGGCGAAACGCACGACTTGCAGCATCTGATAAACGCCATACGTGGTCACGCCCACCGTCACCACGATCAGGATGAAGCGCGCATACAGCACGGCGGCCGAGATGAGTTGCCGCTGATTGCGCCAAGGCTTGTAGTGCAAATCCTGCGGCGGCATGCTCAAGGGCGCCTCCGGCGGCATGCCGCCCGGCGAAGCGGTGCTCTCGAATGCGGCGCTTAGGTTCAGCTGGAGGTCCATCGGTACAACCAGGTTTCAGAAACAGGGGTGTCGCCGCGCATGACCCGCAGCCGCATCTCGATCACTTCGGCATCCTTTGGATCGATCTCGAAGCTGGCGCGCAGGCCATGCCGTTCTCCGTTCGAAACCAGCGACGAACTGGAAATCGCGCCGGCGGAAGAGCTCAGGTCCAGGCGCAAGCCGTCGAGTTTCTCACCCGCCCCCACGATATCCAACAGGAACACGCGCCGTTTGCGATCGAGGCTGGCGCCGGAGCGCGTCGCAACCACTTTTCCCATGCCCTTGGGCAAGGGGGGCTCGTCATTCCACGTGACGTTATAGGCAAATTGGGCGGCACGACCCGGCGGCAGCGGCTGGCCCGGCCGCCAGAAGGCGACGATGTTGTCATTGGTTTCGCGGCCCGACGGGATTTCCACGAGTTCGACGGCCCCGGCGCCCCAATCGCCCTTGGGCGTGATCCAAGCGCTGGGGCGCCGCTCGTACTGCGCGTCGAAATCTTCAAAGTCGCTTTGCTGCCGCGATCTTTGCACCAGCCCGAAGCCCTGCGGTACTTGTGTCGTAAAGCTCGAGACCTGCAGCTTGAGCGGGTTGGCCAGCGGCCGGAACAATTGTTCGCCCGATTTGGTGGCGATCTGCAGCCCGTCCGAATCGTGCACCTCCGGCCGGTAGTCGTCGAGGCGGCCGCGGTTGGTCTCATCGAACAAGAACATCGACGTCAGAGGCGCGATGCCAACCACGCGCATTTCGGCGCGTGGGAACAGCGTCAGCTCCACGTCGGTTTGCGACTCCACTCCCGGCTGCGCCGTAATCTTGTAGGCACCCGTCGTGGACTTGCTCTCCAGCAAGGCGTAGATGACGATGGCATTGGCTTTCGGACCCGGGCGCTCGATCCAAAAATGCGTGAACGCCGGAAACTCTTCGCCCGAGGGCTCGCCGGTGTCGATGGCGAGACCTCGGGCCGACAACCCGTACAAGAGATTCTTGGCCACGGCACGAAAGTAGCTGGCGCCCTGGAAAACCAAAAACTCATCCCAGACCTTGGTCGAGTTGATGCGGCTGCGAACCCTGAAACCCGACAGCGGCACCGGGACGTTGCCGAGCTGGGCCGGCGTGGCGCCCGACATGCGGAACATCGCCGCCGTCGCGACCATGTCGGTTGCGATGCCGTCTTCCACGGTCGAGAGGGTAACCGTCGGCAGGCTGGGCGCCGCCCGCAGCAGCTCGAGCCGGAAGGGCAGCTTTTCCGCACGCCAGATATCGGCATCGGAATTGAAATGAAGGCTGCGATATTGTTCCGGGCTCAACTTATCGAGCGCGGACGGCACGGCGTTGCGCTGCGGAGAGTAGGGCGCCGCGGCCCGACGCTTGGCATCCTCCAGCAAGGTCTCGAAGGTAAAGGGATAGGTTGCCGCCGGCTTGGCGGCGGGCACGGGCTTGGGTTTCGCGGGCGCGCGCGCGTTGGCATAGGCCTGCAAGGCAACCACGAGCCATAGCATCCCGATCGATTTCCCAGTCGATACCCGCAAGGCGTCTCCCCCAAAACCGTTAGTATAGTGCCTGCCCTATGCCGCTCGCCGATCACGCTGGCCAGGAACCGCAAAGCGCCGGGGCCGTGCTTATGGTGCGGCCGGCGAGTTTTGGCTGCAATCCGCAGACCGCCCCCAGCAATGCCTTCCAAGCGAGGCCTGGAGAGGCTCCGCGAAACGACGCACAAGAGACGGCGCTGCGCGAATTCCACGGCCTGGCGAGCGGTCTGGAGCGGGCCGGCGTGGAGGTGCTCATCGTCCCCGACAGCGACGAACCGCGCAAGCCGGATGCCATTTTCCCCAATAATTGGGTGAGCTTTCACCATGATGGCACGGTCGCGCTCTATCCCATGCTGGCGCCGAATCGGCGCTGGGAGCGCCGCGACGAGGTTCTGCAGCAGGTCGTGCGCAACGGCGGATTTCGCGTCTCGCGTACGGTGGATCTGACGCATCGCGAGTCGGAGGACAAATATCTCGAAGGAACCGGCAGCGTGGTTCTCGATCGGACACACAGGATCGCCTACGCCTGTTCCTCGCCGCGGACAGACCTTGATGTGCTCGGCGAGTTCGCGCAGCAATTGGACTATGAACTCATGACGTTCGATGCCGTGGACTCAAGGGGCCGCGCTGTCTATCACACCAATGTCTTGATGGCCATCGGCAGCGGATTTGCCGTCGTTTGCAGCGAGTCGATCGGCAACGCCGCGCACCGCGCGGCCGTGCTTTCCAAGCTGGGCTCGACCGGGCATGCAATCGTCGATATCACCCAGGCGCAAATGGCGCAATTCGCGGCCAATGTCTTGGAATTGGCAACCCCGAATGGGAATCTCATTGCCGTCTCGACGACAGCGCTGCGCAGCCTGGCGCCGGCACAGCGCCGCGCCTTGGAGTCCCACGCGGCCCTGATTCCGGCGGAGATTCCCACCATTGAGCGAATCGGCGGCGGCGGCGTGCGTTGCATGCTCGCGGAGATTCACCTGCCGAAGCGGAATACCGCACGCTCCTAGGTCATAATCGCCGCATGCTGGAACTCGGCGTCAAAATCCTCATCGCGTATCTGCTCGGCACGCTGCTCGGCAGCCTGATCCTCGGCCGCCTGCGCGGCGTCGATATTCGCAGCATGGGAAGCGGCAATGCCGGTGCGACCAACGCCCTGCGCACGCAGGGGAAGCTGTTCGGATTTCTGGTGCTGGTCATCGACATCGCCAAGGGCATGATCGCCGTGTGGTGGCTCCCTTCCGCCGCGTTTCCCGGCATCGACATCGATGCGGGAGTGTCTCGCGAGTGGCTCGCCGTCGCGTGCGGCCTGGCGGTGATCGTGGGGCATGTGTATCCCGTGTGGTTCGATTTCCGCGGCGGCAAAGGCGCGGCGACCGTGGTCGGCGTGGTCGCTGCCATGGAATTGCGCCTGTTGGCGCCGCTGCTCTTGAGTTGGATCATCGTGTTGCTGCTGTCCGGCTATGTGGGTCTCGCCACCATGCTGTCGACCGTCGTGCTGACGGCGGCCGTGCTCGTGCTCGAGCCGAACAACATCCCGCTTTGCACCTTCTGCGCGGCGGTGGCCGTGTTCGTGATCTTTACTCATCGCGGCAATATCGCGCGCATGCGCGCGGGAAAAGAAAATCGTGTACGGCGTCTATGGCTATTCCGGTCGCGAGCGGCCTGAGCAAGCTCCCGGAACCCCCGCGGCTGCTTCAGCTGCTGGCGGACGGCGAAGTGCATTCCGGCGAATCGCTCGCCGCGGAGCTTCGCCAAACCCGCGCGGCGGTCTGGAAGGGCGTGCAACGCCTGCGTGCGATCGGCATCGAAGTTCAGGCCCTGGCGCGCCGCGGCTACCGCCTCGCGGCACCGGTGGAGCTGCTCGATGCCGGCCGGGTCCGCGCCGAATTGGGCGAGGATCGCAGGCCGCATTTGCACAGTCTGGAAGTGCTGTTCGAGGTCGGATCCACCAACACGCGCCTGCTGGGCAGCCCGCCCCCGCCCCCGGGCACGGCCGATGTCTGCATGGCCGAACTGCAGCTTGCCGGCCGGGGGCGCTTGGGAAGGCGCTGGATCGCGCCCTTCGGCGGAGGGATCGCCATGTCGCTCGGCTGGACCTGCAGCGATGTGGTGCGTACCTTGCCCGCGCTCAGTTTGGGAGTCGGGGTTGCGGTATCGCGCGCACTGAAGCGCGCCGGTGCCCAGGGGATTTCGCTGAAATGGCCGAACGATATTTGGTTCAATGACCGCAAGCTGGGCGGGGTACTGATCGAATTGCGCGCCGAGGCGGGCGGCCCGGCGCATGTGGTGATCGGTGTCGGAATCAACGTGTCCCTGCCGGCGGAGGCGCGCCGCGAAATCGAGGCCGCCGGGACGGCAGTGGCGGCGGTTACGGATGCCTGCAAGGAGCCGGTTTCGCGCAATGCGGCGGCGGGGGCCATCTTGGACGAACTTTTGAGTATGCTGGTGCAGTACGAGCGCCTCGGATTTGCGGCGTTCCGGGATGCCTGGACAGCCCTCGACGGTTTGAACGGCCGCCCGGCGCAGGTGCTGGTAGGGGAGACCGCGATAGTCGGGATCGCTCGCGGCGTGGATGCTGACGGTGCCTTGTTGCTTGAAACCAAGGATCGCTTGCAGCGGTTCGTCTCGGGCGAGGCTAGTTTGCGCTTGATTCATGGGTGACGCTTGACGCTACTGAAGACCCTGGTCGTCTGCCTGGTGCTGGCCAACGTGTGCTACTTCCTGTGGGAGCACGGTATTGCCAAAGCGCCCGAGAGAGCGGCGCCGCCGGCGCCGCCGGGGACATTGAAACTGGCCTCCGAAGTCTCGGAGGGGGCGCGCACCGAATCGACCGGCCGTGCGGCTACCGCAGCGCCCGCAGCGCCCGCGGCCGGGGCGCCCGCGCCCGCCGAAGGCGCGCGCGACGGCGGCACTTCCGGCCTTCTGACCAACGTGAAGCGTTGTATCAGCGTAGGGCCGTTTCGCGATGTCTCGGAGGCGGCGCACGCGGCTTCGACGCTGCGCGGCGGCGGATATGATCCGCGCCAGCGCGTCGCGGATGGCGAGGTCTGGGCCGGTGTTTGGGTCTATTTGCCGCTGCCCGCGGCACGGTCGGCGGTCGAACAGACATTGGCCAAGCTCAAGGCGGGCGGGATCGACGATGCCTTGGAAATGCCGGGGCCGAACGAGGGTTCGGTGATCTCCCTGGGTCTGTACAGCGAACCGAAGCGGGCGCAGTCGCGAGTTGCCCAAGCCCAGGCACTGGGATTCAATCCGGGCATCGCCGATCGCAAGCGCACCGGCAATGTCTATTGGATCGATATCGACTTGAAACCCACCGACAGTCTGCTGAACCCTGCCGATTTGCAGGGCGAATCCGGCCGCATCGTTCGTCTCGAAGTCAAAGGATGCCCCTCGGCGGGCGGACAGACGTGAGCGTTCGAACCGCAACGCTGCGCGTGACGAGCGTCATCGGCGCCATCATCGGCTACGGCTGTCTGGCGGCATTTCTCTACCTCATCAGCATGCAGCTGTACCGTTGGTTTCGCCAAGGTGAATGGACTCATATCGGAATGGGCGACGGCCTCAAGGTCGGACTGATGCAGTGCTGCGTCAGGGACGATGGCACGGGACATTTCGCCGGCTTTTTGCAGTGGTGGGACTCGCCGGTGACCTGGCTGGGTCTGCACAAGGTATTCGAAGTCGTTCCGGCGTCGCTGGCTTTGTTTGCCGTGAGCATCGCGGGCAACAGCTTGTTCATCTACTGCAGAGATCATCTGCGGACGCGCCAACTCTCGTGACCTAAGACTCGCTGCGCTTCTTGAGTCCCTGCGACTCGGTGGTGATATACCGTTCGATCAGGCCGCCATACAGGCGCGAGACCACGGGCGCGATCAAGCCGGTCAATTCGAATGTCAGTTCCACGCGGCTGCCAGCGCCCTTTGGTTCGATCAAGTGCCCCGCCGTCATGCTCAAACCCAATGAGTGCGTCATCCAGGTGAAATTGCGCTTATCCTGAAACTCGGTAACGCGCCAGACATTGGGAAGCAGCCTCGGCTGGCGAACCCGGGCGCTGCTGCCGATCGCAAACGGGCCACTGTCCAAACGCTGCACGTTGGCCATGGTGGACGTCCATTCAGGCCAACGCTCGACATCGCACAATACTGCGAATACTTTCTCAGGCGGCGCTTCGATATCCACCGCCACCGCGAGGGTGTTTCGGCCCATGGCGCAAGAATACTAAGGGGGAAAAACAATGGAAAGACCCGTGGCGGTGATCACCGGCGCCTCGAGCGGCATCGGGGAAGTGTTTGCGCGCAAGCTGGCGCCGCAATACGACCTGTTGCTGGTTGCGCGCAACTTGCGGCGGCTGACGGAGCTTGCGGCCGAGCTCTCGGCAAAGCATGGAGGCAAGGTGAATGTACTGGCTGCCGACCTGAGCGATGCCGCCGATTTGCGGGCCGTCGCCGATCGAATCGCCGACGAGCCAAATCTTTCCCTGCTCGTCAACAACGCGGGTTTCGGTTTCAGGGGCCGCTTCTGGGAGGCCGATCTCGACGCCATCGAGAGAATGCATCGTCTGCACATCATGGCGCTGGTGCGATTGAGCCATGCGGCATTGCGAATCTTGGTGCCGCAAAACCGCGGGGCGATCATCAATCTGGCTTCCATTGCCTCCTTCGTGCAGCGGGCCGGCAGCGCCAGCTACGGCGCGACGAAAAGCTGGGTCGCCGCATTCAGCGAGGGGCTGTATGTGGATCTCAAGCAGGCGAAATCCGCGGTGACGATTCAAGCGCTGTGTCCGGGATTCACGTATTCAGGATTTCACGACGTGATGGGCGAGGACCGTGCGCGCCTCGCGCGGGCCTCGTTCTGGTTGAGCGCCGAGCAGGTCGTGGATGAATCGTTAGCGGCATTGAGCAAGGGCACGCTGTTCGTGATCCCGGGGTGGCGCTACAAGTGGCTTGCCGCGATCGTCAGATCCTTGCCCTCCTGGCTGAAATTGAAGTTGGAAACCCGCGGGTTCTAGTCTTGCGCACCGCCGGCGGCGGATCTGGCTAAAACCAAGCGCGCAGGCCGGCGGCAAACTGGGCTTCGCGGGGATTTGCGCCGGATTCCCGCACATAATCGGCCGTGCCCCCGAATTGGAGTGCCCAAACGACGCCGATGTAGGGCGCGAACTCCCGTCGCACCTCGTACCGAAGGCGCAGGCCGATCTCAAGATCCGATAGTCCGGAGCCGAGCCGTCGCGCCGGATCGGATTTGCCGTACAAGTTGGCTTCGCCTTCGGGTTGCAGAATCAAGCGCTGAGTGAAGAGCAGTTCGTATTCCGCCTTGAGCCGCATGGCGGTACGCCCTTGCTCACCGACATAAAACGTCGCCTCGGTGTTGAACCAATAGGGCGCGAGTCCCTGGACGCCAAGCGCCGCCCAGGTCCGACCCGGACCGGCTCCGAAGTCCTGGCGTCCCCCCGCCTGCATACTCCACCAACGTGCGAAGGTGTGGTCCCACAAGAGATCGGCGCGGGCATTTTGCGTGGCGCCGGCGACGCGTTCGCCTTCCGATCGGAGCCACAACTTGTTGTTGTCGCCGCCGTACCAACCCTCCGCATCCCACACGGCGGCATTGCCGTCGGCGGTGTGGCGCCATTCGAGCTGATCGAGGAGCGCCATGCCAAGGCGTCCTCGGTCGTCCATTTGCATCATCGAGGCCATCATCGGATACGGCATGTCACCCATTGGACGATGGGGCGGATCGGGCGGCACGTGAGCCGTTTCGCTGCCCGTGTCATCGGTCGATCCTCGAGGTTGATCGGCGCGAGCGCCCGCGGCCAGCATGAGTCCGAGGGCGCCGCAAAGGAGGGTAAGCGCGCCAGGCGTCACGATGCAGCTCCATCTTTGCGCTCGACGCGCACCTCGCGAAACATGCCCGCCTCCATGTGATACAGCAGATGACAGTGATACGCCCAACGCCCGAGCGCATCGGCGGTGACCCCGTAGGCCAGTCGCTGACCGGGCTGCACCGTGATGGTGTGCTTGCGGACCAGGAACTCGCCTTTCTCCGATTCAACCTCGCCCCACATGCCGTGCAGATGAATGGGGTGATTCATCATGCTGTCGTTCACGAGCACCAAGCGCAGACGTTCGCCGTAGTTGAACCGCAAGGGCTCGCTTTCCGAGAACTTCTGCCCGTCGAACGACCACACGAAGCGTTCCATGTGGCCGGTGAGATGCAGCTCGACATCGCGCCCCGCGGGACGATGATCGATCGGGCCACCGAGGGTGTGCAGGTCGGCGTAGGTGAGGACGCGACGGCCATTGTTCCGCAATCCGACGCCCGGATCGTCCAGGCGGCTTTGCGGTTGCGCAGCCACCGTGTCCACATTGGGGCCAAAGTCGGCGGGCGGCGCGTGATGCTGGGCGGCGCTCATACCCGGCATATGGCTCATGCCGGGCATGTCGTAGCCCATCCCCATGTCCATCATGGTGAGGAGCGGACGGGAGTCGAGCGAGGGCACTTCGGCTTGCATGGGCACTTCGGCTTGCATGCCCGGTTCGGGCGCGAGCGTGCCGCGCGCATAGCCCGAGCGATCGAGCGACTGGGCGAAGATCGTGTAGGCACGATCATCCTTCGGCTCTACGATCACGTCGTAGACTTCCGCGAGCCCGATGCGAAATTCATCGACGGTCACGGGTTCGACGTCCTGCCCGTCCGCGGCCACGACGGTGAGCTTCAGCCCCGGGATGCGGACGTCGAAAAACGTCATCGATGAACCGTTGATGATGCGCAACCGAACCTTCTCGCCGCGCCGAAAGAGTCCGGTCCAGTTACCCGCCGGCGTCGTGCCGTTCACGAGGTACGTGTAGGCGTATCCGGACACATCCGCGAGGTCCGTCGGATCCATGCGCATTTGTCCCCACCTGCGGCGGTCCGCAAGTGTTGGCTTCAAGCCTTGCGTGCGGACATCGTTGAGAAAGTCGCCAACGGTGCGCTGATGAAAGTTGAAATAGTTGCTTTGCCGCTTGAGCGTTCGGTAGATATGCTCGGGGTCGAGATCCGTCCATTCCGACAACAACAGAACGTGCTCGCGATCGGCCCGGTGCCGCTCGGCACCCCGAGGCTCGACGACGATCGGCCCATAGAGCCCCGTTTGCTCCTGAAACCGCGAATGGCTGTGATACCAATAGGTGCCCGATTGGTTGACCTTGAAGCGATACAAGTAGGTTTCGCCCGGTCCGATGCCGTCGAAACTCAAGCCCGGCACCCCATCCATATCGGCAGGCACGATCATCCCGTGCCAATGAATGGAGGTCGGTGCGGACAATCGGTTCGACACGCGCAGCGTGATGACATCGCCTTCGCGCCACCGCAACAGAGGTGCCGGGAGTCGTCCATTCACGGTCGTCGCGATGCCCGGCTGACCCGTCAAGTTCACGGGCAGTGCGCCAATTTCCAAGTTGAATTCGGTGCCGGACAGGACGGCACCCGTATCGTCGCCGGCGGCCCAACCGAAGTGACGTGCGCCGGCGACCGCCAAGGCACCGCCGGCGAGCCCCTGCACGAAGTGACGCCGGGATCGATTGAAGCTCCCGGACGATAAACGAGATCGATACATCGCCATGTCCTCGGTAACACGAGAACTGCATCCACCTGGATGCCCCGCACGCTACACTGTTGACCAGACACCTTACGTTATGAGGTTTTGACATGCGAGTCTTGCAAATTTTGGGCGCGATCTTGATCCTCGGCGGATTGTTCGTGCTCATCAAATCCCCCTCCTATTCGAGCGAAAAGAGCGTGCTCAAGATAGGGGACGTGGAGGCCAAGGTTTCGCAGGAACATGCGATTCCTCCCTGGGTCGGCGGCGCGGCCGTCGCGGCCGGAGCGGTGCTCCTGGTGGTCGGCGCACGCAAGCCTTGAGTCCAAGGGCGCCTTGGCGCCTACTCCTCGAGTTGCTTGCGCAGCGATTGCAATTCGCGGCGCCGGCCGGCACTGGGTTTGGGATAACTCAACGGCAGCGCCTCGACGGTGTCGAGTACGATGCGCGACACGATGAGGCGGGCGTTCAGCTTATCGTCGGCGGGCACGATGTACCACGGGGCGTCCTGGGTGCTCGTGGCGCTCAGGCATTTTTCATATGCCTTCATGTATTGCTTCCAATATTGCCGCTCCGCGATGTCCGCGGAAGAAAACTTCCAATTTTTTTCGGGCGTTTCGATCCGCTTGAGGAAGCGCCTGCGTTGCTCGTCTTTGGAGAGGTGTAGAAAAAACTTGATGATCCGCGTGCCGTTGCGCGTGAGATGCCGCTCCAGGTCCACAATGGAACGATAACGATCGCGCCAGATCCGCTTTTCCTCCATGTTTTCATCCGGCAGGTTCTCGGCACGAAGTATCTCCGGATGGACGCGGACGATCAAAACCTCTTCGTAATAAGACCGGTTGAATATGCCGATCTGGCCGCGTTCCGGCAGATTTCGGGTCGTGCGCCACAGAAAGTCGTGATTCAGTTCCTCTGCGCTGGGGTGCTTGAAGCTGAACACACGGCAACCCTGCGGATTGATGCCCGACATCACGTGCGCGATCGCGCCGTCTTTGCCGGCGGCATCCATGGCTTGAAAAATCATCAAAACCGCATAGCGGTTCGACGCATACAGCAATTCCTGCTGTGCACTCAATTGTTTGACGTGCGTGCTCAACATGTCGCGATATTGGCGATCGGTCTGGTATGCAGGGCGCACGGCTGTCGGCCATTTCTTCAGGTCGACCTTGGTTCCGGCGCCGACCCGATAATCGGCCGACTTGATATGCATGCCTGTCCCCAAATCCGGGTAAGCGATTTCCGACAGCGTCTTTGTGCAGCCGCGTACAGCAAAGCACAAAGGTTACGCGCAGTATAATGGCGCGAACAAGCAAGGAAATATGCTATGGATCGGAATGGCCGTACCCGGCACGCGCCGCCAAGAGCCTGCATCGCGGTGCTGCTTTTTGGCATCTGCACCGCGTTTGCGCGCTCCGCGGACTTCGCACTGCCGCCTCTCAACTCGCCGCCCACCACCGAGACTCACCCCGGAAAAATGCTCTGGGCCGACCTGGTCACGCCGGACCTTGCTGCCGCAGAGAAATTCTACGGCGGCCTGTTCGGCTGGACTTTTCGGAGTGTCCGCGAGGGAAGGTCCGGTTATGCCCTCGCCTTGCTCGATGGGCGGCCGGTGGCCGGCTTGCTGCAAAAGGCGATCGCCTCGGGCGAGCACCGGCAGTCGGCGTGGCTCACCTTTCTGGCCGCGAGCGATATCGACAGCGTGAAGCGGCTCGCGGTCTCTCACGGCGCGAAAGTCCTGGCGGACACCAAGCTCTATCCGATGCGCGGCCGGCAGTGCGTGTTGTCGGACCCGGAAGGCGCCGTGTTCGCACTTCTGGCCTCGAGCAGCGGCGATCCACCCGATTATCTACCGGTCGCCGGCGAGTGGATTTGGAGCTCCTTGCACGCCAAGGATGCGGGAAGCGAAGCCGGTTTCTACCAACATCTGTTTGGTTACGATGTATTCGACCTGCCGAGCGATGATGGGGTCGAACATCTGATCTTGTCGACCGACAACTACGCGCGCGCGAGCGCCAACGACATGGCGCGAGGCTCGGCGCGTCGTCACTCGCACTGGCTGAATTTCGTGCGCGTCGAGAATGCCGCCGCGAGCACCGCCAAGGTTTTGGCCTTGGGCGGCCGCGTCTTGGTCGAGCCGCGAATGGACCGGCACGGCGGGATGGTTGCGGTGATGGCCGATCCCGCGGGAGCGCCGTTCGGCTTGATGGAGTGGAGCGACAGCGACACCAAGGAAGAGCCGAAATGAAGACCACTGCGACTCGCTTGTTGGCGAGCGGCCTTGGCGCGACGCTCTTGGTGCTGCTCCACGCCTGTGCCGTGACCGGTGTAGAAGGCAGCGTGGGATACGACGGCGGCTACTACGAGCCTTATGGCTACGATTACGGCGGGTGGGACCTGGGTTATCGCGTTGGCCCATCGCGATGTTGTGAGCATCGCGGCGATCGCGGCGGCGATCGTGAAGAACGTGGCGGTGATCGCGGCGGTGACCGCGGCGGCGATCGCGGGCGTGGCGGACGGGCACCGGCTTACCGTCCTGCGCCGGCCGGCCGCTCCGCGCCGTCCATTCCGGGGCGATCCAGAACACACTGAATTGCGGCTCGAACGCTGGTGTAGTATCGGCAAAACTTAAACATTGCCGAGGCTTATCCTTGCTCGACTCGAACCTTGCGCCCGATGCGCGGCAGGCGCGCCGTATTCTCCTCGCCAGCATGGTCGGAACCACCATCGAGTTCTATGACTTCTACATCTATGCCACCGCCGCGGTGCTGGTGTTCCCGCGCCTGTTCTTCCCCAAAGGCGACCCGGCGGTCGCGACCCTGCAATCGCTGGCGACCTTTGCACTGGCCTTTGTGGCGCGGCCCATCGGGGCGGCGATCTTCGGGCATTTCGGCGATCGGATCGGACGCAAGACGACCCTGGTCACGGCGCTGATGACCATGGGCATTTCGACCATTTGCATTGGGCTGCTGCCGACCTACGCCACCGCCGGGGTATTTGCGGCGCTGCTGCTGGCGCTGTGCCGCGTTGGACAAGGGATCGGTTTGGGCGGGGAATGGGGCGGGGCGGTGCTGTTGGCGACGGAAAATGCGCCGCCGGGCAAACATGCTTGGTACGGGATGTTCCCGCAGCTCGGTGCGCCGCTCGGCTTGGTCATTTCCATCGGCGCGTTTCTGCTGATCAGCAATCAATTGTCCGAGGCGCAACTATTCAGCTGGGGATGGCGCGTGCCGTTCCTGGCCAGCACCGTGCTGGTCGCGGTGGGCTTGTATATCCGCCTGCAGCTGGTCGAAACGCCGGCGTTCAAGCGCAGCATCGCGCAGGGCGAACGCGTCCGCATGCCGTTCAGCGTGGTCTTTTCGAAATTCCCGCTGCAGCTTTTTCTCGGAACCTTGGGATCCACGACCACATTCGTGGTCTTCTACCTCGCCAACATCTTCGCTCTCGGGTGGGGCACGAATTCGCTTAAGTTTCCGCGCCAACAATTCTTGGTGATGCAGATGCTCGCCGCACTGTTCTTCGGCTTGTTGATACCCGTGGCCGGCTCACTCGCCGACCGCATCGGCGGCCGCGCGATGCTGATCATCGCGACGCTCCTGATCATTGCCTACGGTTTCGCGTTCAAGCCCCTCTTCAGCGCGCACGATACGGCGGCCGTTTTCGTGTTTTTGGCGTGCGGATTCGGCTTGAGCGGCCTTTCGTACGGACCGCTGGGGAGCGCCTTGGCGACCCTGTTTCCGACCCCGGTACGTTACACGGGCACTTCGCTTACATTCAATTTTGCCGGCATCCTGGGGGCTTCGCTCGCGGCACCCATCGCCACTTATTTGGCGACCCATTACGGCCTGGCCTTTGTCGGGTACTATTTGTCCGCGGCCGGGCTCATTACGCTGATTGCTCTGATATTCATCAGGGGGGAGAAACCATGATCCAACTCAGATCTGCATTCGCTTGCGCATTGACGTGCGCAGCCTTGTCGTTGGCCAGCCCTCATGCGAACGGCGCCGATGAATTCGACGCGGCGCTCACCCACGCGGGCCGGCCCGCGGCCGATTCGGCGCGTGATGCAATCGATCACCCTGCGGACATGCTGCGCCTTGCGGGCATCAAGCCGGGAATGACCGTTGCCGACGTGCTCGCCGGGGACGGTTATTACAGTGAGCTGCTGAGTTACGTCGTGGGTCCCAAGGGTCATGTGTACCTGATCAACAATCTGGCATTCGACAATTGGAGCCAGCCGGCATTGAAGGACCGTATGGCCGGCGGCCGATTGGCGAACGTGACGCAGCAGACCGTCGATCTTAACGACATGAAACTGGCGCCGGCGAGCTTGGACGCGATACTCCTGGTCAAGGTGTACCACGACATGTACTGGGTCGACACCAATCCCAAGAGCCCCTGGCCGAAGGTCGATGTCAACGCCGTACTCAATCAATTGTCGAGGGCGCTCAAGCCCGGCGGGGTCCTGCTGTTGATCGATCATTCCGCCAAGGCTGGGCACGGAAAATCCGACGCGGGGGAATTGCATCGCATCGAAGAGGCGTTTGCCGTTCAGGATTTCACGGCGCACGGATTCAAAGTCATCGCCAAGAGCGATTTGCTGCGCAGGCCGGATGACTCGCGGGATCTCATCAGCTACAAAGGCCCCGCGGTCGGCAAAACTGACCGGTTCGTCCTGGTGTTTCGCAAGAGTTGAGTCCGCAGTCGGACTCAAACCACTGAGTTCAGCCAGCGCGACATCGTGCCCGCGTCCATGGCGCCAGTCTGACGAGCAATTTCCTTGCCTGACCGGAACACGATCATGGTCGGGATGGCGCGGATATTGAAGCGCGCGGCCGGGGCCGGCTCATCCTGAGTATTCAACTTTGCAAAGCGCAGTTTGGGTTCCATTTGGCGTGCCGTTGCCTCATAAAAAGGCGCCATGGCAATGCATGGCCCGCACCAGGGTGCCCAGAAATCCACCACGACAGGCAGATCGCCGCGGCTCAAGTGTTTGTCGAAATTCGCCTCGGTCAAGTCAACGGGTTTGCCCGCAAACAGCGGCGAGTGGCATTTAGGGCAGCGTGGAGCATCCTTCAACCGATCGCTCGGCAGGCCTACGACGCTATCGCAATGTCCGCAAACCACTTGAGTGCGCTCGCTCATGAATAAGCCTATTTCGGTTGTGCCACCAGGATCAGGAAGCTGTCGGGTACGACGGTCGCGCGCGCCCGCGGCTGCTCCTCGCTCGCCGCGGGGGGCGGTCCGAATTGCGCGGCGGCCAGGTAAATCTTGTGGGTAGCGGGATCGAGCGCCATGGTACGGGCGCTCACCTGAGTCGTGACCGTGGCAATGACGCGGTATTCGTCGGGCGAATCCTGGTGAATCACGGTCAGTGTGCCGTCGATACCGTTGGAACTGAAGACCAGGGCCAGTTCTGGATCGAATACCGTGCCATCGGATCCCCGGCCGGTCACGACCTGGGCGATGGCTTTGCCCGACACCGCATCGGTCACGGCCATGACTTGGTTTGCACATACCGAGAACAAGCGGCGATTCATCACGTCGATCGCGAGCGCCGTGGGTCCCGCGCATTCCTTCAGCAGCCATTTGGCTTTCACCATCAGGGACTTGGCGTCGATGAGTACCAGCCTCCCCGGAGCCGTGTTGATATTCACATACACGCGCCCCGACTCATCGGTGGCCATGGATTCCGGGGGTCCGGGCAGCGGTATGGTCGCCACGACTTGCAGAGTGCCGGCATCGAGAACCGAAAGATTCGCGCTCTCCCGATTGGCGGTGAAAATGTGGTTTTGCTGTGGCTCGTAAAGAATGGCACCGGGCGATGTGCCGGAGATGGGCACTTCATAAGCGACCCGCAGCGTGTCGAGCTCGAAAACCGACACGGAATTGGAGCGGCCGTTGCTGGTGAAGCCGCGTTTTAGCGCCGGCGCGAACGCGATGCCGTGCACGCCGGCCGTGCGGGGAATATTCCCGGTCAGTTTGCCGCTGACGGTCTCGATCACATCGACATGGTCGTCGCGGGTGACGAACAGGCGGCCGCCGCTGGCTTCCAGCGCCAGCGTGTCCCAACCGTTGATTCCGCCGATCCGCCAGGATCTCGCCAAAGTGTAGTCCGCAGCCGGAATGGGCGACGTCTGGGAAGCGGCCGGATCTGCGGCCAGGAGCGACGCGCACGCAAAAAGCATGAGGAAATTCCGCAGCACGAGTAGCCCTGGGAGCCTTGCAGTGGGGTGTGCGGCTAGTTTACGCATGGTTTGCATTGGAAGAAATCGTGTGGGACGGCAAGTGTAATTTGTACTATTTCCAATCGCGAACCGTTATCGTTTAGGCTGCTCGCGAGACGCGATAACATTTCCGCATCACCAACTACACAAAGAACACTTCACAAAGGATGCGCGCCTCGCCGATGATGCGCGCAGTTCTTCGCCGTCGGGTATCAGGAGAAAGGGATGTTTATTCGGTCAATGGCCGCCGCTGCAGGCGCCGGGGCCATTTTCGTGAGCGCTGTCGGCCTGGCCGCGGCGGCGCCTTTGGCATCGCCGGGAGAGGGCGGCGGCCTGGAGGAAATCGTGGTCACCGCGCAGCGCCGCGTGGAGTCCGCGCAGAATGTGGGCATCGCCATGTCGGTGCTCTCGGGGCAGACTCTGGCGGACAAGTCCATCAGCTACGTCAACGATTTGCAGAACGCGGTCCCCAATCTGCAAGTAGAGCCGGCGTTCGGCAGCAGTCAGCCCCAGTTTCGCCTGCGAGGCGTGGGTTTCATCGACTACACCTCCAATAACACCGCGCCCGTCGGCGTCAGCCTGGATGGGGTCGCATTTGCCTTGCCCATCCAGACCCAGGGGCAGTTGTTCGACATCGATCGCGTCGAAGTCTTGCGCGGCCCCCAAGGAACCTTGTATGGCCGCAATACCACGGGTGGGGAGATCAATTTCATCAGCAATCGGCCGACCGCGGACCCACATGCGGGAGTCTCGCTCGAGTACGGTTCTCACAATGAACTCAATGCTCAAGGGTTCGTATCCGGCGGCATTGCCGAGGGTCTGATGGGAAGGCTCTCGGTCGCAACGGAACAGGGCGGGGCCTGGCAGCGCGACCGAGTCACCGGGCAATCGCTCGGCGACAAGGACAAGATCGCGGTCCGGGGTCAATTGCAGTGGGATCCGGCCGGGGCACTCGATTTTCGGCTCGGCGTTCATTGGGGACAGGACAAATCCGATGAACAAGGCCTGTATTTACTGCGGCCATTTACACCGGGCAGCGGACCGCCGGCCATACCCGCGGACACGTCGCGATACGCCACTGGCTGGGCGCTCAATCCGGCATTTGCCAAGCTCATCGGCATCAAGTCGAGCTCCAAGCCCGGCCTCGACAACAGCAACGAGGGAGTCGACCTGACTGCCAATATCGATTTTGGCGGCGCGAAGCTCACCGGTATCACCGCCTACAACAAGCTCATCCGACGTGAATATGCGGACTGGGACGCCACGCAATTCAACGACTCCGACGAGTACTTGAACAGCGATCTAGACGTGTTTTCACAAGAGCTGCGGCTGGCGGCGAGCCGCGGTCCTTTTGGCTGGGTGGCCGGCGTCTTCTACTCTCACGAAGACCTTCACGAGAATTTCTATTCCGACCTCACCGATCGGCTTGGCGGCATAGCGGTGACCACCTATGGCCAAGTCGCCAACTCGCTGGGAGTCTTCGCGCAAGGCAACTATCAAATTACCGACGCGTTGAAGGCAACGCTCGGGGTTCGCGAGGATCACGAGAACCGCGAACTGATCGGGCTCAACACCGCGTTTCTGCCCGGGGCACCGTCGCTGACGGGCGGCGCTCTGGGGGGCTCGATCACGTCGAACCTGCCTTCCGGAAAAGCCGAACTCGATTACCAGCCCCTATCGAGCACGCTGCTCTATGCCAGCATCAGCCGGGGCGTCAAGTCGGGCGGCTTCACCGCGCACAACACCGTGACGGCGCCGGCGGCGGATCCGTTCGAGCCGGAAAAACTCACCGCCTATGAAATCGGCGCGAAATCAGACGTGACCCGCACGCTGCGCGTGAATACTTCCGTCTACTATTATCGCTACAAGGACCAGCAGATCCTCGGTAAGGTTTTCGACAATGCGTCGCAGTCCTTCATCGGCCGATTCGTCAATGCCAATTCGCGCATCAGCGGCGGTGAGGTGGACTTGGAATGGCGGCCGCTGGCAGGGATCGCGATTTCGCAATACGCGGGATTCGCCGAAGGCTATTACACCAGCAAGCTGCTGGATGTTCCGCTGAACCCGGCGCTGCCGCCGGTCGACTTCAACGGCAGGCCCGAAAGCTTCCCCAAGTGGAGCTACGGCGGCGATGTCAGCTATTCCTGGGTATTCGGCGCGTTCAGCGTGACAGCTGAATCGAATTACAGTTTCCACGACACCTACAGTCAATTCTTCCTGCTCGGCAGCAACGATTTCACCATTCCGAAATACTGGCTGGCGAATGCGAATCTGTCCCTGGCGCCGGCCGCGGGCGGCCCGTGGACGGTGGCATTGTGGGGCCGGAATATTTTTGACAAGTCGTACGATCTCACGCGGAATTTTTTCCTGCCGAGCAGCGAAGTCGCCGCGGCGGGCGAACCCACGACGGTCGGCATTCGAGTGACTTACAAATATTAGGGGCCAGGCAGCTCCCAGGAACGGCCATGCGGAAAATTCTCGGCGGCATTTTAGGACTCGTGGTGCTGATCATTATCGGCGCCTGGCTCAAACTGCGCGGACCGGATATCCCTTTCGAAACGCTGGAAACAAAGTATGCCCAAGCGGACTCGCACTTCGTGGATCTGCCCGGCGGCTATCGCGTGCACTATCGCGAGGATGGGGATCCGAATGCGCCATTGCTGGTGCTGCTGCATGGATTCGCGGACTCTTTCACCACTTGGGACGGATGGGTGCGCGAACTGAAGCCGCAGTTTCACCTTATCAGCCTGGATTTTCCCGGCCATGGATTGACGCGCGCTCCCGAGGGCAGCCTTCTCAACGCCGCTGCCTTGGCGGACTTTGTCGATGCCTTTGCGGCGCAACTGAAGCTGCCGAAATTTGCCGTGGCGGGCAATTCCATGGGAGGCGGCGCGGCGTGGGAACTCGCCGTGCGGCATCCGGATCGGGTCAACGCACTGATTCTGGTCGACGCGGCCGGATTCGCGAATGACAAGCCGCCCGGCGACGAGCCGTTGGGTTTCAAGATTCTGCGCTACCGCATCGGCCGCAAAATCTTGAGCAAAATCGACAATCGGCCTTTGATCGAGCAGGGTCTCAAAGCCGACGTCTACGATAAATCGCTGATTACGCCCTTCATCGTGGATCGCTTCGCAGAGTTTCAACGTGCGCCGGGTCATCGCGACATTCTGATGAGCGTCAACTTGGGCGCGCGGGCGGCATCGACCGCGGAACTGCTGTCGAGCGTCAAGGTGCCCACCTTGATTTTGTGGGGGGAGAACGACCCGCTGATCGAGCCCGCCGCCGCAAAAAAATTTGCAGCGGCCATTGCCGGATCGAAATTGATCACTTATCCCAAGACCGGGCACTTGCCGCAGCTCGAGATCCCGCAGCGCTCGGCGGCGGACGTGGCGGCCTTCTTGAAGGCCGGTATCATGTAGGGATGCAGCGAGACTATCTGGGCAACCCGCTCACCCCGCAGCGCGGCGGCACGCTGCGGGCCATCGATGATTTCATCGAAGGCTACCTGGCATACGAGACTCGCGCCGAACGCATCTTGATCGCCGCAGACGCGGATCCTGAGTCCTGCATGGCCAACGTCTACGCAGGAATGATGTGGATGCTGCTCGAGGCACCGGAGGCCGCCGCGCGCGCCGCGAAGTACCTGGCGGCGGCTGAGCGCTCGGCGCCGCACGCGACGCCCCGCGAACAGCTCAACGCCGCGATGCTGCGTGCATGGGTCGACGATGATCTCGAGCGCGCCATCCGCCTGTGCGATCAGGTGTCGGATGAGTTTCCGCGGGATCTTGCCATCGTCAAGACGCATCAGTATTTCGAATTCAATCGCGGCAATGCCGCGCAGATGCTGAGGATTGCGTTGAAAGCCGGCGCGGCGAGCAGCGATATCCCCTACATATACGGCATGAAGGCCTTTGCATACGAGCAATGTCAGCTGCTCGAGGAGGCGGAGTCCGAGGCGCGCGCCGGGCTGGCGATGCGCCGCAAGGAACCCTGGGCTCAGCACGCACTGGCGCATGTTTTCTTGACGCGCGGCCGCATCGACGAAGGCGCGCAATTCCTGGAGGACGCCGCGGACACGTGGTCCGGGCTGAACTCCTTCATGCTCACGCACATTTGGTGGCATCTGGCGCTGTTCTACATAAGCCAGGGCCGCGAGGCCGAGGCGATGAAGTTGTATGACGAGCATTGCTGGGGGATCGCCAAGGACTATTCGCAGGATCAGGTCGGCGCGGTCTCCTTGCTGGCCAGGCTCGAAATCGCGGGCATCGATGTCGGGACACGCTGGCAGGATCTCGGCGATCATCTGGCGGCGCGCGCCGAGGACACGGTTCAGCCCTTTCTAACGCTGCAATACCTTTACGGGTTGGCGCGGGCTCGCCGCCCCGAGGCCGAGACTCTGCTGGAATCGGTTCGAGCGTACGCGGAGCGTGCGCCGGCGTTTACGCGCAGCGTCTGGCGGGAGGTTGCGCTGCCCGGTTGCGAAGGTTTGTATTCTCATGCGCGCGGCGAATTCGACCGCGCCTGGCAGCATTTGAGCGTTGCGGTACCGCGCATGGCGGAAGCCGGCGGCAGCCATGCCCAGCGCGACCTGTTCGAGCAGGTCTTGCTGGATGCGGCTCTCAAGAGCGGCCGATTGGACGGCGCACAGCGCATGCTGGAACTGCGGCGCGGCGCGGATCCTTTCGGCGTGCCGGTCAACGCGCTGCTGGCTGCGGTATACGGCCAGCTCGGATTGAGTTCCCTGGCCGATCAGGCGCGCAGCCGGGCCGCACTCACCCGCGCCCGCCACGCCTCGAGAGAAGCATGACTCGCGACCCTTCGGAAAATATGTTCAGGATCATCGAGGCACGCCGCGAAGAAATGGTCGAGCTGGCGCGGGACTTGATCCGCTTCCCGACCATCAATCCGCCCGGGGAAGCCTATCGACCCTGCGCTGAATTCATCGGCCGGCGCTTGCACGCCCGCGGGTTCGCGGTCGAGTATGTTCGCGCGGCCGGCACGCCCGGCGACACCGAGCGCTACCCGCGCATCAATGTCGTCGCGCGGCGGGAAGGCAGTGCCGCCGGACGGTGCGTGCACTTCAACGGCCATATCGATGTGGTGCAAACCGGCGCCGGCTGGACGATGGACCCCTTCGCGGCGCTGGTCAGAGACGGCAAAATCTACGGCAGGGGCGCCTGCGACATGAAGGGCGGACTCGCGGCGGCCATCATCGCGGCCGAAGCGCTGATCGATTCGGGCGACGAGTTGCCTGGAACGCTCGAGATTTCAGGAACGGTGGACGAATCCGGCGGCTACGGCGGCGTTCACTACCTGGCGGAGCGCGGTTGGTTTTCCCCGCCGCGTGTCGACCACGTGATCATTCCCGAACCCCTCAATGTGGACCGGGTGTGCATCGGCCACCGCGGCGTATGGTGGGCGGAAATCGAGACCCATGGCCGCATGGCGCATGGTTCCATGCCCTTTTTGGGCGATTGCGCGGTGCGCCACATGAATGCCTTCATCGGCCGCTTGGAAAGGGATCTCTATCCCAAATTGGCGGCTCGGCGCACCGACATGCCGGTCGTTCCGTCCGGCGCGCGGCATTCGACGATGAACATCAATTCCATTCACGGCGGCCAGGCAGAGACCTTGGGCTTCCCCGCCCCTTGTGTCCCGGACTCGTGCCGAATGGTCATCGACCGCCGCCTGCTCATCGAAGAGAGCATGGACAGCGTCAAGGGCGAGGTGCGTGCGCTGCTGGAGCAACTGGTGAGCGAACGCGAGGGCTTCGCCTATGAGCTTCGCGATATCTTCGAAGTGCAGCCCACCATGGCGGATCGCAACGGGCCGGTCGCGCGCAGCACGGCCGCCGCGATTCAACGCGTGCTGGGCCGCGAGGCGGAATTCGTTTGTTCGCCGGGCACCTACGATCAGAAGCACATCGATCGCATCGGCAAGCTCAAGGACTGCATTGCCTATGGCCCGGGAATTCTCGACCTGGCGCACCAGCCGGACGAGTACGTGTCGATCGATGACATGGTCAACTCCGCCAAGGTCATGGCCGTGGCGGCGCGTGCCTTGTTGCACGGTAGCGCATGATGTCGACCCGGCATTGACGCGCCCGGTGTTATCGGCGCTGGCTGTGCTCGGGGCGCTGCTGCTCTGGGCGGGCCCGGTTCAAGGCGCGCAGCGGATGATCATCGGCACGCAGCTCGAGCCGCCCGTTCTTGACCCGACCGCCAATCCTGCGGCCGCCATTTCCGAAATGTTGTACGCCAACGTGTACGAAGGCTTGGTGCAATTCGCCGCGGACGGCGGGGTGCGGCCGATGCTCGCGCTGTCATGGGACATCTCTGACGACGGTCTTACCTATGTGTTTCATCTGAAGAACGGCGTGCGTTTTCACGACGGCGCCGTTTTCGATGCCGCGGCCGCGAAGTTTTCCATGGATCGCATCCTGGCGCCCGGCTCCATCAACCCGCAAAGATCGCGCCTGCGGGCGATTCGCGCCGTCGAGGTGGTTGACCCGGCGACATTGAGGCTGGTGTTGAGCCGCCGCTCCGGCGGGCTGCTGCAAGGTCTCGCGTTCGGATCGGCAGTGATGGTGTCGCCGGCTTCCGCCGACAATGCCGCTCAGCCGATCGGCACCGGACCGTTTCGTTTCCTGCGGTGGCGGCGCGGCGACTCCCTCACCCTGGAGCGCAATCCGGATTATCAGGGCGCGCCCGCGGCGCTGGCCCAAGTCACATTCAAGTTCATCACGGATCCGACCGCGGCCTTCGCCGCGCTGATGGCCGGCGATGTGGATGCCTTCGCGAACTATCCGGCGCCCGAGAGTTTCGCGCAGTTTGCGGTGGATCGCCGCTTCAGGGTGTTCACCGGAACCACGGAGATGGAGGTCGTGCTGGGGCTCAACGAGCGCGTTGCGCCGCTCAGCAATGTGCTGGTGCGTCGCGCGATTTCCCATGCTTTGGATCGGCCCGCCATCATCGACGGCGCCATGTTCGGCTATGGCATCCCGATCGGCAGTCATTTCCCGCCGCGCAATCCTGCCTACGTCGATCTGACCGGAATGTACCCCCATGACACGGCCAAGGCCAAGGAGCTGTTGACCCAGGCGGGGTACCCGGACGGATTGTCGCTCACGCTGAAGCTGCCGCCGCCCAGTTACGCACGGCGCAGCGGCGAGATCGTGGCCGCGCAGCTGGCGCAGATCGGAATTCGCGTCAAGATCGAAAATCTCGAATGGGCGCAGTGGCTCGATCAGGTTTACACCCGCCATGACTTCGACATGAGCATCGTGGGTCATGCGGAACCACTGGACTACGACATCTATGCCCGCGACGACTATTACTTCGGTTATTCCAGTCCCGAATTCAAGGCGCTGATTGCCGCGCTGGACGACAGCGTTGACGCCGCGGCGCGCAAGGACCTGCTGCAACGGATTCAGCGCAAGCTCGCCACCGACGCGGTCAATGGCTTTCTGTTCCAGTATCCGCGATTGGATATCTGGAATGCGCACGCGCACGCCATCGGCTTCGACAATGTGCTCGGCGTGGTCGATGTCACCCGTGCCTATTTTGACGATGCGGCGCTGGTCCAGCATGGCGACGAACTCGCCGCTACACCGGCGTTTCGCCTGCCCTCATTCAAGATCGCCGGCATTCTCTTCTGCGCGGGAGCACTGACTTTATTGGGCTTGTGTTTGCGCCGCTTCGGCAGCGCGTACCTTGCCGGGCGCGTGGCGGTGCTGCTGGCGACGCTGCTCGCGGCGACCGCCATCGTGTTCGTCATCGTTCAGGTGGTGCCCGGCGATCCGGTGCGATACATGATGGGACTGCAGGCCGACCCTGACAGCGTGGCCATCATGCGTCACCAGCTCGGATTGGACTTAGGGGCCTGGCAGCGCTATGTGTCGTGGCTGGGCGGATTGCTGCATGCGGATTTCGGTTCGAGCTACACCTACCGGATTCCGGTGAGCGCCCTGCTGGCTGAGCGGCTGCAAGTGTCTTTGCCGCTGGCTGTCTATGCGCTGCTGCTCTCCACTGCACTGGCTTTTCCGATCGCTCTGTACGCCGCCGCAAAACGAGGGCGCATCGGCGACGCGGTTGTCGGCGGCGTGACGCAGTTGGGCCTGGCGATGCCTAATTTCTGGCTGGGGATGCTGCTGGTGCTGCTCTTTGCGATCGGGCTTCGCTGGGTGTCCGCCGGTGGATTCCCCGGCTGGCAGGCAGGCTTCTGGACGGCCGTGAAAGCCTTGACGCTGCCCGCCGTGGCGCTCGCCATGCCGCAGGCCGCGATCCTCGCGCGGGTTTTGCGCGGCGCGCTGATCGATACGCTGCACGAGGACTATATTCGCACCGCGCGCGCCCAGGGCGCCGGCGAGTGGCGGGTGCTGCTGCGCCATGCACTGCCCAACGCACTGGTGCCGGTGCTGACCATCCTCGGCATGCAATTCTCCTTTCTCCTCGCCGGCGGGGTCATCATCGAGAACGTCTTCTTTCTGCCGGGGTTGGGACGCTTGGTGTTTCAAGCCATCGTTCAGCGCGACCTGATCGTCGTGCAGAGCGTGGTCGTGGTGCTGGTCTTTGCCGTGGTGACGGTGACTTTCTTGGTCGATCTCTCCTATGTACTGATCAACCCGCAGTTGCGGGCGCGCGGCACATGACTCCAGAGTCGCGCAACACCAGTCTCATAGCGGGTGCCTTCATCACCGCCTTCTTTGTCGCCGTGGCGGCCATCGCGCGGTTCTGGACGCCGTTCGATCCCGGCGTCCTGTCCATCGCCGACAAATTGCGGCCGCCCGACGCGCAGCACTGGTTTGGCACCGATCAGCTCGGCCGCGACGTTTTGTCGATGATCATGGTAGGAGCGCAAACATCGGTCGGCGTGGCGCTGCTGTCGGTGCTGATCGGCGCATTCGTCGGCGTGCCGCTCGGGTTGCTCGCCGCCGCACGGCGCGGGCCGACCGACGAGGTGGTGATGCGCGGCAACGATTTGATATTTGCCTTTCCCGCGTTGCTGCTGGCGATACTGATCACCGCGGTGTTCGGTCCCGGCGCAGTCAACGCCATTATCGCGATTGGCATCTTCAACATTCCGGTGTTCGCACGCGTGACTCGCGCAGGCGCCCTGCAGCAATGGACCCGCGACTACACCTTGGCCGCGCGCGTCGCGGGCAAGGGTGCACTGCGAATCTCCGCCGAGCACATTCTGCCGAATCTGGCCGGTCTGCTCATCGTCCAAGGGACCATACAGTTTTCGCTCGGCGTCATCGCGGAAGCAGGTTTGTCGTACGTGGGCTTGAGCGCGCAACCACCGACGCCAAGTTGGGGCCGCATGCTCAATGAAGCGCAAACCTTGACGGCGCTGGCACCCTATTTGGCCCTCTTCCCGGGTTTCGCGGTGCTGCTGTTCGTGTTGGGGTTGAATCTTCTCGGCGAGGGATTGCGTCGCCGCGCCGGGCGCGCCGCATGAGCGCGGCGAATCTACTGGAAGTCGTCGACTTGAACGTCGTCATCGGTCGGACGCGCATCGTCAAAAACCTGTCGCTGGAAATCCGTCCGGGCGAAATCCTCGGGTTGGTCGGTGCGTCGGGATCGGGAAAATCGATGACGGCACTTGGCATCATGCGGCTCCTGCCCGAACGTGCCTCGTCCACCGGAGTGGTGCGTTTGAACGGCGAGACGCTGAGCTCCAAACCTGAGTCGCAGATGCAGGCGGTTCGGGGCCGCGATATCGGCATGGTGTTCCAAGAGCCCATGAGCGCATTGAATCCCCTGCTGCGCATCGGCGATCAGGTGGCGGAAACCGTCAGATTGCACCGTGAGGTGTCCGATGCCGAGGCGCACGCCGCGGCGCGCGATGCGCTGAACCTGGCGGGATTGCAAGGCGAGCAGGGGGCGCTCGATCGGTTTCCGTACGAATTGTCCGGTGGTCAACGCCAGCGCGTGGCCATTGCCATGGCGATCGTCATGTCGCCGCGGCTGCTCATTGCGGACGAACCCACCACGGCTTTGGATGTCATCACCCAAGCGCGAGTGCTGCTGCTTCTCAAGGAATTGGCGCGCACGCGCAACATGGGCCTGCTCTTGGTGACGCACGATCTTGCCGTTCTCGCACAGCTCGCGGATCGCGTCGCGGTGATGCATCGCGGCGAGATTGTCGAGCAAGCGCCGGTGGCGCAGATCTTGCGCCAACCGCGCGACGCCTATTCCGCGGCACTCTTGGCGGCCGCCGATTTGCGGCCGAAGCGCTCCAAGGCAAGCCCCGGCGCCGCACCGGCCATCTTGCAGGTACGCGGCATCGTGCGGGAATATCCCCGCAAGCGGACCTCGTTGTGGCATCGGGCGGCGCCGGTGCGGGCGGTCGATGAGGTCTCTTTGGCCGTTCACGCCGGCGAGACGGTCGGCTTGGTCGGTGAGTCGGGGTCCGGCAAGTCGAGCTTGCTCCGAGTCATCCTCGCACTCGAAAGGCCCCAAGCCGGCCGGGTGAGTTTGCTCGGCGAAGAGTTCTCGAGCGCCAATGGCGCAACGTTGCGCCGCTTGCGGCGCTCCATCCAAGCGGTTTTCCAAGATCCGTACGGCAGCTTTGATCCCAAGTGGACGGTGGAGCGGCTGATCGGTGAGCCGTTTTTTCTTTCAGGGTCGCCGCCCTCGGCCGCGGAGCGGCGGCGCAAAGTCGCCGCCGTTCTGGAGCAGGTCGGACTGTCCGCGGCCGATGCAGCGCGGCTGCCGCGCGATTTTTCCGGCGGCGAGCGCCAGCGGATCGCGATTGCGCGAGCGCTGATCACGGAACCTGCCGTGATCGCATTCGACGAGGCCGTCTCCTCGCTCGACGTTCTGATCCGCGAGCAGGTCCTGACGCTTCTTGCCGAACTCGCCGAGCGTCTCAAGGTATCGTATCTTTTCGTGTCGCATGATCTACACGTCGTCAGAGCGATTGCCGACCGCATTTATGTGATGCAGGAAGGCCGCATCGTCGAGGAGGGCAACGCGGATGCCGTGTTCGCCTCGCCGCGTCACTCGTACACGCGGGCACTGATCGCGGCCAGCCTCAGGTTGCCCGTGAACGAGGCGCGCACTTAAGTGACCGCTCCCCGTCTCGCCGCCGCGAAATTGGCACGACTCAATCGCCGGACTCATCTT
>Ga0210406_10000586_pt1 | contig 49245 bp, 40 predicted proteins | sample IncBWC30MmetaG_FD_155454 | JGI IMG/M metagenome (GOLD analysis project Ga0210406, IMG submission 155454) | Forest soil microbial communities from Barre Woods Harvard Forest LTER site, Petersham, Massachusetts, United States - Inc-BW-C-30-M | ecosystem: Environmental > Terrestrial > Soil >...
GCCGTTGCTTCGGCGGTTGCTTCCGCATCGGGAAGGCGGCCGGCGCGCTGTCCAAGTGTCGTTCGTATCACCTCGCTGAGCGGATTTCCGTCCCCCCCCCGGTGTCCGTTGTTTCCAAAATCCGCTGCAAAATTCGGGATCCTTCTAGATCATGCGCAGTCGTGCGGGAACCCGAATTGGGACAATGCTCAACGACCTTCAGTCGGGATTCGTCGAGAGACAAGCGCGGCATCGCGGAACGGCGCTTAGGAGCATTTGCACGGCCATTGCAACCGCGTTAGTGTGGTCTTTGACGCACTGCTGGGTCTGTGCGTTGGCGCACCCAGGCCAGTGCGTGAAACGCCTCGTAAACTCGTGGGATTTCACCGACGCTCAATAATGCCATCTCGCAATCCGAAACACCGGATCTCAAAATGGAAAGTACCAAACGAGCTGCAGTCGACACCGTTCTGCAATTTCTCGAGCGCATCAATCAACACGACGCAGACAAGCTGGCCGAATTGATGGCTGAAGATCACGTATTCATCGATTCGCTCGGGCAATCCGTAACCGGTCGCGAGAACATGCGTTTGGGCTGGCGCGGCTATTACTCATTTTGTCCGGACTACTGGGTATCGCACGAGGAAATCCTTTCAAGCGGCGACCTGGTGGCGGTGTTTGGAGCCGCAGGCGGCACGATCGCCGCAGATGGAAAGCTTCTGCCCCAGAATAAGTGGCGGACGTCTGCCGCCTGGCTGGCAATTGTAAAGGGAGATCTTGTAACGCAATGGAGAGTCTATGCCGACAACAAGCCGGTATACGACATCATGGCGAGACTCAAAAACGCATGAGTTCAAGCGTCAAGTGGTGCATATTTCTGCTGGCCGGTTGCGCGCTGACGGCTGCAGCGCGGGCGGCAACGGAATACCGATACACCATGCTTTTCTCCGGCCGCGTGAGCGGAGAACACATCACGCGAATTGCGGACGACGGCAGTATCGCCACCGAGTTCAGCTACCGCGACAACGGCAGAGGTCCTGACTATAAAGAGCGGCTCAAGCTTGCGGGCGATGGCACGCTGCAGCGCTTCGCCATCACCGGCAAGTCGACCTTTGGCTCGTTGGTCGACGAGCGCTTCGAGCGTAAAGGCGATCGCGCGGAATGGGCCGGCAAAGTCGATCATGGTTCGATGAAAGTCGCCGGCAAGGCCTTATATGTGCCCATCGATTCGACCATCGAAGTCACGGGCATTACGCTGCGGGCGCTCATCCATGAATCCACTTCGAAGCTGCCGGGCATTCCCGGCGGCGAATTGTCCATCATCAAGCTGACCGACACCACGGTGTCGAACGGCAAAGAATCTCGCGCATTGACGTTGTACGCCGTACGGGGTGCGGACCTTGAACCAAACTATGTATGGATGACGGCGGATGGCGAGCGCGCCTTCGCCACGATTTTTCCAGGGTTTGCGCAGCTCATTCTCAAAGGGTGGGAGGCGCAGGCGGCCGGTCTTGAACAAGTGCAGCTGGAGGCGCAGGGCGCTTACCAGCGCGATATCGCCAAACGGGATCGCCACGAACTGGTTCAGCCGGTGCTCATCAAGAATGCGCGGGTGTTCGATTCCGAGCATGCGGTGCTGGGAGCGCTGCAGGATGTGTATGTGAATCGCGGGCGCGTCGGTGCCGTGTATCCGGCCGGCTCGCCGAGCCAGTCGCCGGGGACGGTCATCGACGCGAAAGGCCGCACACTGCTGCCCGGTCTCATCGACATGCATGCGCATGTCTCACCGGGGGACTATCTGTTGAATCTTGCCGCCGGCGTTACCACCGTGCGTGACATGGGCAACGACAATGCAACCTTGGCAGAGGCGATCGGCCGCCTCGATCGCCACGAGTCCATTGGGCCACACGTGGTTCCCGCCGGCTTCATCGAAGGCAAGAGCCAGTTCAACGCAAGCGGCGGTATTCTGGTCGACAGCCTCGACGGTGCCAGGCAAGCGGTGGATTTCTACGCGCAACGCGGCTATCCGCAGATCAAGATCTACAATTCCTTCAAGCCCGAATGGGTGAAGGACACCGCGGCGTATGCCCATCAGCGCGGCCTGCGGGTGAGCGGCCATATTCCGGCCTTCATGAAGGCCGAGGATGCCGTCAAGGACGGTTACGATGAAATTCAGCACATCAACCAAGTGCTGCTGAACTTCTATGTCAAGCCCGATACCGATACCCGTTCACTGCAGCGATTTACGCTCATCGCCGAGAACGCGAATTCGCTGGATCTCGACGCGCAGCCATTTCAGAATTTGATCAAGTTGTTCGTCGCACACAAGACGGTGCTCGACCCGACGCTCACCGCATTCGAAGCGCAATTCACGCAGATGCCCGGTGAACTCAATCCATCTCTTGCCCCGATCGCGGATCACCTACCGATTTCCTTGCACCGCGGACTGTACAAAAGCGAAAGCGAGATCACGAAGCAGATGGCGCCGCGATGGCGCGCCTCCTACGCAAAAATGCTCGAGGCGGTCGCGCGTTTTCACCGTGCCGGCATTCAAATCGTCTCGGGCACCGACGCTGTGGCGGGGTTCGCATTTCAGCGGGAACTGGAGTTGTACGTCAAGGCGGGAATACCCGCCAACGAGGTGCTGCGAATCGCCACGTGGAACGGGGCGACCTATGCGCGTGTGCTGGGCGACCGTGGTTCCATCGAGCGCGGCAAGCGCGCCGACCTGATACTGATCGATGGGGATCCGACGCAAGACATACCCAGCATCCGCAATGTTGCGCTGGTTCTGCAGGACGGTGATGCCTATTACCCCGCGGAACTGTATGGCGAACTTGGCGTGAAGCCATTCGCACCGGCGCTCAAGCCGGAACCAGGCCTGAAGCCCGACCCAGCCCTGAAGCCCGCGCCGGCACCCGTCGTGGCGCATTGACGGGACTACCCATAACTCAATGGTTATGGGTAGTCAAGCAAACGGGCGCCATTTGGCGCTGCGACCCGGCCGAAGCAGGATGTGATCCAGCGCACACCGCGTGCATCTGCGGACCAATGTGCCATTTTTGTGCGGAGCGGTCTTCAGTCTTATGGTCAGTAACCATGTAGGCTTCGGACAGTAAAATGCGGGCTTAGGGCGGTAAAATGGACATCGACGGACACTCATGACACGACAGCGGCGCAATCCGATCGACGACTCGCAAGAGCCGATCGATCTGTTTCGCTCGATCAAGTCCAAGATCGCCCAGCGCAGTGGCATCGCGGACGATGACGTCACCGTCGATCTGATTCCCGCGATTGGCGAGACTGCGCAGGACACTTACGCGCCGCCGCAGGCCCCGGCGTCCGCCGAGCACTTGAGCATCGGCGCAGTCGTTCGCGGCCGATACGTGATTGAAAGTCAGTTGGCCAGCGGTGGAATGGGCACTGTCTACAAGGCGCTCGATCGAGCGCGCGCCGAACTCGACGAGACCAACGCCCGCGTGGCGATAAAAGTATTGCATGAGCGCAGCGGGCGCGCGGAAGTATTGTCCAGACTGCGCCGAGAATTTTTTTGTGCGCAGGCCCTCTCGCACCAATGCATCGCCAAGGTATTTGAGTTGGAGCTGGACGGGGAATTTCCGTTCTTCACCATGGAATTGATCGACGGCGAGACCCTGCCCACCCTGATGCAGAAATTCCACCCGCTTCCCTTGCCGCGCGCCTATGCCTGCGCGGTCATTCGCGAGGTGGGTGCCGGTGTTGCACACGCGCACGACCGGCGTGTGATTCACGGCGATTTGAAGCCGCAAAATGTGATGGTCACGAACACCGGGGAACTGCGCATACTCGATTTCGGACGATCGGGTGAGTCGGGCGCCGCATTGACGCCTGCCTACGCGTCTTGCGAACTCCTCGAAGGCCGCGCGCCCGATCCTCGAGATGATCTTTTTGCGCTCGCATGCCTGTCTTACGAATTGCTGGCGGGAGAACACCCCTTTCAGAACCGACGTTCGACCGAGGCGCGCACGCTAAAGATGACGCCGCACCGTCCACCTGGGCTCTCCGGACGGCAGTGGAACGCACTCATGAAAGGCCTCGCCTGGGACCGCGCGAACCGCCCGCAGTCGGTGCGCGAATGGCTTGCGGAATTCGGGCCCGGCAGCGATCCCTTGGGTCCGGTGCCGGTGGTGCAGGATTTCCAAGCCTTGCCCATCGCCAAAGGCCATAGGATGTCTGTACTGATCGTTCTGCTCGCGACAATCCTCGTTTGCGGGATCACCTGGGCGGTGCTCAGTCGGCCGAAGGCGCCAATCGTCGCCGCGATAGAGGCTGCCGATCCCGATGCCGAGGCCGCCAGTACGGCCTTGAATGTGGAACGCGCACTCGCCGAAGCGGACACCGAGGAATCTGAACCACCCGCCGCGCCGGCACCCTCGAAGGCGGACATTAAAAACCGCAATGCGGCACCGAGCGCAGCGCGGCCGATAGACAAGACGGAAAAGATCAGTCTGGCCTCCGCGTCATACCCGATCGGCGCTGGCCAGAAATTCGCGGAAATCCGCGTCCACCGTTCCGCGGGATCCAAGGGCGATGCGAGTTTCGAATGGTGGACGGAGCCTGGCTCCGCTCTTTCCGGCGACGACTTCGCGCCGCAGGCGCCAACCACCACATTTTTCCCATCCGGCGTGCACACCGTCAGTCTTTTCATCAAAGTCGTTCCCAATGCCGCTCGAAAGCGCCCCGCCGTGTTCTATGTCGTTCTCGGCAATCCCAGCACCGGCATTTTACTGGGTGCCGTTTCCAAGGCAGCGGTATCGCTTCATCCATGAATTCGAAGTCCCCTCGATACGGGGTGGCGCGAATGATTTCAAAGTTAGGTTTCGGTTCTCGCACCCAGGCTGCTGCGTGGGTGCGCGAGGGCCAGGTTCGCGTCAACGGCCGTCTCGTGAAGGATGCGGAATTTCCGGTAAATCCCGGCTCCGACCGAATCACCATAGACGGTCGAACCGATACGATGGACGGTCGAACCGAAAGGCCGGTGCGCTTGGTCCTCATGCTCAACAAACCCCGTGGTTTGGTGACCACCACCAGCGATGAGCAAGGTCGCGAAACCGTTTACCGATGCTTCGAGGGCGCTGCCCTGCCATGGCTCGCGCCGGTGGGGCGGCTGGACAAGGCCAGCGAGGGTCTCTTGTTGTTCAGCAATGACCCGTCATGGGCCGCCCGCATTACGCATCCTGCCTCCGGTCCGGACAAAACCTATCACGTACAGATTGACCGCTTGCCGGACGCGGCCTTGCTCTCGAGTCTCCAGCGCGGATTGCATGTCGACGGCGAAAGGCTCGCTGCAAAATCGGCGCGCTGCCTGCGCAGCGGCCATAAGAATGCCTGGCTCGAAATCGTGCTCGATGAAGGGCGCAATCGGCAGATACGCCGCTTGCTGAGCGCATTTGACATTGCAGCGCTGCGCTTGGTGCGAGTCAGCGTCGGCAGGCTACAATTGGGAGAACTACCCAAGGGCAAATGGCGCATGTTGACGGCACAAGAGATCGAATCGCTCGTGCCGGCGGAGCCCTGAGACGGGACAAGTCATCCTTGCGTGGCGCATTCTGAAGGAGAATTTCCATGTTGTCCGGCCCGATCGAAATGTGGCACCACCTCGTCGAGAATCGCGATACGCAGGGACTCGATGCGCTGCTTGCCGACGAAGCCGTCTTCTACTCGCCGGTGGTGCATACGCCCCAGGTGGGAAAGGCCATCACGAGGAAGTACCTCGCTGCCGCTTTCCACGTTTTTTTCAACGAGTCGTTTCGCTACGTTCGTGAACTCAAGGGCAATCGAGACGCCATACTAGAGTTTGAGGTAGAACTCGACGGAATAAGCGTCAATGGTGTCGACATGATCAAGTGGAACGACGCCGGGAAGATAACCGAGTTCAAAGTCATGCTGCGGCCCTTGAAGGCCGTCAACTTGATTCACCAAAAGATGGCGCAGATGCTTCAAGCGGGTACATTACACGATTAAGATACGTCGAATCGGGCACTTGCCTAAATGTCGGCCTTGCGACGATCCCATGGCCGCGATCAACGATGAGTCAACGCCCCGAGTTCGTGCGAGGTGCAACCACGCCGAGGATCGGCCCCATATCGTTTCCGCGATCGTCGCGACCGAACCGTGGTGCGTAGAGGCTCGATATTGAGCCATCCAAGTACAGGGCCTCACGACAATGCAAGTGATCGCGGAAGTAGCTGGCGAACGCATAAAACGTTACCGGAGACTCGCTGATCACGAAGACGACCGCCTCAGGGGAGGGCGCGCAAACACCGTTTCTGATCTTGCGCCATGTGGAGTTGGGAATCATGACCGCGGAGGTCGTTATCTCTCCTTCGTGAACCAGCATGGGGCCCGATTGCGTCGCCAGCAGGGGCTTCGGCTTTTCCAGCCAGTAGTCGTCGGTCGTGATCACGCGCGCCGAATTGCCCTCTACCAGGAAAACGCCGTTGGGTTGCTGCGAAAAGTTACCGGAGCCTGTGTGACGATTCAGCGGGAACAACTCGAGCCCTTCAGTCACGAACAGTCCGACTGGCGAGAAATCCGGCCGGTACATGCCCGCGTTCACGGCAAATACCAAATTCTTCCCTTGGGTTACCAAGGCGTCGCGCAGCGCGGAAAATTGCCGATATGGCCGCCCCGCGGCGTCCCGCCAGAACAGATCCAAGTGCTCGAGGTGTAAATCCACTCGACACGCGGTGAAGGACGTATCGTCGACGGTATCCGACGCGCACTCGACTGCTTCGGCTGCACCGCTGCAGATCAGCATTGCCATCACCAGCCCGCCGATGGCGGTCCGCCGTTTGCTCATGATCCTTTCCTACTCAAACGCAAGCCATTCAAGTATAGGGCCCCCGGAAGGTGAAAGTGGCCTGCATTCAGATCTACAATGGGCAATGGGTCATCCATTGCAGTGTAAATGCGGGACTCTCAAAGGCACCGTCAGCCTTTCGCAAGGCGTCAACCGCGCCGTGTGCTATTGCCGAGACTGCCAAGCCTTCGCGCACTTCTTGGGCAAAGCGTCCGAGACGCTGGATGCCCAAGGCGGAACGGACGTGATTCAAACTCTTCCCGCGCGCCTGACCTTCACCGCGGGCCAGGAAGTTCTCGCTTGCGTGCGCCTGAGCGAGAAGGGCCTCGTACGCTGGTATGCCAAGTGCTGCAATACTCCCATCGGCAATACTCTGATTGACTACCGAATCTCCTTCATCGGTTTGGTGCACACCTGCCTGCAGACCCCCGAGAAGTCCCTGGATTCCTCCTTCGGGCCCGTACGTATGTTTAGTTTCACCAAGAACGCCAAGGGCGGCCCTGTGAAGTCGAATCCGTTCGCCATGACGGGGGGAATACTGCGGCTGATCGGCATGGTAGGGCGCGCGCGCATCACCGGTGCCTACAAGCGCACGCCATTGTTTTCGCCGGACACCGGCGAACCCGTCGCGATCCCGAAGATTCTCAACGCCGAAGAACGCGCGGCTGTTTATAAGAACGTGTGAAACGATTGCGCGGCGCCGCTGTGCATAGTCTGCGGCTCGGGACAGCGAGATGCCTGTCTCGGTAGCAATCGATGATCTTGTCTGAGGAAGGAGCAGCCGCCACAGATTTAACAGATTCAATGGCGCACGAAATAAAAAATCTAATCCGAACAAAGAGCTAGCGAAGGGAGGAGCCGTCTCTCGCATCGGCCGTGTCGCGGATAGTTTTGACTGTGCCATACTCTATGAAAGATCTAGGTTGGCTCACGTCGGTCGGGGTTACTCCTAGCGTATAGGGATGCATGCTATGGAATCACACACCCGCGAACACGCGTTCGGCCAGTTTCTACTAGGCCGGTCCCTCCTTTCCGAAGCGTTGTTGCAACAAGCGCAGGACGTATCTCGCGATACCCTCGACCCTTTGGTTCGTTCGCTGGCGAAACTCGGCTTTATGCCCGAGGCGCATCTGGCCGATGCGTTATCCGAGTTCTCGGAATTGCCGCGTATTGCACAACCTCTATCGCTCGCGGAGTCCCTAGGAGAACTATCGGTGGAGTTTCTCAAGTTCCACGGCATCGCGCCCTTATCTATCACCGAGAAAGAGATCACGGTTGCCGTGAGCAATCCGTTGGACGATGGGGGTATCCGCGGGGTCGAGTTCGCCACGACGCTTCGGGTCAAGCCCGTAATTGCCACGTTGAGCGAAGTAGATTCGGCGTTCATCGTCGCCTTCGGTGATGCTGCCGACGCGAGTATGCTCGACGAGACAAATTCCGACGCATCCATTGAAGCGTTGCGCGATCTCGCCAGTGACGCCCCCGCGATTCGACTCGTCCAACGTCTGATCACCATGGCGGTCGATCGAAAAGCATCCGATATTCACATCGAACCTGCCGAAACAGCGGTCAAAGTTCGCTTCCGTCTGGATGGTGTGCTGAAGGACATCGAGACACTGTCGTCAGGCTACGCCAGTCCCATCGTCTCGCGCATCAAGGTGATGGCCAAGCTGAATATCGCCGAGCGCCGGCTGCCGCAAGATGGGCGTCTGCACATCACCGTCAACGGCAAGGGAATTGATTTTCGCGTTGCCACATCACCAACGCTTCATGGCGAGAGTTTGGTGCTCAGAATTCTTGATCGCCAAGAAGTGGAACTCGATTTCGCGAGACTCGGCTTTGATGCTCACCTCATTGCAACGATGCGGGCGGCTCTGCAAAAGCCCTACGGAATCATTCTTTCAACCGGACCCACCGGCAGTGGTAAGACGACGACGCTCTACACCGCGCTGAAGGAGCTGAATCAGCCAGAGCGCAAAATACTCACCGTCGAAGATCCGATCGAATACATGCTGAGCGGCGTCAACCAGACCCAGATAAAGCCTCAGATCGGCTACACATTTGCAACTGCTCTGCGCGCGTTCCTGCGCCAGGATCCGGATGTACTCATGGTGGGGGAAATTCGCGATCGCGAGACTGCGGAAGTGGCCATTCAAGCGGCGCTTACCGGACATTTGCTGCTATCGACTCTTCATACGAACACTGCGGCGGCCGCCGTCACCCGGCTGTTGGATATGGGGATTGACGATTTTTTGCTCACCTCGACGCTGAATCTCGTCATTGGCCAACGCCTGGTGCGCCGACTTTGCGGCGAGTGCCGTAAACCTTACGACCCCACCGCGGAGGTCATTGATCGATTTCGACTCGCTGCCGTGGGGAATCAACCGCCAGTGCTCTATCACGCAACAGGCTGCGTGCGCTGTGGCGAACTCGGCTATGCGGGGCGAACCGGTCTTCTGGAATTGCTTGAACTCTCCGAACCCGTTCGTCACGCCGTTTTGGCGCGTGCAGATGCGGGGGCGATTGAAAAGCAGGCCACGGACTTGGGCATGCGCACCATGTTTCGACATGGTCTGGAATTGGTCCTACACGGAGACACTACGCTGGAGGAAGTATTGCGCGTGACTCGCGCAAGCGAGTAGGTTCATGGAGTTTTTCTACAAAGCGATCGATAGAACGGGCGAGTTGCAGAGGGGGACTTTGCAGGCCACGTCGCAATCGGCCGCCGCCACTGAACTGAGCCGCAGGCAAATGATCCCCGTCGATTTGCGGATCCAAAACCACAGACTGCCTGCATGGCTCACCCAACCGCTACGTATCCGGAGCCGTTTGTCGACGCGAGACGTGGTCACTCTGACGCAGGGGCTTGCGTCGCTATTGAAAGCCGGTCTAGTGCTCGATCGGGCACTTCATATCATGGGAGCCACGACTGAGCGACGTGGCATCCGAATATTGTGCGTCGATCTTGAGCGCCGAGTTCGTGCGGGATCCACTTTTGCGGATGCGCTCAGCGAGCGTCGAGGATTGTTTCCTCCTTATTATGTTGCCATGGCGAGTGCCGGCGAACTCGGCGGCTCGCTGCCCGAAGGGTTGGAACGATTGGCATCGTTTGTCGAGCGCGCCGCTGCCATACGCGAGCGCATTGTCAGCTCCCTCATTTACCCGGCGATGCTCGCGGGAATGATCCTGGTCACCATGATTCTGGTTCTGACCGTGGTTCTCCCGAGATTCAGATCCCTATTTCAGGAGTCGCAAGCCCAGCTACCCTGGGCCACCCGTGGCGTGCTCGCGCTGGGCGATTTTGTAGGCGCCGATGGTTGGTTCTGCGTAGGCCTGATTGCGATGGGTGCGGCCTTTCTCTATCGCGCCTGGCACGATCCGATTCGCGGCACGCGCCTCGCGCTTCGGCTGTTGAAAGCTCGATGGACATTCGGCCTGATCTCAAAAACCCAGACCAGCCGATTCTTACGCACCATAGGTACCCTATCGAGAAGCGGCGTGCCGTTGCCGCAGGCCACGAGCGTCGCATTGGGCATGCTGCAAAATCGCGCGCTTCTGGCCGCGGCCCGCGACGTTCACACGCGTCTAAAGGAAGGCCTGAATTTATCGCTTTTGTTGGACCGCGGTGATGTATTCCCCAAAGCGGCGGTGCAGTTGGCGCGCGTGGGTGAGGAGACGGGTCGATTGGATGATCTACTGATCGAAGCAGCCGATACGCTCGACCGCGAATCGCAGGGCACGATCGATAGACTGCTCAGCGTCTTGGTGCCCAGCATTACGATTGTGATGGGTGCCCTCGTTGCGGCAATCATTGCCTCGGTGCTCGTGGGCATTTTGAGTCTCAACGATCTGGCGTTTTGATATGAAGCAAAACCGTGACACCAGATCTGGATTCACACTACTTGAACTCATGGTGGTCTTGCTGATTTTGGCCTTGCTCGCCAGCATCGCCGCGCCGCAAGTGATGAAGCATTTGTCGAAGGCGAAATCGGAGACCGCCAAAATTCAGGTGGATGCCCTCAGCGCTGCGGTCAACTATTTCCAAATCGATACGGGGCGGCTCCCCACCAATCAGGAGGGTCTGAAAGCACTCATTGAACGCCCCGCGAATGAGCCGAAATGGGACGGGCCCTACGTGCAAAAACAAGACAGCTTGATTGACCCCTGGGGAAACCCCTATCTCTACATGCATCCTGGGAAGCACCGAGACATCGACATTTACACCCTGGGCTCAGATGGCAAGGAAGGCGGCGAGGGAGATGCCCGTGATATCGGCAACTGGTAGTCACGGCTTTACGCTGCTTGAGCTATTGGTGGTCCTCGCGATCATGGTGCTTCTGGCCGGGGCTTGGCCGTTTGCCGCGCAGCGGCTTTTTCCAAATCAGCAGCTTCGCAGCGAAGGACAAATACTGATGGGTGCGCTGCGCATCGCACGAATGACGGCGCGACTCAAAGGCGTTCCCCAGGCACTCGAATTCAGAGAGGCCGGAGATGGCTACGAGGCGGGCGCGGAGCGGCATTCGTTGCCGGTAGGGATCATCGCACACATTCGAAATGTGGGACCCTCGATTCGACCCGTGACTGTGAGGTTCTTTCCCGACGGCTCTTCCAGCGGAGGTGTGATTGATCTTGCCATCCCGCGGCGCACGTTGAGTGTGCGGGTCGGAAAGATAACCGGCCGAGCGGAGCTGGTTGAATGAGTGGGCGGCGCGCCACTGGCTTCACGCTGATCGAAATGGTCATCGCGTTTGCCATCCTGGGTGTTTCGTTAAGCGCACTGTTCGCGGCCTTCCAAAACGCATTGTCGCGCACGCAACATGATGCGCGCTTGAGCGAAGCTACGATGCTCGCGCACTCACTGATTGCGCGTGCCGGTACCGAATGGCCGCTGATCGAAGGATCATCTCACGGCGATTGGACGGATTACAGGTACGAACTCAAGGAACGGAAAATGGAAGCACCCGCCAATCAGACACCCTTCACCCTTCCTGCGGTCCATGTGACCGCGACCGTGACCTGGTCTGAGGCGGCCGGCCCACGCACGCTTTCGTTATCGACGTTGAAGCTGCAGCCTTGGGTTGCACCATGATATCGCGGGCACAGCAGCATCACGGCTTCACGTTGATCGAGATGCTGGTGGCACTGGCGCTGATGGGCATGATTGCGGTCATTTTGATCACGTCATTGCAAATCGGCGGCCACACGTGGCAGAGAGTCGTGCACGCGACCTCGAGCACGGAGGACATCGCGCAAGCCCAAGAAATTCTACGCCTGCGCTTGAGTTCCTTGTATCCGGACAATCCTGCCGCTGCAAACATGAATCGGCCGGCATTCTTGGTGAGCAATGGTGCATCACTGGAATTTACCGGCGTCGCACCGGAATCTACCGCAGACGGAATCTTACGGTACCGGATCGCCGTGTCGGCCGGTTCTGGGGAGTTGGAGGTGAGATCTTGGCGCGACCAAGAAGGTCATACAGACAATCTATCCAGCGATTCTGGACAAGAACGGCTGCTTTCCCATGTGGCCTCAATGGCGGTTCGATTTTGGCTAAAGCCCGATGCGACTCCTGGAAGATGGGTGGATAGTTGGGATTCAAATCAGATTCCGCGCGTGATTCGCATCGATGTGGTGTTCAACGCCAATGACAACAGACGCTGGCCGCCGCTCTACATTGAACCGCGCGTGGATACCCCTGCGAACTGCGTGTTCGACGTCGTGAGTCGCCGTTGCCGGAGCGGCGCATGAAGCAGAGATTTGAAAAGTGCTTGCAGGCTACGTCACGATTGCTTCGGTGGTGGGCAGCGGAGCTTCGGTCTTGCGCAGACGATCTGATCGGGGTTTTGTTACCGCAGCGGCGACGCGCGTCAACAGTCTATTGGGATGGTTCCCGTCTTTTATTGCTGGATGAAGACTCTCCCAATTCGCAGGCCATTATTGAGATACCCGGAGTCGGCAGATTTGGCGATTGGCCGCAAACCATACCGGTTCCACTCGCAACCCTACGGGACCACAACAAGCGTCTCCACTTGGTAGTGAGCGCGCAGCGGGCCTACGTGAGGCAAATTCAATTACCTCTCGCGGTATTGCCGCATCTCGATGCTGCAGTTGCCCTTCAATTGCCGAAACTCTTGCCAGTCGACTCGAGGGAGCTATTGACGGACTTTGAAGTCACGGCGAGCGACCCGGCTAAGAAGGTGGCGAGCATCGATGTCGCCGCAGTGAGGAAGGTGGACGTCAACCCCGTTCTGGAGCGCCTAAGAGCATGGGGCCTGCACATCGTTTCCACACATTTGGGTGAGCCGTTGCAAACGCGTCGTTTCAGGTTCAAAGACGATGGCGTCTTTGGCCACCGCTTTCAGTTACGTCGTTCGGATAGAGTTCTGATATTCGCTGCCGCAACGCTGGGGCTCGCGTGTGCCTCCGTAGCCGCAACCGAATCGTATCGCAGCCACGTATCACTGGAACAGGCCAAGACGGTGACGCACGTTCCTGCCTCGACCGCTTTGGCACGCCGTCAGCAGCTCCTTGCACGGCTTGAACCCTTGAGTGCACTTGCACGGCTCGAAGCCACGCCATCGGCGGATGCATTGTTGGCGGAGATAACCATGCTCGTGCCCACCAATACGTGGCTCACCACTTTTGAACTCAAAGACCAGCACTTAAGAATCGTCGGTGTTTCACCAAACTCCGGCAACGTAGTCAAATTGGTGTCGAGCTCGCAACTCTTTAGTGGTGTGCAATTGCGCTCTTCGATGTCCCTCGGTATTGGTACCGGCCTCGATCGGTTTGAAATTGCCGCTGAATTGAAGGCAGGCGCGCCGTGACGCGCAATTTCTCCGTTCTCCAGCAGCGGTGTGCCGCGATTGCGCTACTCGGGATCGCCCTTGCTTTGCTGTGGATGGGTCTTGTCGAACCCATTACCGAGTATTTCCGCCAAAGTGCTTACGAACGCCGGACCGATCTGGATTCATTGAGTCGCGACCGCGCCTTGCTGTCTCAAGACACGAGCATCCAAGCAACGCTCGCCGTGCTTGGGAAAAATCCGCGCTGGGCGCGCTTCTATGAAGCTCAGAAGCCCGACAAGGCCGTTCTGCAATTGGAAACGGACCTGCGCGATATATTCAAGGCGCCAAACAATCCCACATCCATGACGGCGTTACCCGTGGCGATTGAAGGACCGCTGACGCGCCTGGCAGCCAAGGTAACCTTGTCGTTGACGATCGATCAACTGACCGAGTCACTTGGGCGGATGCGCTCCCATGCTCAGTTGCTGCGGATGATTAATTTCACGATCCAAGCGCCGGACTATCAGATGCCGGACGCCAACCCGACTCTGACCATTCAGGCGGAAATCGTTGGCTTCATGGTCACTCCTGTGGGCGGGCTCACGTGATGCTGAAAGGAAACATCCGGTTGAGAACTGTTTTGCTGGCAACACTGAGCAGCAGCCTACTGGTGCTCCTCATCGTCATTTGGCGCTGGGGTCAGGAGCGTGTGCATGCGCCTGAGCACCTTTCGGCTAGACATCTCGCGCCGCCCGATCTTTCAGTGCTAAATGCCATCGCTGCGCCGACTGTCGATGTGGCCGCGATTCGCGACAACGCCGTGTTTTATGCGCATCGGGTCTTTTTTAAGGCCCCTCAGCCTGGACAGAGCATTCCGGCGCCGGAGTATGACTTTGCGGGCTCCATCGGGTTGCCTCAAGGTAAAAGGGTGGCCTTTGTCAAAAGGAAGTCCGACAAGAGCAATCGCACGATTCATGTCGGCGATGACTTGGATGGCTGGCATGTAGAGAGCATCGATGCCCAGCGAGTGGTCATCGTGAGGGATGATCAGCGCGTTGAATTGAAATCCGCGAGTGATTCGTCTGGTTCGGGGTTGGTCCGCGGCACGGTGACTCCGTACGTAGCCCAATCTGGCATGAGAACTATCGGCGGCGGCACAGCAGAGGTCCACCCGCCGCAAGCAGTCACGCATGCGGCGCGCATCTATCAGCCTCCGCCGCCCCGAAACTAAGAGAGCATCATTGAAGACGCCCCACCGCCGAGTCGCCCTGTTCGTAAGTGTCACTGCCTTGCTCGTAGCAGCCTGCGAGCCGACACCCGTGCGCGTGCCGATCCCCGGGCACACTACGGTGCCAGGACCCAAGTCAGAACCAAGTTCAAGCGCCATCCAACTTCCGGATTCGCCGCCGAACGCAGCTTCGCGTCCCAATAACATCTATCCGGGCACTGGGGTTCTTATTGGCTCACCGGCCCCGCTTCCGTCATCAGGCCGGGGCGCGAACGCCAAAGACGGTATACAACTCGCGTTCACAGATGTCGATATCAATCAGGTCGTCGCCTCAGTGCTAGGTGAGGCATTGGGCCTGAATTATTCCATCGACCCGTCCGTCAAAGGCACTATGTCACTGCGTTCGAGTCGCGCCTTGAGTACAGAGGAACTCCTCCCCGCACTGGAAACGGCACTGCGAGTCCAGGACCTGGCCCTCGTTCAAGTCAACGGTACTTACCACGTACTGCCAGTGAAAGAAGCGCCCCGGCGCGTGACTTCAATCAATCCTCCTTCGGATCGTACCCAGGCGGGTTTCTCCATTCAGATCGTGCCACTACAATTTATCAGCCCCGCGGAAATGGAAAAAATTCTGCAACCCTTCGCTCCTCCCGGGGGCGTGATGAAGGTTGATGAAGCGCGAAACCTCCTGCTCTTGGCGGGCAGCAGCCGCGAACTGGATACGATGCTCGATGTGGTCAAGACCTTTGATGTCGATTGGCTGGCCGGCATGTCATACGGTTTCTTCAACCTAAATTATGTCGACGCCAAAACCGCCGTGACCGAACTCTCAGAGATCTTTGCAGATCCGAAGAGTCCACTCGCGGGCGTCGTCCGCTTAGTGCCCGTCACGCGTTTGAACTCAATCTTGGTGATCACGCCGCAACAAAAGTATTTACAGGCAGTGGAGACCTGGATCAAGCGGCTGGATGTAGGTGGAACTTCTGCAGGTCGACGCATTTACGTATACGACGTGCAAAACGGCCGAGCCGAAGACCTGGCGAAATCCCTAAACAAGATTCTGTCCCTATCCACTACGGACGATGATCAGTCGCCGCAAGCTCGCCATGGATTCTCGATGAACAGCAGTTCATCATCTGGATACGGTTCTAATTTTGGAGTGAACTCGGGTCTCGCTCCGGGCTATAACCCTTCGACTGGTCCCAATGGCGGACCCGGCGCGACGAATAGCCTATACCCGCCGTTGCTGGGGTCTTCGGGATCTCAATCGGGTCTTAACCAAAATACCGGGAAGCAGGGCGATCTTCGCATCGTCGCCAACAATGATAGTAACGCGCTCCTGGTGCTTGCGTCGCCGGCCGAATTTAGCGTGATTGAGGCGGCATTGGTGCGGTTGGATGCTCCCAGCCGGCAGGTGCTGATCGAGGCATCACTGGCCGAAGTGACGCTCAACGACGAGTTACGCTACGGCATTCAATGGAACTACAACGGCAAGAAAGGGCCCATTACACTGAGTGATGCCGCCTCCGGCGCGGTGTCGCAAAGCTTCCCCGGACTATCCTATCTTTTCACCGGCAGCACGAACATTCGCGCCGTGTTGAATGCGCTGGAGACTGTCACGACGGTACGGGTCATTTCCTCGCCCAAACTCGTGACGTTGAATAATCACGAAGCACAGCTACAAGTTGGCGACGAAGTACCGGTGGCGACCCAGTCCGCAGTCAGCGTGGTGAATCCCGACGCGCCGATAGTGAATTCTGTGCAGATGCAAGATACCGGCGTGATCTTGAGCGTAACCCCACGAGTCAACAAAAACGGACTCGTGGAAATGGATATCACTCAAGAGGTCAGCAATTCTGTACCGACGACGACTTCAGGCATCGATTCACCCACGATTCAGCAGCGCAAGCTTTCGACCACCGTGGTGGTCAAGAATGGTGACACGATTGCTCTGGGTGGCTTGATCACCGAAAGCAAGTCGAAGACGAAATCAGGCGTGCCTTACTTGCAAAAGATTCCCGTACTAGGGGCGCTTTTCCGTGATACGGACAATCAGACCGTCCGCACCGAGCTGATCCTGCTCATTACGCCCCGAGTGATGCGCGATGACAACGAGTTTCAAAACGTAATGGATGACTTGAGGAATGAGTTCAAATCACTTAAGGACGTCTTCAAAGAACCTCCAAAACCGTGAGTCGGGCATAGCGCTGATATCGGTGTTGTGGGCGCTGCTGTTGCTATCGGGACTCGCTGGCGCTGCGGCATTCATGGCACGAACTGACGCCATCCTGACCCACAAATTGGGTGAATTCGCTAAGGCCGAGTCCACGACCGACGCCGCGCTCGTCAACGCGATTGCAATGCTCTCTGACGAGAAGACTGCGCGCCATCCGTCGATCGATGGACAGCCGCAAAGATGGGATTTCCAAGGCATTCCGGTCACTGTCTCGATCAGCCATGAAGCCGGGCGCATCGATGTCAACACCGCGGACGATGATTTAGTTCTGGCCTTTCTCTATTCCCAAGGTATCCCCGAGGATCGGGCAACAATAATGCTCAGCGATCTGCGAAAGTTCCAGCATGTTGCCGCGGGCCCCGCGCCCGTGGGCACTCTGCGAACAATTGAGGAGCTTTGGAAAATACCAACTTGGGCAGCACAAAATCTCGATTGCTTGACAGACTCACTAACCGTGTACACCGGATTACCGAATGTCAATCCTAGCGAGGCCGCAGAGCAGGTGGACGCAGCGATTAAATGGGCAAAAGAACATCATTTGAGCAACAGAGAGTGGGCCAGCGCAAGCGGCGCAGCGGGTGCGCGCTCGGATCAATCGCTCTTAGGCGATGTGCTTAGAATTGTTGCAAGCACGTCACCAACTCCGGGCATCACCGCAAGCAGCGAATGGATAGGGCGTCTCACCGGCGATGCACATCGACCGACTCTAACTATGAGATGGAGTCGCATGGCGGATTGGCGGTGCAAAAATATTGTTAAATGATTTCGCAATGACCGTTGAAAATATTTGATTTACGATTTTTGTTGACAGATTCGCGGACGGACAGTTATGTTTCGCTCACAGCAATAATTATCTCGCCGATGAAAATTGTCGTCAGAGATACATTTTGAACTGGGATGTGGCCAAGAAATAATTGACTTGGCGACCATGGAATAACGGTTAGTTAACGCTTGCGGCCCCGTGGCGTAAGTGGTGGTTAAACAGGGATGCACAGGGAAGTTCCGCTCCTCTATACGTGGGTCCGCCGACTTGCGCGCAGTACTTTGCCTGTGGGGCGCTCAGCGAAATACTTTTCGGTATTCCTGGGCGCCCTGATGGCGGCTAGTGTCTCGGCGAGCAGCGTCACCTACACGTACGATGAAGGTGGACGCCTGAAGCTAGTGACCTACGATAACGGCTCGCAAATCACATACAGCTTGGATGCGGCAGGCAATCGCAAATCCGTCGTGCAGTCACTCGACACGACAGCTCCCGCGGCGCCGACGGGGCTCGCAGGTACTCCGACCACAGCGACCAACATCAATCTCACGTGGACCGCTTGTACCGATACGTCCGGATCACTTATTGCGGGCTACAAGATCTACCGAGGCGGGGCACAGATTGGCTCCAGCACAACCGCAAACTACAGCGACGGCACAGTGGTTGGCAGCACTACGTACACTTACACAGTGGCCTGCTACGACAATGCGGGTAATAACTCGGCGCAGTCGGCGCCAGTTAACGTCGCATCGCTCGACACTACGCCGCCATCGGTGCCGACGGGGCTTGCAGGAACAGCGCCCACCTCTACGACAGTGAATTTGACTTGGACAGCTGCCACCGACACGGGCGGATCGGGTCTCGCGGGCTATAAGATTTATCGGGCGGGCGTGCAAATCGGAACGAGCGCAACCACGAGCTATAGCGACACAACGACGGCGGGAACTACGACCTACTCCTATACCGTTGCTGCCTACGATCACGCTGGCAATACGTCGGCGCAGTCCAGTGCTGTCAATCTCACGACTCCCGATACGATTCCGCCGTCAATACCGACGGGTCTTGCGGCTTCAGCTCCCGCGTCGGGAACAGTGAATCTGACTTGGGCGGCAGCGACTGACACAGGTGGCTCGGGACTCGCTGGCTACATAGTCTATCGTGCAGGCGCGCAAATCGGTACGAGCGCGAGCGCGGCCTACACTGATACGACCACTTTAGGGACCACGTCTTATACCTACGCCGTGGCGGCTTATGACAACGCTGGCAACGTATCAGCGCAGTCCTCCGGCGTTAGCATCACGACGCCTGACACGATTCCACCATCTGTACCGACCGGACTGACCGCCACGGTAATCAGTGCAGCACAAATCAACTTGAGCTGGAACGCCTCGGCCGATACTGGCGGTTCCGGAATGGGAGGGTATCGTATTTATCGCAATGGCTTAGTCTTCACGGGCGTTCTCGCCTCTGTCACGAGCTATTCAGACGCGTCAGTCGGCGGCAGTACTACTTACACCTATACGGTCGCTGCGTTTGACAACGCTCAAAATTTCTCAGCGCAGTCGACCTCTGCCAGCGCTACGACTCCCGCCAATGTTCCTTCCGTGCCCGGCACGCCTTCCCCTTCAGGAAAAGTGACGACTCTGTCCTGGACGGAAGCTTGGACTGCTTCAACTGGACCAGTGGCGTACTACGTCTTGAGCAGAACCACCGGGGGCGTAAATGACGGCACTTGGACGATCACAGCACCGGCTACGAGTTCTGCGCAGAACGGCACGAACGGGTCCCGCTATGCCTATTCAGTCGCAGCCTGTAACAGTAGCAATCAATGCAGCGCAGCCAGCTTCTCATCGATCAATGTTTGCGAGGGCGGAGTGTGCCCGTGACGGACTTCGGCTTTCGCTAAGGTAGTTTTTGGGGAAACACGGATGATCAGAAGAGCAACAGGGTGTCGTCACAGCGCATTCGTGCCGGCAGTTGTGCTGGCCTTAAGTGCCTCGTTGGTGTCATCGTTTGTGAGCGCAGTGCCCTCCGCAAAGATCGGTAGGGCCGCTCTCATTCTTCCTGCATCTGCCGAAAGTGCATATCCCACAGCTCAAGACGGTGCGCATACGAGCACCTTAGGAACGAGTGCCCCTGTCCCTAACGAAATTGTGGAGCTTTCGCGTGCTCTGGGTGCCAATGTTGATGCGATCTACGATTTTGTGCGCAACTACGTCGACACTGTTTTTATGTTCGGGGCGCAGAAGGGTGCACTCGGCGCAATTATCGATAAGAGCGGCACACCGTTTGACCAAGCGGAGCTCATGGTTGCTCTACTGCGCCAAGCGGGTTACACCGCCGTTTACAAAGTTGGCACCATCACGCTGAACGCGGCTCAATTTCAGCAATGGACAAACATTACCAACGCGCAAGCTGCCTGCGATCTCTTAGCAAGCGGGGGAATTCCGGCTTCGATAAATGGTTCCACTGCTTCGCTCCTTTGCCCCTCGATATCGGGGACGGCTAGTGTCACTACAGTTACGTTAGAGCACATCTGGGTCGATGTCGTGCTTCCTATTGGTGGCACCACCCACTACGTCTTCGATCCCAGCTACAAACCCTATAACTTCACAGCGGCAGTAAATCTCACCTCGGCCGCAGGACTCACGTCGGGTCAAGCGATGGGAGCAGCGACGGGCGCTGGATATGGGTCCGGTACTGTTCCAGCCACGGCAATACCGTATGTGCAAAATCTAGCCGCGGAGGGTCTCAATAGTCAGTTAACGTCCTACGCAACAACCTTGCAAAGCTATATTCAATCCCAGAACTCTGCTGCTGGAGTACCGCTCGCTTCTGGAAAGATCATTGATCTCGTGGGCGGCCGAGAGATCTCAAGATACACCGCGCCAAGCGGCGGCTTACGACAGGCGTCCCTTCCTTACGCTTCAGCCGTAACACGCACATGGGCGGGAAATGTTCCTGATCAGTTTCGCGCTTCGTTTGCCGTGACTCTGACGAAAGCCAACTCTGCGGGAAACTTCGATACAACGATCAATAATCAGACCTTGTTTCCAGACGACATCTACGGACGCAAGCTGATCTACGACACAAACTTTATCAATACCGGCACCGCAAGCTTCCAGGGTTCTCTCAATGTAATGGATGAATTTGGCACGGTGCTCGCGTCATTTTCGCCATTTAGCTCGGCCGACAATCCAGGTTATAGCGTTGGAACTATAACCATAACGCTGAATCATCCGTACGTGGCGGATGCGAATGGGACAACGAGCACTCTCGGCACCTACATGGACACGAGCATTTCGCGCCCGGTCCGCTACTCGACTCCGTTCACCATTGTCCATGGTTGGGGTGATACGAACCGAGGCTTGGTCGACAAGTGGGCATCGCGTCCGGATAGCACGCTACCGTCGTACATTCCCCCTAATGGCTGTGAGAACTGCACGAGTGGACATCGAGGAACCAAGGGAGACGCCGTCCGAGAGCAGCTGGCAGCTCTTTGGCTTATGCAATCTTCTAAAGCGGCACGCTTGCATGCTTCGATTGCCAAGTCGATCTACACGCACCATCACACAATCGGAATCGTGGCGGGGGACACCGAAGTCGCAACGATCAATCACGCACCGGCCGGTTCGACCCCAATTTATCAGTTTGCGGTTGCCGAAAATTTCGATCGAATCGACGCCGACACAGCATTCAGTGTCATTAGTACGACATACAACTCGGTAGATCGGCGCGTTGCCATCCACGCGATTGCGGCGACTGTGGAGGCGCTGGAAGGAAGTGCCTCGGCACAGCAATCCGATTTGCCGGACACGGTTTCGACTGCAACACGGTTTGAATGGGGCAATCGTCCGCCCGCCGCCGATGATCCGTCTGGGCCCACGGGCGTGAGCATAGGGCCGCGTCAGTTCTTTGATCTGACTTCATCCAATGTCGGCAACATTCAATCGCTCCTCCTCGTGGAAGGAAACCTTTCTACGACCAACAGTGGAGTTCACGGGGGCAGCAATCCCACGATCGGACAACTTGAAATACAAAGTCGTCAAAGTGCAGTCACAAGCATCATTGACACGTATACGACTGCTGGCTTTCATGTCGTAGCCTCCGCGGAAGCCTTTCTGGGACCCGGGCAAAGGGCTGGTTCGTTCATCCCCCAGACAGCGACCCAATACGTGCATCGCTACTCCAAACAGCGTGGCGGCGCTTTTGTCGCGACCCGCTATGACACGAATGGCATTGATCCGCTCGAGATCGCTCACGTTGCGGTGAATGTGAACCAAGACGCCAGCGTCGTCTACGGCATCAAGGGCGGCGGCGGTGGGGCTCAGCCGGACCAGCAGTCGAGCTATGACCCTGCAATGGCGGCCGATATTCTAAAAGGACAGTTCGTCGACCGATCTAAAGTTCTCGGCGTCGATTTGCTAACAGGAGGATTGACATACACCAGCCCGGCTACCCTGGCCGTCGGTAACGGGGAATTCCCCTACTCCTTGTCGGCAAGCTTGATCTGGCGCGGGGGCATTCAGCAGAACCAATCTTTTAGCAACGTCTCGCATGTAGCGCCCAACACCCCATGGACTACCAATTGGAACAGCACGCTGAACGTGTCGGGCAGCGCGCTCGAGGCTATGGGCGACACGGACATTCGCGCTGCCGCGGGCACCGTGGCAGCATTTCTTGCGATGCAAGACGTCTATCGTTCCGCTGTCTCCCCTCAACGAGAGGTGGCAGCCGTGCTCGTTGGTTCTTGGTGGACGCATCAGATCACGGGAAATGTTGCAACCGCTTCAGTGGGAACCGATAGCAAGCAGTTCCTGCGTAAGTTCGATAATACGTGGTTTTTTCCAGGGCCTAGCGGGTATGCGGCTTTGACCCAGACCGGTCAGCGCGCTGTCTTTACGGAATCCAACTGCTCAGGCGCAGCCGGGGCAAGCTATGTACTTACACGGGGCTGGGACTATTCAAGCGTCGGCTTCGTGGTCACCAACGCGCAGGGCGATCAGCAGAATTTTCAGTTCTGGCAAAACGAATATACCAACGGCGGATCGTTCTGCGCGGACCTGCATGGATTCCGACTTTCGAGCTGGACATTCCCGTACGGAATGTCCATCAACTTGGTCTATCAGCCGAATGGTAATGCATTGGATGAACTTTATGAGGTAAATAATTCCCTGGGGCGAAAAATTCATTTCACAACCAGTGGATTTGCCGGATTCGACAACGAACTGACACTTGCAAATGCGCGATCCGTGACCTCTGTCGATACGCCCGTCGGCAACTTTCCAACCACGAGCACGCACACGGATCCGGCGGGCGCAATCACCACCATCAATCACTCGCTCACCGGTTTTCGCTACCTTTTAACGAACGTTTTGACGGCTGACAACAGCACGACGCCCGCGCTTGCCTACACCTATGACACACTAAAACGTGTTGAACTCGCGCAGGATGCGGTAGCGCTTCGCAACCCCGGAACCCGCAACCCCTATCAGTTCTTCATTGGCGAAGGCGCGCGCGGGGAGCGCCTGGATCCTGCCGGTGGCCAATACACCGTGTATTACGACATCTACCGCCGGCCCATTGGATATGCGGATGAGTTGAACCGATCTACCAGCGTTACGCACGACGGCAGAGGTCGTGTGATGGGATATACGTACCCGGAACTCAATCAGCAAACTTTTACCTACGACGATCACAACAATACGACGAGCCTCACTCGGATCGCCAAGCCGGGTTCCCCACTTACGTTTCCGCCCATCACGGCAGCGTGGAATCAGACTTGGAATAAGCCTTCTAGCATTACCGATGCGCGGGGTTGTTTAACTATCTTTAATTACTACTCAACTAGCCCAGGCACGTCGCTTTTGCAGAACGCCACTCGCTGTAGGCCAGATCCCACCCAGATGAACCCGGTATATACGTTTACCTACAATTCGCTTGGGCAAAAGCTGATGTCAACGGATCCCACTTCGCTGCAGGTGTCGGACGCCTACGACACAGCAGCGAATGGTGGGAATTTGCTCACGAGTACCCTCGATCCAAGCGGCCTTAACGCAATTACGTCCTATGGGTATGATGCGATCGGTAACACTACATCGATCACGGATCCGCGACTAAACGTCGCCGAAATTCAGTACGATCTTGACCGGCGCAAGACCGTTACCTTGCACCACAACGGCGGCTTGGCAACCTGTCTCGTTGCCGCCGAACAAACGATTTATGACGTATTAGGCCGAGTGTTGGAGCAGGACGGCGCAACAAGGTTTTCAACTTCTGCATGCACCGCCGTTGCAACATGGCAGATGCTAAAGGCGACTACATACACCGACAACGGTAGAGTGTTGACAGAAAAAGACGGTGCCGGTGACTCGACGACGTATGCCTATGACCCAATGGATCGCCCGATTCTTGTCACCGACCCAGTCAATCGACGGGTAGGCACGGTCTACGACCTCGCAGGCCAAGCGCTTTGCACATGGCGGGGATGGGACTCCACGACTGCGCCCACGCTCAGTACCTGCGCGGGCTGGATTCCGAGTAACTACACCGGCACCGGGAAAATTCTATATGGGGTCTATACTTACTCTCTAAACGGCAAGCAAAAAAGTGTTACCGACGCGAACAACAACCTAACCGCGATGACATACGACGGCGTTGATCGGCTCAGCCAACTCTCATTTCCGCTGCCAGCCCTAGGATCCTTGACCGCTAGCACGACCGATTACGAATCGTATACCTACGACGTCAATGACAATCGCTTGACCGTCAGGAAGCGAGACGGGCAATCCATCAGTTATATATACGATGGCCTGAATCGACAGACGACAAAGATTTTGCCGGCTACAACTACGGCTGATGTCTGGTCCACCTATGATCTGGCCGGCCGACCGATGACTGATTATTTTGGAAGCGCCACCGCTCCAAGCACGTCCGGTATAGTCTACGGATACGACACAGCTAAGAGGCTTACGAGCGAGTCTCAATTCGGGCGAGTAATGTCGTACCAGTACGACAAGGCCGGCAATCGAATTCAATCGACCTGGCCGGACGCCAATTTAATCAACTACGACTTCGACGCGCTCAATCGTGACTATCAGATTCGCGAAAACGGGGTGATGTCAGGGCCGGGAGTACTGGCAGTCTACCAATATGATCCCTTGTCGCGAAGACAGTCCCTCACGCGCGGCAACGGGACGGTCACAAGCTTTGGGTACGATCCGGCTTCACGGCTGGCGTCGTTCGGCCATGACGTCGCGGGAGCCGCTCAGGATGTCGGAGTTACCTTCTTATATACACTCGCCGGTCAACTATTGACGCGCAGTAGCAACAACGCCCTCTACGATTGGCTGCCCGCCGCCACAAGTACCACCTACGCCCCAAATGGGCTCAACCAATATTCGACCATTGCGGGTGTTACCTACGGCTACGACGCCCGCGGAAACATGACCTCAGATGGAACCAATGCGTACACCTACGATGTAGAGAATCGACTCTTAACGGCTTCGGGTCCAACCGCGGTAAGCCTCGCCTATGATCCACTCGGGCGTCTTCAGAGCACCACAGTCGGCACGACGGCTACGCAATATCTTTACTCTGGAACTGAGCTCGCTGCAGAGCTCGACGGATCCGGAAATGTGCTTCGTCGCTATGTCCATGGTCCCGGCACGGACGATCCCATCGTCTGGTACGAAGGGGCAACCCTGACGACCAGGAATCATCTACATGCGGATGAGCGGGGATCTGTGATTGCGACCACGGACAATACAGGCTCCGCAACCACTTACACGTATGGACCCTATGGTGAGCCCAATAACAATAACTGGACGGGTTCCCGCTTTAGGTACACAGGACAGGCCGCAATTCCAGAGGCGCATCTTTACTACTACAAGGCAAGGATCTACTCGCCCACATTGGGCAGATTTTTACAGACCGATCCGATTGGAATGGAAGATGATTTGGATCTCTATGCGTATGTAAGCAATGATCCCTTAGATAAGACAGACTCAACTGGGAACAATGGCGACGACATTCTCAATGGCATTGATGATGTGCTGATGGCCAATCCCGAAGTCGGTGGCCCGCTGATAGACGGCGTGGCGCATGGAGTGGGTGCGGGGTTTAGAGCGCTTAGCGCTTTATTCAGGGGAGGAGAAGTAGCGGTTACAACAGCCAAGGCGGCTTCCGCTGCGACCCGTGCTACTGAAATCGCCGCCACGATGTCGGCGCGTACGCAGCGTAGCGTGACTATCGCTGTAACCGAGACTGAGGAAGGTGTGAGAGTGGTTTCTTCAAGCGAAGGTGCATTGAGGCCAGCTGCTCGTGCCGCGCTCAAAGAAGGAGAAGTTGCCGCTAAAGGCGAAGCGGGAACGCACGCTGAGATCAACGGCGTCAACGGTGCTAAAGCCGCAGGTCTCAAACCTACTGGAACGGCAGCAAGCCGTCCGATTTGCCCCGGCTGTGCTGCGAAATTGAAGAAAGGAAACGTTTCGCCCCTGTCGCCACTCAAGGGCGCGAAAGCATCTTCAAGCGCTGCGGCCAGTACCTGTAAGACCGGAGATTCCTGCACATCCGCGGGCGCGGTGACCTTTATCAACTGACAAGTTTTCCCCTGCGGCGCTATACTTCACATGGTCGTTTAGGCCAGCATGTCAGTGATGGAGCTGTAAGTGACGTATCGATTTGATGCCGTCGACCTAAAGCGGCGCCTACTTGATCTCCCGAATTCCGAGCGGCTCGCTTTCGCTGCCTTAGTTCTCGATCGTGCCCTCCCTAATTTTCTCCGATTCGAATCCGAAACAGGGGTTGCGGGTGGCGCCATGCTGCGCGGTGCCCAGGCCAAAGTGTGGGGTTTGGTCGAAGGCAATGACGCTGCGTCGCCGTTCTTCGGATTGAACTCAAAGGCGTGTGAATTATTTGCACCGGATAGCGAGAGTCACAAGTCTTTGTACACATCGTCGGCGCTCGATGCCGTTTCGATCACGTGCAATATACTTGATTACGTCGAGTCCAAAAGAGTCGATCTACTTGTTGAATCTGCAAGTTTGCTTCGTGACTCGGTCGATATGTTTATCCAGCTTGGTGGTTACGTGGACTCGTCGACCTTGGACCTTGAGACCCGGCTACTAAATCACCCTCTAATGCAGGAGGAGCTCGGCTTCCAAAACGCCGACCTGCAATTCTTGGAGCATTGTCACTTAAAAAACACGCCGATCTGGCCGAGAGTGTTACGGCGATCCGTAGAATTCGGTTATTCAAATCTGCGAATGCTCCCGTCGACCAGGTAGGGTGTATCTTGGTGGAACGGTGCCGACGAGAATAGCCTGGCTTTTTATTGCGGGGCGCTGCGGCATATCTCCTGGTCTGGATGGTTTTGGCCTCGATTGGCGTTGCACGCTTGACGACAATCGACTCTTTTACAGCTATTTTGTTAATGCTCTCCGGTATAGTGTGTGAATCGGGTGCTGTCCTTGGACGGCGAGGGCGGCTTGGACTGGGAGACGACAAACTAGTCGGCGCTCGACGCCGTATGAAACAGGATCAGCACCGTAAGTGGGTAATGAGAGGTTTTTTTCGCGATACTACTTTTCCCGCTCGTCGGATTTCTTTTTGGAACCTCTGAAACCAATAAAGCAAGCATATCGCCAGACGGTGGTGTTCCCTTCCCTCGTAGGCGGCAATGCGAACAATTTCGCCATCGGGTTTCATGGCACCGCCGTAAGTAAAGAACCGACCATGCTTAGACAAGATGTTTTCCGCGAACGGAAGAACGTCGTTCATTAAACCTTCAGCGTCTTGGTTGGCACCTGTGCTCTCGTCTCGTCTTCCCCTTGGGCACCTCCCACCACACTAGAACCATATTGGTCACGCCGCAACAAAGCATTCTCCCAGCCCTGGGTGCTCGACGGACATTTGACATCTGCAATCTCGACAGTTTGGATTCTTCAGAGCACCACCTATCAACCGTAAAAGCGTAATATGGAACTTGCGATCTTTCTGTCGAGGTACTGAAGGACGAAGGTGTCGATGACGTCATTGTCCGACTGAATCAACTGTGATAGTGGCGGCCTGACCCCGAAACCGCTGTCCGAGTAGTGCGTGCAGAGGCGCCTGAGCGCCAGCCGACTGGCCGCAACGGGGTCGCGATAGCTGTGGTTGGCGGTGGCTTGTTCCGGTTGCGCGCCGCAGCTTGGTCAGTTCATCACCCCCATTGGCCGGTCTCTGGGCTCTTGGGAGGGCCTGGTAGTGGCACACCCGACGCATCTTGCGATGGCAGCCAACGGCGCCGCCGAATTACCGTTTTCCCTTGAGCAATCTGCAAGGACGCGCATCTTTTCTCATCGCGGCCAGGGGTGTACGCTGAGGATCGTGCGTAACAGGCTCACAAATCGCGTGATTGCGGCGTTGCTGATGCTTCAGTTCGTCATCGGTATGCAATGGCAAGTGGCACAAGCAACTATGGCCCTGCCCGAACGCCAAGTGAGCGGGGTCGACGCGACGCACTGTCCTGGTCATCCGGCCAAGGACTCCGGCTCTGTCGAGAGAGGTGGCGCTGGAGCATCAACGGGCGTGCCGACCTCGCATATTAGTCCTGCCCACAGCCACGATTGCTGTGGCTCTATCGACTGTCAGTGTCATTGTTCACAAGGCCCTGGGGTGCTCGACTTACCCCTGGCGAGCGTTGTTTGTTCTGCCTCCTTTCTATTGCCTTTCTTCGACGCGCGGCTTCCTGTTGCGCGCACGAATGAGTTGTTTCGACCTCCCATCGCTTAAAGCCCGCGCGCCTTTACGCGCTAATTCCCAACTGTCACGCCAACAAAGCTCGCGGGAGCGTACATCGATACGCCGTATGCGATGGCGTGCGATCACAAGGCTTTGATGACCGAGGAATGACAATGGATCGATTTCGTTTACCGTCTGCGGCATTGAGTCGCTCACGACGGCGCTTCGTCCAGGGGCTCGCGGGCGGTGCGCTGGCCGTGGTCAGCGCGCGTCGCTTTGGCTGGGCTGCGGCTGCCGATCGGGCTGCAGGCGAGCAAGGTGCAATTCTCTCCGGAACCGAATTCAATTTGGAGATCGGCTCACTGGCCGTGAATTTGACCGGTCAGCCGGGCATCGCCACGGTGGTGAACGGACGGCTCCCCGCGCCCCTGCTGCGGTGGCGCGAAGGAGATACCATCACGCTGCGCGTGTCTAATCGATTGTCGGCACCGACCTCCATCCATTGGCATGGAATGATTGTCCCCGCCGATATGGACGGCGTGCCGGGGTTGAGCTTCAACGGCATCGGGCCGGGCGAGGCCTACGTCTATCGCTTCAAAGTCAACCAATCGGGCACCTACTGGTATCACAGTCATTCTCGGTTCCAGGAACAAACGGGCCTCTATGGCCCGATCGTGATCGAGCCGAAGCGCGGCGAGCGGCATCGCGCAGACCGCGAACACGTCGTGTTGCTGTCGGAGTGGACGGATCTCGATCCCGAACACATCTACCGAACCCTCAAGCGGCAAAGCAACTATTTCAACTTTGGTCGGCGCACGGCGGGCGATTTCGTCACCGATGTGCGCAAGCAAGGTTGGAAATCGACGATCGCCGATCGGAGCATGTGGGGGCAAATGCGCATGGATCCGACGGATCTGGCGGATGTATCTGGATCTGCCTACACCTACCTCATGAACGGCACCACCCCGAATGGCAACTGGACGGGACTGTTCCGCCGCGGCGAGAAGGTTCGATTGCGCTTCATCAACGGTTCTTCGATGACGTTCTTCGATATTCGCATTCCAGGGCTCAAGCTGACGGTGGTGGCCACCGACGGACAGGACGTCGAGCCTGTCACCGTGGATGAGTTCCGGATTGGGATCGCGGAAGTGTACGACGTGATCGTGGAACCGAAGGACGATCGCGCCTACACGCTCTTCGCACAATCGATCGACCGTTCGGGCTATGCGCGCGGCACGCTGGCGCCCCAACCGGGTATGCAAGCAGAGGTGCCGCCGCTCGATCCCCGTTCGCTCCTCACCATGATGGATATGGGTATGGGTCACATGGCCGGCATGCACATGGGTGGCATGGACATGAGCAATATGCCCGGCAAGGAGCCCGGCGCGATGGATCACGGCGCCATGCCGATGGGCGAAGCCATGAGCGCGGCCCCTCATCACCCGCGGGTCGAGTACGGTCCCAATGTCGATTCACTGGCCGTGGAACCGCAGAGCCGGCTGGACGATCCGGGCGTGGGCCTGCGAAACAACGGGCGTCGAGTCCTCACGTATGCGGACCTGCACACGCTCGGGGGCCCGATCGATCCTCGTCAGGCGGGACGCGACATCGAGCTGCATCTCACCGGCCACATGGAACGCTACGTGTGGTCATTCAGCGGCCAGAAGTTTTCGGAAAGCGATCCCTTGCGATTCAACTATGGCGAGCGCCTGCGTCTCGTGCTCGTGAACGACAGCATGATGAATCATCCCATTCACCTGCATGGCATGTGGGGCGAAGTGGAGTCGGAGAACGGAGAATTCCTGGTACGCAAGCACACCATCACCGTGCAGCCGGGGCAGCGCTTGGCCTATGGAGTCACCGCCGATGCCCTTGGCCGCTGGGCTTTTCATTGCCATCTTCTTTATCACATGGAAGCGGGCATGTTTCGCGAGGTGCATGTCGAGCCTTCGTCGGAAGACGGAGCAAAGACATGACGCCTCGCGCGAAGCTCGCTAGCGCATGCGGGGTCATTTGGCTCATGGTCGGCTCATTCGCAATCGGCGATGAGCCGCAGCAACCGCCTGCCGCACCGCCCTCCAACAAGGACACTTCGAGCGAAGCTGCTCACGTGCCACCCGGTCCGCCGCAGCATCCGATGGGCGACATGTCCTACCCACAGATGGTGGCAGTGATGCAAATGGACGACACGGCGCGCATTTCCAAAGTGCTCTTTGATCAACTCGAGTGGCGCAACGCCGCCGAGGGCAGCGCCCTGGACTGGGATGCGGAGGGTTGGTATGGCGGCGACACCGACAAAGTCGGGCTAAGGACTGAAGGCGAACGCGTCGCCGGCACGACGCAGAACGCGCGCGCCGATCTGCTCTGGGACCACACGTTCGCGCGTTGGTGGAGTGTGCAGGCGGGGGGACGCCAAGATTTTGGCGCAGGCCCGGCGCGCACCTGGGCGGCGGTCGGTGTCCAAGGACTCGCGCCCTATTGGTTCAACACCGAGGCGACGTTCTATGTCGGCGAGCAAGGGCGCACGGCGATGAGGCTCAAGTCCGAATACGAGCTTCTTCTGACACAGCGGTTGATTTTACAGCCCGAGGGTGAGGCCAACCTCTATGGCAAATCCGATCCCGCGCGTCAGTTGGGTTCCGGCTTGTCCGACCTCGAGCTCGGCCTGCGTCTGCGTTACGAGGTGCGGCGAGAGTTCGCACCTTACATCGGGGTTGTGTGGGCGCGCCAATTTGGGGGGACCGCCGATCGCGTGCGCGAGGCCGGCGGGAATCCGAGCGATGTGCAGTTCGTCGCAGGCGTGCGCGCCTGGTTTTGACTGAAACTGCGCGCGAATCGCATCGCAACGGCCCAACGCTTGACTCTGGACCTTGGTCCCGGGTTTAAGCTGGCGGTACGAATTTCAAGGAGGTCGCGATGGACGCATTGGGAATCGGCCAACTGGCCAAGCAAGGCGGTGTAGGCATCGACACGGTGCGCTATTACGAGCGCAACGGTCTGCTGGCTCCGCGCTCGCGGCTGGCCTCTGGGTACCGCCGTTATGGCGACATTGAGCTTGCGCGGCTGCGCTTCATACGTCGCGCGCAAGGGCTCGGATTCACGCTTAAGGAGATCAAGCAGTTGCTCGCCCTCTCGGCGCAACGGGATGTCGGGCGCGTCAAACGCTCGGCACAGGCGAAGCTGCTCGACGTGGAGGCGCGCATCGCAGCACTTGTACGCATGCGGAACGGACTCGCGACGCTCATCGAGGCCTGTCCGGGCCACGGTCGGGCGGCAGACTGCCCGATTCTGCGGGCGCTGACAGAGGACGACAAGAAATGAACCGATCGCACCAGTGTCATCATGTGCACGAGGGCCATCATATGCATGAGGGTCATCATGTGCATGAGGTCACCCCTCTTGAGCCGCCCGTGGCGCCTCCCGCCGACGTACCTGCCGGAACGATTTACACGTGTCCCATGCATCCCGAAGTCCGGCAGATCGGACCAGGACATTGTCCGAAATGCGGCATGGCTCTCGAGCCCTTGATGCCGACGGTAGGCGAGGATGACGGTGAAATCCGCGGCGTGCGGCGGCGGTTCTGGATCGCACTCACGCTGGCGATTCCGGTCATGCTGATTGCGATGGTGCCGCATTTTGTAGGGAGGGCACTCGATCCCTCCACGGCATCGACGCTGCGCTTGCTCGAACTAGTGTTGAGCGCGCCGGTGGTGCTCTGGGCCGCGGTGCCTTACTTTCGCCGCGGCTGGCTGGGTGTGATTCACCGTACACCCAACATGTATACGCTGATCGGGCTCGGCGTGATCGTGGCGTTTGCTTACAGCCTGATCGCCACGTTTTTTCCCTACGAGTTTCCTGCGACGATGCGCGATCGGCACGGGATGGTCGGCGTGTATTTCGAGGTGGCTGCGGTGATTGTGGCGCTGGTGCTGTTGGGCGAATGGCTCGAACTTACGGCGCGCGGCCGCACGGGCGCGGCGATCCGGCAGCTTCTGGGACTCTCTCCAAAGGCGGCACGCCGCATCGCTGCGAGCGGTGAGGAGCACGACGTTCCGATTGAATCGCTCCTGGTCGGGGATCGGCTTCGCGTGCGGCCCGGAGACAAAATTCCGGTCGATGGTCGCGTCGTGAGCGGTCAATCCAGTGTCGATGAGTCGATGCTGACGGGCGAGCCGTTGCCCGTGGAAAAGAGTGTCGGGGATCGCGTGGTGGGCGCCACGATCAACCAAACCGGGGCGCTCATCATCGTGGCAGAGCATGTGGGGGCCGACAGTTTGCTGTCGCAAATCGTGGCGCTCGTGAGTGAAGCGCAGCGCTCACGGGCACCCCTGCAGAAGTTGGCTGATCGCGTCGCGGTCTGGTTCGTCCCGACCGTCATCGTCATCTCGATCTTGACGTTCATCGCCTGGTGGGTCATCGGCCCCGAACCGCGCCTGGCGTACGCGCTGGTGAATGCCGTGGCCGTGCTCATCATCGCCTGTCCGTGCGCGCTCGGACTTGCAACGCCGATATCCATCACGGTCGCGAGCGGTCGCGGTGCGCAGCTGGGGGTGCTGTTTCGCAATGCCGAAGCGATCGAGACCATGCGCAACATCGATACCCTCGTGCTCGACAAGACCGGAACGCTGACTCGCGGGCGGCCGGCGCTGAGTCAAGTGCTCGCACTTGGGGAGTTCTCGCAAGATGACATCCTCGCCTGCGCGGCAGGCCTCGAGCGCGCGAGTGAGCATCCCCTTGCCCGGGCGATTGTGGAAGGGGCACTCGCGCGCAACGTTGCACCGGCAGACGTTGCGCAGTTTGATTCGGTGACCGGTCAGGGCGTTACCGGTAGCTGGGATGGGCGGCGTCTTGCCTTGGGTAACGCCGTGCTGATGCGCGCTGTGGGCGCAGCGGTCGATGCCACGCACGAGCAGAGTGAGGCACTGCGTCGGACCGGACAGACCACCATCTTTCTGGCCATCGATGGGCAGCTTGCAGGCATCCTCGCGGTCGGCGATCCGCTCAAAGACAGTACACCCGCGGCGCTTCAGGCACTGAAGGCACAAGGCTTGCGTCTCGTGATGCTCACCGGTGACAACCGCACCACGGCGCAAGCCGTGGCGGCCGGACTGCCCATCGATGAGGTGATCGCGGAAGTGCGGCCGACAGACAAAGCGGCGGCCATCGCCACGCTTCAGAAGGGCGGTCATCGCGTCGCGATGGCCGGCGACGGCATCAACGATGCACCAGCCCTGGCGCGTGCCGATGTTGGTATTGCGATGGGGACGGGAACCGACATCGCCATCGAAAGCGCGCAAGTCACGCTGGTGAAGGGTGACTTGCGAGGGATCGTGCGCGCCCGTCGCTTGAGCGAGGCCGCCGTGCGAAACATTCGCCAGAATCTGCTGTTCGCATTCGGCTACAACGCGTTGGGCATTCCGCTGGCGGCCGGCGTGCTGTATCCAGTGACCGGTTGGCTGTTGAGCCCGCTCATCGCGGCGCTTACGATGAGTTTGTCATCGGTCTCCGTCATCGCCAACGCTTTGCGTCTGCGCAACGCGAGCGTATAGCTGTGCTGTTGTCTTCGCGCGCGCTCTACGGGCGCGTTGTTTCCGCGGTCGCGGTGGCCGGCGCTGCCGGCGCCGCCTCAGGCGGCGGCGTGGGCAACTCTGCTTCGAGGCCTACGGTGGCGATAACGCCATTGGCCTTTTGCAGCACTTCGCGGGCGTAGTCCCAATGGATGGCGACGGTGGTGTCGCCGACCGCGGCCTTCAACAGGTCGGAGAACTGCTCGATCTCAGGTTCAAAGCTCTGGCCCTGCGCATCGACGGGAGGATGCGCCTCGAGCAACAATTCGCCGTCAACCCATGCGACCTTCACCGGCACGTTGATCAGGCGCACCGACGTGCCGACGGGAATCAGCGGGAACAGCGCGGACACATCATCGGGGTACATGCGAATGCAACCGTGCGTAACCGCAAGCCCAACGGCAATCGGATTATTCGTGCCGTGAATTAGGTAGGTGCCGTTTCCCGCCGCCAGGCGCATCGCATAGGCTCCGAGAGGATTGTCAGGCCCGGGCCCCACTTTCGGCGGCAGCGGATCGCCTGCTTCCGCATGTTCCTTGCGCACGGATTCGGGTGGGAACCAGGTCGGATTCTTCTCCTTTTGGATGACATGAGTGACGCCGAGCGGCGTACGCCAATCCATCTTGCCAATGCTGACCGGATAGGTGATGACCTGAACTGGACCGCCGCGCTTGGGCTTCGGAAAATAATAAAGCCGATGTTCGGGAAGATTGACGACGATGCCCTCATGCGGGCCGGGCGGAAGAATATGCCGCCCCGGAACCACCAACATCTTGCCGGCCCCCGGTATCCAGGGATCGACGCTCGGATTGACCCGGATCAATTCCTCGGAACCGAGACTGTAGGCTCGTGCCAGATCATAAAGCGTGTCTTCATAAGCCGTCACAATCGATTGGTCCTCGCCGACCACGGCGTCATCGGGCTTGGCGAGGGTATAGGTCGTCGCATACGCCGTGGAGAGCGCTGTGGTGGTCAGCAAGGTGAGCAAAACCACCGGCGCCGCAGTCCGGCGACGGACGGGTACGGGACGGGCGAGTACGGAATTTAGATTAAAAGCATCCATCTGATTAGCCTAACACGTTGCCCGCCTGCTTTGACTCACGGTAGGCTCACCGCCTTTCATGAGGGGAGCGCTGCGTCAAATGCGATTAGGCAATTGGATGATTCTGGGAATCCTGCTGTTGCTGGCGCCGCGGCTCAACGCCCAGGTGAACGCTGATTGGACCACGCCGATCGCCCCGTTTCGCATCGCCGGCAATCTGTACTACGTGGGCAGCAAGGATCTGGCCTCGTACTTGATCGTCACTCCGCAGGGCGACATCCTCATCAATTCCAGTTTGGAGGCGTCGGTGCCCTTGATTCGCCGCAGCGTGGAGCAGCTGGGATTCAAGTTCAATGACATCAAAGTCCTGTTGATCAGCCACGCTCATTTTGATCACGAGGCCGGGAGTGCCGAGCTGATACGCCAGACCGGTGCCCAGTACATGGTGATGGATGGCGACGTTCCGGTGGTTGAAAGCGGCGGTGCCGCGGATTTCGCGTACGCCAAGGACACTTATCCGCCGGCGAAGGTCAATCGCGTGCTGCATGATGGCGATGAAGTGAAACTCGGCGGAACGGTCTTGGTGGCGCATAAGACGGCCGGCCACACCCGCGGGTGCACAACTTGGACGATGCAAGTGAAAGAGGCGGGGCGGCCGCTGAACGTCGTCATCGTCGGCAGCTGGAATGTGAATCCGGGCTGGCGGCTCGTGGACCACTCGGGCCGGCCGGCCTCATATCCGGGAATCGCGGCCGACTATCGACGCACGTTCGCGACGCTGAAGGCGCTGCCATGCGATGTGTTTCTGGGTGCGCACGGCGCTTACTTCGGGATGCTGTCAAAACTAGACCGCATAAAAGCCGGTGCGAAAGAGAACGTGTGGGTGGACCCGGAGGGTTATGAGGCCGCGGTGGCCGAGCGCGAGGAAGCCTTCGAGCTGGAGCTCAAACGACAGTACAATACGACGCCTGAATAATTCGTCGCTGGGAGTGCTCAATGGCATCAGTCTTGGTTTCGCGCACGCGGCAATTGCTGCCGCTCATTTTGTCGCTGGCCGGAGGGATGTGTTTGGCGCAGGTGCCCCCGGGGCTGAAACCCTATATCAGCGAAGATGCGCAGGCCTGGGTGTTGATGCATGCGCGCGTCATCGACGGCACCGGCGCGGCGCCGGCCGAGGATCAGCGCATCGACATCGAGGGCGGGAAGATTACCCGCGTGCAGAGCGCGAAGCTCAAGAATGCCTATCCGCCCGGCGCGAAGGTTTTGGACCTGAGCGGAAAGACCGTCATTCCCGGGCTTGTCGGTATGCATGAGCATCTCTTCTACACCGGGCCCGATCGCGCCAAGGACGGCTTGCCGTTTTGGATCGAAATGATCGACAGCGGACCGCGCCTGTATCTGGCCGGCGGCGTCACGACCGCGCGCACCGCCGGCAGCATGGAACCGTACACGGACCTGTCCTTGAAGCGCCTCATCGACAAGGGAGAAAAGCCGGGGCCGAAACTGCGAATCACCGGACCGTATATCGGCGATCTCCTAGGAATCGCACCGCAACTCCACACGCTCGCCGATCCCGAGGATGCCGGGCGTACCGTCGACTATTGGGCAGCGGAGGGCGTTACCTCGTTCAAGGCCTACATGGGTATCAAGCCAGAGGAGCTGAAGGCGGCCATTGACCATGCGCATGCCAAGGGCCTCAAAATCACCGGACATTTGTGCGCGGTCGGCTTTCGAGAAGCCGCGGCCTTGGGTATCGACAATCTCGAGCACGGCATCATCGTCGATACCGAATTTCTACCCGCGAAAAAACCGGGGATCTGTCCGGCCAAAGAAGCCGCGGAAGATTTCGCCAAGAACGTGGACATCGAAGGCGCGCCCGTGCAGAGCATGATTCGCGATCTCGTCAGTCACCATGTGGCGGTGACCTCGACCTTGGCGGTTTTCGAAATCTCCGTTCCCAACAGGCCGGCACTGCTCAAGATGATGCGCGCCAAAGATGCGCTCAGTCCGCCGGGGTGGTCCACGTATCTGCGGGTTCGCGCCGGCATCGCCGAGGAGAACAGTCCCTTGGCAGCGATATCCCTCAAGAAGGAAATGCAATTCGAGCGTGACTTCGTCAAAGCCGGCGGATTGCTGCTTGCGGGCTGCGACCCCACTTCCTTCGGAGGCGTGCTGCCGGGATTCGGTGACCAACGCGGAATAGAGCTCTTGGTCGATGCGGGATTCACGCCCGTCGAAGCCATTCATATTGCCACTCAAAACGGCGCCATATTCTTGGGCGAGAGCGACAGTATCGGGTCCATCGCCGCCGGCAAAGCCGCCGACTTGGTGGTGCTGTCGGGCAATCCCGCGCAGAGCATCGAGGACATCGAGAAAGTGCAGCTCGTATTCAAGGACGGCATGGCATTCGACCCGGCCAAGTTGATTCAATCCGTCCAGGGCATGGTGGGTCAGCGATAGGCTGAAAGCCTCCCATGCCAAACTCTGCTGCGCCACTGCTTGCAACGGACGAACCGCCTTCGTTCCTCGAATGGCCGAGTGAGGGTCGATCGGCCTTTGTCATCGTGGCGGACCATGCCGGTGCGCGCATCCCGCGGCGTCTTGCGAATCTCGGACTTCCGTCCGCGGAGCTCGAGCGGCACATCGCCTGGGACATCGGCGCTCTGGGCGTGGCGCGGCGAGTGGCGGCCGCCGTCGATGCGCCGTTGATCGCGCAGAATTATTCCCGCCTGGTGATCGATTGCAATCGGGATCCGCAAGTCGCGAGTTCAATTCCTCATATCAGTGAGACCAGCGAGATACCCGGCAACAAGAATTTGAGTGCCGCAGACATCGCGGCGCGGCGCGCAGAGATCTTCGATCCTTATCATCGGCGGATTCGTGAACTCATCGACCAGCGGCTGGCGGCGGGCCGGCCCACCATCTTGGTGGCGCAACACACCATGACCGATGTCTACAAGGGCGTGCGCCGCAACATGCACGCCGCGGTGCTTTACAACCGCGATCGCCGCTTTGCCGGTATCGTTCTCGACATGCTGAGGCGGGAAACCCAACTGATTGTCGCGGACAACGAGCCCTACTTCGTCAGCGACGAAACCGACTACACCGTGCCTCACCACGCGGAGGCCCGTTCTTTGCCGTATGTGGAAATCGAAATTCGCCAGGACTTGGTCAGCGATGATGCCGGGCAGAGCAAGTGGGCGGCGCGAATCGCCCGCGCACTCAAAGACGCTGAACAGGCATTTACAGCAGCGCATGCTACCGCAGCGCATGCGCGGCTGGACCCATGAATCGCGTACCCAAAGCGCCGGCGCTTTTCGTTTCGCACGGTGCGCCCACCTTCGCGCTCGAACCGGGACTGCTGGGACCGAAACTGACGCAGTTGGGCGAGCAGCTCTCGGGGCTCGCTGCAGTAGCCGTCGTTTCCGCGCACTGGCAAACCGCGAGCGTGCAAGTGATGCGCACTGCAGCGCCCGAAACCATTCATGATTTCGGCGGATTTCCGCCGGCGCTCTATCGATTGAAGTACCCTGCGCCGGGCGCGCCGGCGCTGGCGGCCGATACCGCGGAACTGCTCGAGGCGGCAGGCTTCGATGTGTCCTTGAGCGATGGCCGCGGTCTCGACCATGGCGTGTGGGTGCCGCTGCTGTACTTGTTGCCGGCGGCACGGATTCCTGTCTTTCAAGTGTCCCTGCCGTTCGCATTCGATGCAAAAAATGCCCTGCAGCTCGGCAGGGCATTGAAACCGCTGCGTGAACGAAACGTCCTGGTCATGGGTTCCGGCAGCCTCACGCACAATTTGCGTGAGATCGGACAAACCGACCCGAGCCATACCACGTACGCGCGCGAATTCACGGCTTGGGTGCGCCGGCATGTGCAGGAAAGAGACGTGGACGCGCTCACCGATTATCGGCGCCGTGCGCCGCATGCCCTGCGCGCGCATCCCACCGAGGAACACTTTCTGCCCTTGCTGGTTGCGATGGGTGCCGGCGGGGAGGACGCCGTCGAGGTGATCGATGGCGGCATGACTTACGGCGTGCTGTCCATGGAGTCGTACGTGTTCGGCAGGCCGGCCGCGGATGAGTCGGCGATGCACTAATCGCAAGTGCCAATCGCAAGTGCCAATCGCAAGTGCCAATCGCAAGTTTTGCGGATGCCGGCGGAATCACCCGCCGGCCGCTTTTCCATCTCCGAGCTTGTCTTGAGTCTTTGTTTCGAAATCGCCGGCGTCATGACGCTCGTACAATTGATCTGAGGGCTCACCCCACGTGCAGTTGACCTTGCGCCCACGCTGCACGGCGGGGCGCGCGCCGATAGCGTCGGTCCAGCGCTGGACATTGGCGTATTCTTGGACTTGCAGGAACTCGCCCGCGGTATAGAGCCGGCCCTTTGCCAGGGCGCCATACCAAGGCCATACCGCCATATCGGCGATCGTATACTCGGAACCTGCCAGATATTCGGACCGCGCCAGCCGCCGATCGAGAACATCGAGCTGGCGCTTTACTTCCATCGCAAAGCGATCGATGGCGTACTCGATTTTCATCGGCGCGTAGGCGTAGAAGTGGCCAAGGCCGCCCCCAAGGTAAGGAGCACTGCCCATCTGCCAGAACAGCCAGGACAGGCATTCGGCGCGGGTCGCCGCATCGGTCGGCAGGAACGCCCCGAACTTCTCGGCAAGGTGCAGCAGAATCGAGCCTGACTCGAAAACCCGAATGGGTTTGGAGGTGCTGCGGTCCATGAGCGCAGGGATTTTGGAATTCGGGTTGACGGCCACGAAACCGCTGCCGAATTGATCGCCTTCCGTGATCCTGATCAGCCAAGCGTCGTACTCCGCGCCGCTAAATTTACGCGCCAGCAGTTCTTCCAACATGATCGTGACCTTGACGCCGTTGGGCGTGGCCAGCGAATAGAGCTGCAGAGGATGGCGGCCGACCGGCAGTTCTTTGTCATGCGTGGGTCCCGCGATCGGGCGGTTGATGTTTGCGAAGCGGCCGCCGCTTTCCTTGTCCCATTTCCAAACCGTCGGCGGCGTGTATATAGGCGAGTCGTTCATACCAAAAGCTCCTGGACTTGTGCGACGTTGCTGCAGCCTCCGAAGGGGAGGGCCGTCAATGTTACCGCAGCCGCACGATTCCATCAGGCTGCGGGACTGCGGTAAGCTCCGGCTGCGTCATTCCCAGGAGCCCGCATTGGATGTTCATCCCCCGCATGGACCGATCCGCTCGTGGAAGGATTTCACCCTCCATTTGCTGACGATCACGATCGGTCTGTTTATCGCCCTCACGCTCGAAGCTGCCGTCGAATCGCTGCATCACCGCCACATGGTCAGGGATGCCCGTGCGAATCTGCGGCGTGAGATCGTTGAAAACCAGAAGCTGTACACGGAAAATCTGCGCAGCTTGCAAGCCAAGTTGGTGGAACTTCAGCAGGATATCGACCAATTGCGCGAGCTGCGTGCCGGCAAGACGCCGGAGCATTTTGATGTGCAGTGGAGCTTCGCCTTCAATGGGTTCGTCGATTCTGCTTGGACGAGCGCGCGAGACATCGGCGCTGTCGGCTACATGCGGCCCGAAGTGGTCGAGGAGTATTCGGGGCTTTACCGTCAGCAAACTTTCGTGAACGAGGCCGGCGTCAGCATTCTACTCGACGAGGCAAAGGCGGCCGCGCCACTGCTCACCGCCAAGAACCGCAAGGATCCCAAGGAGCTCTCGCCGGGGGATATTCAGGCCATGCTGCTGTCGGCGGCCGAATTCGAAGGGCGCGTCAAGACATTGCAAATGATAATGAAAACACTCGACGACGATTATACGGCGCTGTTGCGGCAGCCCTAGCGGAAGCGTCCGACGCGTCTAGGCACGCTCATCACCCTTAATCTGCGCTACCTTGAAATTAGCCAAACAGGCACCCGGCTGGTCGCAACCGCACACAGTCTGACAACAAACGTAGTCAATGGCCCAATGCCCTGGCGGCTCGTGTACGCCATTATGGCTGCACCTCGTCAATATAGAGAACGCGATATGACCCTCACCTCGCGATGCAGCAATTTTGCATTGATTGCAGTCGCCGCGGTATTACAAACGGCAACCTTCGGATTGCGAGCTCAGACGGCAATCGCGGACGAGCTCACACCGCGGCAGCCGCAGACTCCGGCGAGACTTGCGGTGATCGCAAAGCCGCCGCTGGATCGCTCGGGTAAACGGCGCATCGGCAAGGCGTCGTTCTATGCGCGGATGTTTGCGGGCAGGAAAATGGCGAATGGCAACAAGATGGATCCGCAGAATAACAATGCCGCGAGCAGGACGCTGCCGCTGGGCACGACCGCCAAAGTCACCAACCTGAAAACCGGCATGAGTGCCGTGGTCACCATCCAAGATCGCGGTCCCTACGTCGAGGGCCGCATCGTCGATCTGTCCCCCGCGACGGCGGAGGAAATCGGCATCACGAAACGCGAGGGCGTCACCAAAGTGGAGGTTGCGCCCATCACTGTGCCGCAACCCGATGGCAGCATAAAATTGGGCGCCGCAGCTGCCGAATTGCGGTTGGCCAGCAATGACAAGCCGTACCGCAAAACCGATCCTAGCGTGCGGTAATCCTAGCGTGCGGTAATCGATGCGCTAGAGCGCGGTAATCGACGCGCCAAGCGATGTGCTGATCGACGAGGCTGAGTCGCAACTTTTAGCTGTCACTTCTAGCCGTCAATGGTATACGCCGTCCTCGGTGTCTCGCCGTTCAATACCTGTAGATACCGAGTCCGCTCGATATTGCCGCCGCTCAATACCACCGCGACATGCTTGTTTTTCATGCGCGGCGCGTCCTGCAGCAGGGCGGCAAGCGGTGCCGCTGCGGCGCCTTCGGCAATCTGGTGCGTGTCGTCGAAATAAATCCGCATGGCCTCTGCGATCTCATCCTCGCTGACCTGCACCCAGCGGGAGACTCCGCGACAAATGGTCGCGATGGCCTGCGCATTCGGCTCTCGTGTGGCGAGCCCGTCGGCGAAGGTGTTCGCAGAAGGGTACGTCACGGGCTTGCCGGCCGCAAAAGACAGCGCGGATGCGGGCGCTTTGACAGGACTGACGCCGATGATTTCGGTCGATAGCCCCAGCAAATCGCGAACCGTAATCAATCCGCAAATTCCCGACCCCATTCCAACCCCGACATACACCGCGTCCAATTTGGCGCCGCCGCGGAACATCTCGAGCGCGTAGCTGGCGACACCGGCGACCAGATCCCGATGAAAGGACGGCACGAAATGCAGGTTCTCGACACCGGCGACGCGAAATGCTTCGTGCTTTGCCTCGTCGAAATCCCGGCCGTACTCGACCAACTTGGCGCCGAATCCGGCGATCGCGGAATTCTGATCGGGAGAATTGCCGGCCGGCACATAGATGGTCGCGGGAACACCGGTCCGCGCGGCCGCGAATGCAATCGATTGACCGTGGTTGCCACGCGTCGCCGATATCACACCAGAGATCTGCGGCTGCGCGCGGCACAAGTGGTCCAGGTATACGATGCCGCCGCGAACCTTGAACGCGCCGGTAGGCGTGTGATTCTCGTGCTTTACGTGCACGCTGCTGCCGGTGCGACGCTTGAGTTTCGGCCAGGCGTACAGAGGCGTCGGCGCCATCACGCGGTAAACGAGTTGCGCGGCACTCTCCAGTTCCGGCAATTCAAAGGTCATCGTTTGATCAGGCATGGCCCCTCTCGATTGCAATACGACGTCGGTCACGGTATGCAGTCCCAATCGCTGGTACACATTGCTAGACTACATCGACCCACTCATTTGGGCGTGTCTATTGTAAGACAGCCTTTATTGGAGGAATTAAGTGCAGCATCATCGGCCGCCCTTGAATCGCTGGTTGAGCGCTACCGCAATCGGGGCACTGCTCATGTCAGGCGCCTCGCTGTCCTGGGGTGCGCCAAATGTCGACGATCTGGTGCCGCAAACACCTGCTGCATTCTTGCCCGGCGGCATGCTGGGCATCCAGCTCGGTGGTTCCTGGGAGGCGAGCAAGCAAAATCCTTCCCTGCACCAATTGACCTGCCAACCGGCCCCCGACACAAATGAATTTGACGAGGTGTGTTTTTTCACGACCTCATCGGCAAGCCGGGTGGGTGGGGCTGAGATCCATGACGGATTCATCGTGCGCAAAGATGATCATGTCGTTCTGGTCGGCACGGGCATCACCATCAAGAACGCCGACGATCCACTGGCCGAAGCCGTTGTGCAGTCGTTTCAGTCGCAGATCCACTCGGCCTTCCAGCACACGGGCGACAACGTCCTGTTCGTGAATTTGCCCGCAAGACACCTGACGGCGGACGAGCTGGCGGGCTATTCAAGGACGGCGCCGGTATTGTTGGTGCAACTCGAGGCGAAGACCAAAGAGCTGGCGGTACTCTACGGGTACCTCGGGCCGGTCAACGTTTTTGGTTCAATGACCGCTGACTAGACGCCACCGGCGCTCTGCGCCGAGCCGCGATGAAGTCCGTTGGATCGGTCATCGCCTCATGGGCCGCCCGGCGCGAACGCGCGGACCTCGCACGTGCCTTCCCAGCCCGGCATGTGATCCTTGTGAAGCTGCATGAACTCGACCGCGGAGGCCACGGCCTCTTGCTTGTCTTTGAGCTCGAAGACTGCGTAGCCGCCGATGACCTCCTTGGCCTCTGTGAATGGGCCATCGAGCACCGTGAGACGCCCATCAGCGATGCGCACTTGCGCGCCCATGGCAATCGGCATCAACCCGCCGTTGTCGAGCATTCGGCCGGCCTTGATCTCCCGGTTGGCGAGTATGTGCATCTCCTCCAGGAGTTTCGGCGACGGGGCCATGGGGTGGGCGGATTTGACTATGAACATGAATTTCATTTGAACGTTCCTCTTTAAGGTGAGCCGCAGGCGGTTACGTCGAGAATTGGCTCGCTCTTTCACACGACGAACCAGCCCCCCGCGGATCGACGGTTACTTCAGATAAATTCGCAACCGGTCCACCTAGATTCGCACCGGCCTGGGTCTAGAAGGCAAATATCCATTCAACCAACTATTGCACTCGTTTGAGGTCCATTATCCAATCCGTTTCCCAACTTTTACCACCGTCGGTTGATTCTGCCTGCTCCCAGTGACCTGAGGTGGGTGTGATCTTGGACCATAGGAGCCTTGTGCGGACTGGTTTCCCGTCTTCGGTATCGTCGTTCGCATAGAACGTTCCCACGCCATTGTGGAAGCTGCCTCTCACCGGCGGATCCATCGGACCAAGTGGCGTCCTGCTGTCCATCCACCAGATCGACCACTGCCCCGTCTTGGCGTCGAACGATCGGGGAGCTACGCCGCGGTAAGTGCCGCCCGGAACTTCGAATACGGTGTCGTCGACATTAGCGTAGCCACCCATCAGTGGCTGGCAGAATAATGTCCCTTCGAATTCGATCCACTCGTGACTGTTGACGAGGCGATGCTTCAGCTTTCGATGGTGGACTTGCCAGTGTCCGAATAAAAAATCGAAGTCATGCAGTCCGGGCGGCTCGCGATCTGCATGACTCATCTCTTGTCCCAACCCCGGAGAAGACTGCGCCACAGTGAGCCGCGACGACGCTAGTCCTATCCCCAGGCACAAGATCACACCAATGCGATGACGTATTTCCATGTATGGCTCCCCTTCGTACCGAAATACCTGCCGGCCCCAGTTTAGCGCATGGCTGAAGCAATCAGGCTGCTTGAGAGTGTGACTTCGGCATCAAGAACGCCAGGGCGAGCGCATAGACACGAAACAGGTGAGGTTACTCTTCAGCGAAGCTAGGCATTGATGCAGTGTAGCCGCGTTCGGCGAGGGTCGCGGCAACACTGCCGAATTAACTTGGGGTGATGTGTTTTTTGGATCGCATGCTGCTGTTAAGCCCAGCAGACATAGCAACCCTTTAACCATTTTGCATCAACTCTTCCGCATTTCGCCCCGGTGATGAGCTATTCCAGCACATAACACACCCACGACAGTACCGCCGCGACTAGCTTGCCTTAAAGCAGTCAGTCAATCGGGTCGGAGTCCTGCCCGTTGGCGAAACGCAACGAATTGTGGGTCGAGACCGCCAGGGATCATGGATGGGTCCGGCTGCACAGACAATGCGCGGAAATTCCCCTGCGGTAGGCCGGCGAGAGTCCGCGGAGCAAGTCGGAGCAAAAAAACATTTAGGGAGTTCATCATGGTTACATCTCGAGGAAAGAGTCTATTCGGCGCCGAGTGGTCTTGGCGCAGCCTCGTACGCCGGTGGGTCCATTGTATTGCCGCCGGGCTGGGCGCTTCCGTGATCTGCGCTACCGCGATGGCGGCGGACACCGTAACGGAGGCACCTTCAACCGAGATGCAGGAAATAGTTGTGACGGGTTCTAGCATCGCACAACGGCTCGACTCATCCTCCTTGCCGGTCACCTTATTGACCTCGGAAGAGATTGCGAAGTCCGGGTTCACCTCCGCGACGGATCTTCTGCAGAATTTGCCGGGCATGCAGGGATTCGTGCCGGCGTCGAGTTCGGTAAACGGTGGCGGCGGCGGCATCACCACGGCGGCGGTGCACTCCCTGCCATCGAAGTACACGCTGGTCCTCGTTGACGGCCAGCGCATGGCCGGGTTTCAACTCGGGGTGATCCAGGGGCTGGGATCCGGGGTGAACCTCAATAGTATTCCACTCGACGCGGTCGAGCGCGTCGAGGTGCTGACGGATGGCGCATCTGCGCTGTATGGCGCGGATGCCATTGCGGGCGTAGTGAACTTTGTTCTCAAAAAGGACCAGACCGAAGGCAGTGTCTTTTACAACGCCTCGATTCCGAGCCAATCCGGCGGCGGTGGCTGGAATGCGGGGATCAGCAAGGGCTTTGGTGATCTGGGCAGTGACGGGTGGAATATTCTCTTCACCTTCAGCCACGACATTCAAGATAAGCTCCAAGCATCGCAGCGCGCTGTATCGAGACAGGGCGCATATTTTCCATTCTCAGCCAACGGTACAAACTACATATTCAACAGCCGCACCTCCAATACGGAGCCGGCGAACGTCATCGTTTCCCAGGCGGGGGTGTCTTACAATCCGTACTACCAAGCGAATGGCAATTGCGGCCAAGGCGCGTTGGCGGCGCCGCTCACCGCAGGCGGGTACACGACCTGTCGTTTCAATTACGCGGCGACCGTCGAAGACATCCCTGGATACAAGCGGGATAGCGGTTTATTGAAGGCCACCTTCGACCTTCACGAAGGCGGGAAGGTCTGGGGCGAAGCGGTGATCTCGCAGTTCGACATGACGGCCCAATACGCGCCGCCGGCGCAGCCGTTTGGCATCGGTCCCACTCAAAACGCGACGCTCTGGAATACTTACGTCATTGGCAATCCATTGCTGGCCGCCTACACGGTTTGCACGACGGCACAGATGCAGTCGGCCGCCGGCTGCCCGAAGGGCAGCATTACCCAGGCCACCCTCGGCTACCGGGGGGTGTCCGCAGGCGGGCGCACCGATGACTATCAGACCAAGATGCGGCATATTGCGGTGGGATGGGATGGGAGCTATTTTGGATGGGATTTCAAGGCTGCCGCGGTCAACTCACATGGTGTCCTGACTGATTACGCGGCCGGCGGATACCTCGATTCTTCGCAGTTCTTCTCGGCCATTGCCAGCGGCGCTTATGACCCCGTCATGGCCACCGGTGCGAGTGCACTCGATACTGCAGTCCTGAGCCAGCCCCTTAGTCAAAGTTTCTCCGATGTCACGACCTTCTCGGTCGGCGCGCAACACAAGGTATTCGAGCTGGACGGGGGGCCGTCGGTCTTGTCGATGGGCGCCGAGTACGACCACTACAAGTATTCGATCGCCTTCAGCTCGCTGTTTTTGTCACAGAGCGGATTCTCGACTCAGCCGGCAAATCCTGACTATCCGATCGGAGGCGCTTACGGCCAGGTGCCATTTGAGGCAGACCGGGATAATTGGGGTCTGTTCGGTGAATGGCTGTTCCCAATACTGAAAGAGCTGAATGCCACCGCGTCGGTGCGCTTCGATGACTATGCGAAAGTGCACAGCGATGATGTATTTTCCACCGTGGCGAATCCGGCTACTGGCTTGCAAGACCAGCTGCCGGCCGCGAAACTGGGCAATACGTTCAGCGACACGACCTTTAAGCTGTCCTTCCGTTACACGCCGATCGAGATGGTTTCGTTCCGGGGCTCTTACGGAACGGGATTCAAGGCGCCGAACCTCAACGATATCGCTGGGGCCTTGGTTTTCAACGGTGCGACCTCAGGCACGTACGGTTGTCCCTTTCCTGGATCGGCGGGCTGTTTGCCCGGGAGTGCCCAGTACGATCTTTTGGCCGGCCCCAACAGCCAATCGGGGGCCCAGGGCTTGAAACCTGAGAAATCCACGCAATGGGGATTCGGCGTGCGCGTGGAACCACTACCTCGGCTTTCGTTTGCGCTCGATTACTGGAATGTAAAGATCAAGAATCAGGTCGAATCTCAGGGCATTGCCGAGCAAGTCGCGTTTAACAATCCCGGTCAGTACAAAGGTTTGTTCGTCAATCCCTACCTCGATCCCGCGGGATTTCAAACTATTGCTCTGGAGCAGGTGCCCTTCAATGGCGGCCAGGCGCAATACACTGGCATCGACTTGAATACCAATTACCGTGTCGATCTCGGCTTCGGCAGATTCAATGCTTCCTGGACCGGCACCTACATGCTCAAGCAGCAGTACACCGACGGACCGGGATTACCTGAACTCACCGACTTGGGAGTCTATGGCCCCGATCAGCAGGTCGTGTTCCGGATCATTTCGAATCTCGAACTCAGCCTGCAGACCGGTGAGTGGGTGAACACGCTGATGACGCATTACAAGTCCGGATACAGGGATGCGCATTACTCTGCCGGCTCCGCCACGGTATTCTTGGCGGGTCCCAATGGCACCTTGGGTGCGCCCGTCGATTTCGGCGGTCTGCAGGTGCCGAGCTACACGACCTTCGACTGGCAGAGCGCCTACAACATCGAGAAGAATATTCGTCTGACCGCGGGGGTGAGGAACTTAGCCAACAAAGCTCCGCCCCTATCATTGCAGACGGGCGGTGGCGGTAACGCAGTGGGATTTGACGGTCGCTACTATGACCCAACCGGCCGGATCTTTTACGTACGGGGGGACTTGAGGTTTTGAGCGCGCTCGCCAGTTAAGCTGCCAAGATGACATCCACATAGGAGCTCACCAATGAAAAATATAACTTGCACGGCCCTCATCGCCTTAATTGGCTTTTGTGGCCTTGCATACGGTCAGGCCCCGGCGAACAATCCCTATCCATCGATGGCGCCCGTTTCGCAATATCTCATGCCCCGTGCGGCTGAAATCGAGATGGCGCGTAGCGCGGGACCGGCGTCCATTTCCGCTCATGCCGAGGTGCTTGTGCTCACCGAGAGCGGCTACGTAGTCGCCGTTAAGGGAAGCAACAGCTGGACCTGTTTGGTGGGGCGTATGTGGACGGCAGGTTTCGACGATCCGGAATTTTGGAATCCAAAGGGGCGCGGACCAGGCTGCCTCAATCCTCAGGCCGTGAAAAGCGTGCTGCCGCAGTACCTCGCGCGGACGAATTGGGCCTTGGCCGGTGATACGCGCGAAGAGATCGCGAAGAAGTGTCAGGCTGCCTACGCCGATCATCAGTTCACCGATCCGGCTCCGGCGTCGTTCGCGTTCATGCTGTCGAAGGAAGGCTATCTCAACGATGGAGTCAAGGGTCCATGGCACCCTCACGTGATGCCGTTCGTCGCGTACGACCAAATTTCCACATGGGCCGCAGGCTTCAATGGGTCACCCATCCTCTCACCGGCGACGTCAACCTTTCGCCGGTACGAACCAGTGACGATCGTCATCCCGGTTGGTCTCTGGTCGGACGGTTCTCCGGCTCCAAAGTAACGTGGCCCTCGCGATAAATTGCGGGTTGAAACAAGAGTTCTATATAGCGGCGCAGGTGATCGACGCTGGCGGCTGCGATCGCCGCGTTGCCCTTGGCTTTGGCCAGAATGAACGCGCCCTGCAGAACGGCTTGTGTGTGAAGGGCGAGGCTTTGGGCAGTCCAGTTGG
>Ga0210406_10000587_pt1 | contig 49219 bp, 46 predicted proteins | sample IncBWC30MmetaG_FD_155454 | JGI IMG/M metagenome (GOLD analysis project Ga0210406, IMG submission 155454) | Forest soil microbial communities from Barre Woods Harvard Forest LTER site, Petersham, Massachusetts, United States - Inc-BW-C-30-M | ecosystem: Environmental > Terrestrial > Soil >...
CATCCCCGGATCAAAGCCTGCTTGCGGCTCCCCGAGGCTTTTCGCAGCTTGCCACGTCCTTCATCGCCTTCTAGCGCCAAGGCATCCACCGTACGCTCTTAGTAGCTTAATCATAAAACTCACCCAACTCGTCGATCACGGGTCTGCTACGGTCCTGACTTTTTCAAGTCAGGGTCTGTAAAACAAACCCCGCAACCCACGCACTGTGTTCCGCAGCTCCATATATCCCGCACTTGCAGTTGGGTAAACCGCAAATTCGGGCTTTCGATTCCGCGTCTTTCAGATAACGAGCAGACAACCAATCCAATTTCTTACACTTACAAAGTGTAGGAATTATAGTTCCTATTTTGTGGCGAAGGAAAAGGAGGGGCTGACGACTCGCCGTTAGGCAGTTCGCCTTGTAAATCTATCCACAGTACTGCTCAACTCGAGCAGAACTTGTAATAATCCACGCCATGGCACCCCTCCCGACCGTAATCAGGATCAGGGTTATCGGCGTGAACTTGCCAGCCTTTCTGTTGTCAAAGAACGTTTGGTTCCGAGTCCATCGGAATGCCCCAGGGTCTCTGGAGCTTGTCTGAAGGGGCTTACTAGGTCACGTTTAAGTGATCTTGCCTTCCAGCATGATCTCTAGGGGACTTTCTTAGCCCAGGGTTTGAAAGCAAACCCTGAAACCCGAGCCCCTAAAAATAAAAAATCCCGGCGTCGAGCGCCGGGCACAGCCACTTTTGCGTTTTAGTGGCTCCGCGCGAAGCTCGACAGATATCTAGCCCGTATTCGTAGGTACCTCACTCTAGGATCTGGTTATTGCCCTGCAGACCCGACCGTGAATCCCCTGATTGGTTCAGCGCATTTGGGAATGCCCCGAACCATTTGTAATTATACAGAAACTTGCGGATGCGTCAAGCCCCTGGCAAAAGATTTTTTGCAGACTTTTCCTCATGCTGTGGGCGCTGTGCAAAAGACGCCTTTTTGCGGATGATGCGAGTCTTGCGGGCCCCCTACTGGTCCGTTAATTTGCCGGACTTTGCGCCATAACAAGCCGCAATCGATTAGGGCTGGCCCTGACCTCGGACTTGCAATAATGCAAAACTAACTCGGTATTTTGTTGTGAACGGATGAAGCCGATTGGCGAAGCGTCGTCAGCCGGGATCGCGTTAATCACGTGCGCCAATTCGTGAAGAACCGCAATTACCTGCGCTGGCAAAGTGCCGCCATCGTAAGGGCCGATGTCCAGATGTTTCCAAAAACCGGTTTCACTTTCATCGGCTCCCAACCACTTGATCTTGTAAATTTCCCCTTTTCTCCGAAAAAAGGCGCCATTCGCATTGATGGTCACAGTGGTGCCCGGCCCGGTGTTCTGCCTGGTTGTGGCGATGTAGGGTCCGTGCTCGATCCAGGAGCCGTGGTCGTTTTGTTCTCTGATTACTCTGTCCGATCCCTCTTCGTCCACCGAGAAGTTCAGTGACCGAAACGTAGCTGACACCTCGGGATCAGAATGCCGAAGCCATGCCGAGCATTTATTTTCACTCTCCAGGATCCCCGATACCGCCTGTCGAACGCGCGCAATCGTAGTCCCTTCCAAACCGATGTCTTTAAGTTCTTCAGGACGAGACGCAGCAACGGGGTGCGAACCACGGGTTAAATCATTGATGGGAGGAACGGACAAGTTCACCATGGCAGAAGGCGTTCCTCTCGACAGCAATTCCCGCGGCGGTCCGTCAAGGAGGAGGTCTTTGCAGGTCTGGCTGATGCCATGTTCCTGGTCACGCGAATACCCTTCGGTAGCGCCTTCGCTTTGCGACCTTTCAAACAAATATCGTTCGCCGCATGATTGCAAATTTGCTGGTAAGGCGCCGGTCAATGTGCCAGCCCTTGGTTGTGACTCCGATGATACTTGCGATTGAGATAGCGCGAGAGATGGACGAAACAATAAGATCATATTGAAAAGTGACATTGCCAGGAGACTCTTAGGGATCGACATACAGCCCTCCATCGGACTTTCGGTCCACCACAGTCCGTTTGCAGGAAAGCTTGTTTTGCCGCTCACTCGCCGCGGCCCCGGCAAACGCCGATCAATGCCCTTGCTCAAGAGGTACGCGGCAGAATCACAATTGTTTTCTTAAGGAAAGGAAATTATCGAGGATTCATGGCTGTCTGAGCATGCGCTATTGAGAGATAAGAATAGCGATAGGCCAGGTGTAGAAAATAGAAATGAGGGACGGCTAAGCGGCCGCATCCGTGGAAACCACCTGCGGCAGCACAGAACATTGGTAGTCCGCGGGCAAGGATTCTAATTTCCAAATTCGCGGCGGAGAGCACCGCGAGGCGAAATCCGGATTCGACTGCAATGACGGAGCAACACAAACAAGGTGCCGGAGAAGAGCAGAGGATGGTCCAGGAACAGGCTGGTCATATGCGTCGGAGTAAAATGCATCCCAACAGATTGCTCCTGGGCGATCCATTGCACCTACCTTATAACAAGAAGCGGCCGGCGGAAATGAGTGTAGGGCTGTATTCTTCGATTCGAGCGGCTTGCACTTTATCGTTAGAGCCTGGATGACAGCGTTTTATGCGGGACGCGCAGCACCAGCAGACCTGCGGCCAGTGAACTTACAGCCAAGACCGTGAGGCCGTACGAGAACGAGGCAAACTTCGTATTCATGTATCCGAAGATATAAGGGCCGGCAAATCCTGCGATGCTGCCAACGGCATTGATCATTCCAACGGACGCGGCGGCCGCGGACTTGCAGAGTAGTTCGGTTGGCATGGCCCAAAGAGCCGGTAAGTAAGCGTTGCCAATGGTTGCCAGCGTAAAAAGACTCAGCAAAACTGGAATCGATTGAGGATGAGCCGCCAGGCTCAGCAGCGCCGCTGCGGCAATGAGCGATGGAATCGCGCAGTGCCAGCGCCTTTCGCACTGCCGGTCAGAATGCCAGCCATTGACCAGCATCGCGACGAAGAGCGCGGCGTACGGCAAAGCACCGAGCAGGCCGACATTCAAATCCGAAAATCCGGACTGGCGTTTCAACATAGTGGGTAGCCAGAAGAGGAAACCTGTAATACGCAAAATAATTCAGGAAGCACACGGTGGCAAGCAGCAGAATCGTGGAAGAAGTGAGAGCCTGCCGGATAGGCATGGCCTCGAAGCCAGCAGCGGAGCGCTCCTCTTGCAGTTTATTTTCGATCCATTGGCGTTGATCGGGTGCGAGCCATTTGGCTTGGTTCGGCAAGTCCGTCAAATAAAAAAACGCGATGATGCCGAGGAGAACCGCCGGCAATCCTTCGAGAATGAAAAGCCACCGCCAGCCGGCGATGCCTAGCCAACTGCGGCCGAGAATCAAACCTGCGATGGGCGATGCAATCACGAAGGACAGAGGGATCGCTGACATGAAGTTGCTGGTTACTTTCGCGCGATCTTCGCAGATAAACCAGTGGCTCAGATAGACGATAACGCCGGGAAAGAATCCGGCTTCGGCTGCGCCCAGCAGGAAACGCGCGATATAGAGTTCGGCCGGAGTATGTACCAAAGCAGTCAGCGCCGTCATCGAACCCCAGGCAATCATGGTCAAGGAAATCATGCGGCGGGCGCTCCAGCGTTCGACGAGTAGTGCGCCGGGAATTTGCAGCGCGACGTAACTGATGAAAAAGACGCCTGCACCCAGTCCGAAAACGCGATCGCTGAATCCGAGTTCGCGGGTCATGCCGATCGCGGCATAGGCCACGCTGGTGCGGTCAAGGTAGTTGGCGAGGTACAGAGCAAAAAGAAATGGCAGCAATCGCAAAGCAGCGTGGTGCCGCGTGCGATCCGCCAACCGAACGGCGGGTTGCAACGCGCTTGGAATGGCTATGGCCATTTTGTGTATTCCAACTCGGATCGGTGAATGATTGGGCGGAGTATATAGGAATTCGCGGATAGGCACTAACGGTAACGGCTAGCCCGCAGATCATGCGCGGCTCGTAAACGAGGCCCGTTAGCGTACAAAACACACTACACAAATGGGCTTACTTGACACTCCGCGCAAGGAAGCCTAGACTACGGAGTTTTTAGATGCCCCAAATTTCGCACAAGAGGGGCGGGACCTACATGGACAAGAAAAGACTCGACTACTACAAGAAGAAGTTGCTGGCGCGCCGCGACGAGTTGCTGAAGACTATCGCGCGCACGGCCGAAGAAGGCCGATTGGCCGACGAAGATCCGACCGTGGATCTGGCGGACAAGGCGGCGAATTCCTACACCAAGGAATTCCTGTTTGGCATGACCAACACCGACCGGACCATCCTGAACATGATCGAAGCGGCGCTGAAGCGGATCCAGAAGGAAGAGTACGGCGTCTGCGCGAATTGCCAGGACGAGATGCAACAGAAGCGACTGGAAGCCGTGCCATGGGCGAAGCACTGCATCACTTGCCAGGAAAAAGCGGAAAAAGGCCAGCTCTAAGTGTGGTAAACTATATTTACTTACCGCATAGTTTTAATATTGATTACTTTTGATCGAAGCGCAGGCTCTTGCCATAGGGAAATCTCTGGCTGCTACGCTTGCGTCGGTGCGCTGGCGGAGGCCGGAGGCGCACTGGCCAGCATTGATGCAGTCTCTGGCGATCAGGACGGTGATGGGTCGGGAGAGCTGTTTTAGGATGTCTAGATCGCGTGCCGAAAGCGAGAAACTCCACTTGGACCAGGCGCGGAGCTTTGCGAGGTCTCAAGTTCACTGGTTCGTGCCATCGTCCTGCTGAAATTCAAAGAAATGGAGCCGTCCGGCCGACTGGTTCGCGGATCGCCTAATGTGGAGGCCAGGCACTGGACCGCCGACGTGATGGTCCCGATTCCGCTGAACAGGATTCGGCGGCGAGAACGCGGGTTCAACCAGGCGGAATTGCTGTCAAAACGACTCGCCAAACGGCACAAACTGCCGCATTTGGGGCATTTTATGGGTGAGAAAACGGCCCCGTCCGGATAAGCCTCTACTAACATCCAATGAGCGTGGAAGGCAGTTCGTGGTGCTTTTGCCACACGTCCAGGCAGCCAAGTTGACAAGCAACGCGTCTTACTGGTAGATCATGTAATGACGACTGGCGCGACGCTGCATGCGTGTGCGAAGGCGTTGCGCGAAGCCGGGGCCAGTTCTGTGCTGGGGCTGACAGCTTGCCCGAGCCATCCTGAACCCGCAGAAGGTCAGCCGGTAAGAGTCAGGTTGAACCGAGGTACGCGCGAATGAGCGCTACGCGAAAAGAGGGTGTTTACTCCCGCCGATTCGCTGCTTCCGATGCGGCCAGTTCAGTTGTGCCCCCTAACGATTCCCCAGCCGATAGTAGATTCCACAATCCGGCGGCCCTCAGGCGTGCATCGTTGGTCGAGGCGACCGCGAAGCGGTCGATGATGCAGGAGCCTGTGCTGGTGCTGAACGCCACGTATGAGCCGATTAACGTGACCGCGGTGCGGCGGGCGATGGTGTTGCTATTGAAAGGCGTAGCTCAAGCAGAAGAGATGCACAACGCGGAAGTGCATTCCGCGGCGAATGCGCACAGAGTGCCATCGGTCATTCGGCTGCTGGCTTACCGGCATATTCCACAGCAGAGCCGTGCGCTATCACGCAAGAACATATTGCTCAGGGATCGCAATACGTGCCAGTTTTGCGGGCGCGTCTTTCCGAGTTCGGAATTGACTCTGGATCACGTGGTGCCGCGTTCGCGCGGCGGACGGTCGTCATGGGAAAACCTAGTGGCGTGCTGCTACCGCTGCAATAACAGCAAGGGGGATCGCACACCGGAAGAAGCGGGCTTCAAGTTGGCGCGTCGGCCGCGTCCCTTTACGCTCCACACATCGCGGCAATTGATGCGAATGATCGGCCATCGCGACGAACGGTGGCGTAAGTATCTGTTTTATTAATATTTTGCCGCGTTTTTATAATTCGAAAAAAATTTGAGATCAGGGAAACCTTTTTCGCGCTGGTACATCTAACTTAATAACACCACTTCGAGGACACACCCCGGGAGGCAGTTAGGGTTAACACCCTAACTGCTTCTCTCCTTTTAGGGGCTTTTTTTGCGATAAACGCGAGATTGTTGTTGCGCGCATGTCGATTGATTGGCACTTCTTCGAACTAGTACAAACAGATTAGCCGGTAGACAAATAAAAAATTGAGAAACGGGAAATGCTAGGCGGGAAAACTTTGCAACGCGGATTGTTCGTCGGGAAATTCCTGGAACACCTGCGACAAATGAGTGATTTTTAGGATTTCTTCGACCTTGGCACTCAGGCCGATCACCTTCATCGCGCCTCCCTGCTTCACGACCGCGACATAAATACGCGCAAGTTCACCGATACCTGAACTATCCAGGTACTTCAATTCGCTCAGATTCAACACGATATTCTTCCGCTGCGCCTGCAAAAGAGTTTCAATGGATTGCCGCAGGGCGCCGACTTCAAAAAACGTCAGATGTCCAGAAACGTCAATCAAGGCCACCTGATCGCGCTGGCGAATCTTCACCGAAAAGCTCACGGGAAACAACCTTTCTACTGGCATGGCCAGTATAACCCGACCGTACCGCAAAGGTTGCTGGGGAAATTGCTCCTTGCAGAAAATGGCGATGGCAAGCTTATTGCCGTGGGACGACGTACAGGCCGCGCCGCCAGGACTAAAGCGAGTCCGACGCGCACAACTTCCATTTGAAGATTGCTATAGCGCAGGAGAATTTCCGTCGTCGGATGAAAACGAAGCGCCGGTGCGGCAGCATTCTGTAGAAGCAGTATGCGAACACCGGCAATGTTTTTGCGTGCGGAACTTTGCCGCAAACGATCAAGCCAGCGCGAACGTCAGGCAACGCGCGGGGTCGTCGTTTGTCTCGTCCGGGACGGCGAACAATGCCCATGATTCACTGCCGCGCCGCAAAACGCCGCGCGCATAGTTTCCGGAAAGGGAAGTTCAAGGTCGGCCGAGGAGGTGACGGAGTCCAGAGTTTTGTCGGGAAACTCATGCTCGCAAAGCCTGCGAACGGATTGCGCGAAATTTTCGCGTGAAAACTCGCGTGCCGAACAATCCCATTCAATGCGCAAAAATTCCCGCCGGTCCGGTTTGGCGCGACCGAAACATTCCACGGCCAGCGCGGGACGTTGTTCGGAATGGTCGGTGATCGCCAGCACACGCCGCGTCAGATTATGATTTTCCGACCACAAGTGCAGCTGCGGCCTTTCGCTTTTCCCGCGAACTTCCCACGACAAGGTGGATAACGGCGCAATGCGCGCACCATTCTCAAGCAGTTCCGCCGGACCTGCTGCCGCGAACTCGCGCAAGCATGCTTCCAACTCGGAAAACAGTTGCACGCCGTCATTCTAAGCCAGGTAAGTATTTAAGTACTACCGGTCTGTACGTGCGAATTGCAGCCCGGCCACGGTGACCGTGGGAAGCTGCATGTTCCAGGAAGGGGGAACATGATCGAACGATATTTCAAAGTGCGCTGCTTTTCCCGGCGGCAACAGCGCGGAGGATCCAAAAAGCACCGGCCGAGTTTCGCGCAGCGCAATCTGCTTCATGTCGTCCTGAAACTCGATGGTCGCTTCAATTCCGGAGATGGCGCGATCGCCGGTATTGGTCACATCGCCCGCCAGGTAGGTAACCTCCTGGTTCAAAAAACTTTCCGCGCGGCTCATCTCAAAATTTCCAAATTGCAGTTCGCGTGCGTAGGCCTGTTCCACTGGACCAAATGGAAATCGCGTCTGTGGCAGGGAAGGATTTGGCGCTGGCCCGCGAAACATAACCAGATATACCGCCAGCAATAGGAGAAGAGTCGCCGCAGCAATGGCTAGCGGATGCCGGAGAATCACGCCGTCCCGATCGTTGGGCGCCGGCAAGGGCGGTTCGAATCCATCCTGCATTTTCTATTCCGATCTCAGCGGCCCAGGGTTAGCCGGTGGATGAGTGGTTCCGGCAAATTAGCCTCGTACATGCGCGACTGCACTGAAGGAATATCATACGGGACGCGCCAAAATTCCACGATTTTGTGATCGAAATCGGCGATGGCAAAAGCGGCGCGGGGATCGCCGTCACGCGGTTGCCCAATCGAGCCGGGATTCAACAAATACTTGCGGTTCGGTTCCAGATGCAGCGCGGAAAATGACTCCATCGGACGCGGCCGGAGCGGCAGAACTTCAATGTCGCTCTGGTGGTAAGAAAAACCGCCCTGATGATGAGTGTGACCGAAAAAGCTGAGCACGGTGCTGGAATCGAGCAAGCCTTCGAGGGCCTGACCGGGAGTGAAAACATACTCGTCTTCGTCCTGATACGCGCCATGGATCAGCACTACTCCTTCGGCGGTTTTTGGCCCGGGGGGAAGCGTGGCAAGCCACGACATAAGTTCCGGAGACAATTGCGCCTGCGTCCAATCTACGGCCATTTTGGCTACGGGATTGAAATCATCGGAGGTCATGATTCCGGCCACCGCTTTGTCGTGATTACCGCGAATCGTTTCTTTGGTAATGCTTTGTAATTTTTCCGACACCGCAGCGGGATCAGGTCCGTATCCCACCACATCACCCAGGCAGACGGCCACATCCCACTTTCCGGAAGCGGCCGCCAGAGCAGCTTCGAAGGCAGTAAGATTGGCATGAAGATCGCTAAGAATCAGAAGTCGCATTCACGAGTCCGAAAGAGCGCAGATGAGTATAGAGGAACGCGCGCCGGGATGCACTAAACGATAACGGTACATTAAGAAATCAACCCATTTCCGACGCGCCCTGTAGCATTTCGCCGTCAATTTTCATCTAAATTTAGTGACAATTCATGCAGATTTGGGATGTTTCGGGGGCGATGCAACGCTTTTGCTTACGCGCAATCACATTTTACATGCCTTGCACAATGTTTAACGAAGAACTTCCCGAAAAGGAAGAAACATTCTCGCCCTGTGATTCGTCTATACGGGTGCGGCCGAATTTGGGGCTGTTCAAGTTTGAGACAGAAAAAACCCCGCGGTAGCAGCCGCGGGGCATATTGACACGCATCTTTTTCCGGTGCTTTAGTCCAGAAAACCTGGTGTCGAGGCGAGACTACTCGCACCGATACCGCGTGTCAACTGCCTTTGAACGCCATCCCCTGCGGCTCAGTTTTTTATGTTGAGCGAAAGGGAAAGGTGACACGCATGAAAGTCAATTCGATCCAACGTATCGCGGCGCTCTTCGTTGCTTTGGCAATGACGGTGCCAGCGTTTGCAAAACCTTTTACACAAACGATCAATCTCACACAAGGTGCGAAAATCGGGAAAGCCTCACTGCAGGCAGGCGAATATCGACTTTCCATTGACGGCAATAAGGCCAGCGTTCAAAAAGGCAAGAACACCGTGGCGGAAAGCGAAGGGCGTTGGGAAGACCGCGACCAGAAGTCGCAATACACCGCAATTCTCCTTGGTCCAGACGGGCAGGTCCGCGAAGTCCGCTTTGCCGGGCAAAAAAGAGTTTTTGTTTTTAGCGAATAGCAGAGAACACCGCAAAAGCTTCGTTTGAAGGAACGGGAAATCGTGCCAGGTGCGGTTTCCCGTTCACCGCAAATACTTCTGGCATCCGGCACTACCAAGAGCCAAGGCACACTCGCGCAACAACAGTCTTTAACGAATCAGCATGCAGTCGCCGTAACTGTAAAAACGGTAATTTGCCTCGACCGCATGGCGATACGCTGCAAGAACGTGTTCGCGTCCGGCGAAAGCGCACACTAACGCAAGCAGTGTCGAACGCGGCAGATGAAAATTCGTAAGCAGCGCGTCAACCACGGAAAATTGGTAGCCCGGCGTAATAAACATTTTCGCTTCCGCGCGTCCTGCCATCAACAAACTGCCGGTGCCGGTTTGCCGCGCGTGTTGTGCGGAATCTTCCAGCGCGCGAACGACGGTTGTGCCTATGGCCAACACTGCTCTGCCTGCTGAGCGCGCCGCGGCAATCGCGGCGACTGTCGCCGCGGGGATTTCGTAGGTTTCTCCGTGCATAACGTGCTGTTCGAGAATTTCGGAGTGAACCGGCTGAAATGTTCCCAGTCCAACATCGAGCGTCAGTTCACAAGTTTGCATTCCCCGTTGATGGATCCGCTCCATGACCGTTTGCGAGAAATGTAATCCAGCGGTTGGCGCGGCGACCGCGCCGGGTTGCTTCGCGAACACGGTTTGATAGCGCTCACGGTCGGACGCCTCGTCCTCCCGTGCAATGTAGGGTGGAAGCGGAACGTGTCCGAGCCGCTCGATGTGGCTTTGCACCGGTTGGCCGTCGTGAGCCGAAAAGCGCAGGCTGCGGAGGCCCCATTCGCCGCGCGATAGGATCTCGGCTTCGAGTTCGCCGTGGCCAAAAATGATTCGCTCGCCCACCGGCAATTTTCTACCGGGCCGCACCAACGCTTCCCATAAATCGGGTGCCAGCTGGCGCGTGAGAAACACCTCCACGGTTCCAGTGAGATGTTCGCTAGCGGTTGAGCGGGAAGGCGTCTGGGAGTGGATACCGCTTCGCTTGCCGAAAAGCCGCGCCGGGATCACGCGGGCGTTGTTAAATACCAGGAGCTCGTCGCCGCCGAGCAGATCGGGAAACTGCGAGAAATCAGCATCAGCAACATTGCCAGAGGTGCGCTCGAGCAACAGGAGCCTTGCGGCGTCACGTTGTGCGAGTGGACGCTGTGCGATTTGAGCCTCGGGGAGGAAGTAGTCGAAATCGTCAGTGCGCATGTGCAGGCAGTGTAGCGTAAAACCGGCTGTGACCGCCTAAGCTGAAGGTGACTCGCTTTTGGACAGTGAAAGGGTTTACACCAGTCAAGGACATGAACAAGTAATCTCTGCACTAACTCCCGCATAATCATCGTATATTGCTTATATTAAATAACTTATTGTAACGCCAGAGCGCGTAATCATACTTGACAATATGACGCGCATATTTTATGATGCGCTTGTTGTAATTTTATTGGAGGTTTAGCTTTATGGCTAATCTGGATCGCCGGGAATCCTTTCGCGGGACTTCTCCTGACTCTCAACGCAATCGTTTGTTCACTGACTTCTTCGGGCGTGCGGTGCAGGAACAAAACAACCTGACCACGTGGGCTCCGGCAGTCGACATTTACGAAGGCGAGAACGAGCTTGTGGTGAAGGCTGACTTGCCCGATGTCGAGCCCGAGGACCTGGACATTCACGTGGAAAACAATCTTTTGACGATTCGCGGCGAACGCAAATTCGAGAAACAAGCGGACGAGAAGGAATATCTGCGCTTGGAACGTGCCTACGGTTCGTTCGCGCGCAGCTTCTCTCTTGCCAACACCGTGAACACCGAAGCCATCAAGGCGGATTACAAAGATGGCGTGTTGACGCTGAACATCCCGAAACGCGAGGAAGCGAAACCGAAGCAGATTAAAGTGAATGTTGCCACTGCCGACGCCGTCAGCCTCGCCGCTGCGGCGTCGGCTCGATAAGCCGGGCGAGGCTGGCAATTCACGCGATTCATCTCTTCGGTCGAGTGGAGTAGCATTGGGGCTGGCGCCGCGCCGGCCCTAAGAACCGGTGCAAATCATCATGTTGCGATTTGAAAAACTGACAGTCAAGGCGCAAGAAGCGCTCGAGGACGCGCACAAGGTTGCCGCGCGCCACGAAAATCAGGAAATTACGCCGCTGCATCTGCTGGCTGCGCTTGTGAACCAAGCCGATGGCGTGGTGCCGCCGTTGCTTGCCCGGCTGGGCGTCCGCAAAGAAGCTCTGAGCAGCGAAGTGGATCGCGAAATCGGCCGGCTACCGAAGGTGCAGGGCTTTTCCGATCAGCGACTCGGCCGCGCTTTGAACGACGCGCTCGAACGTGCGTTCAAAGAAGCTGATAACTTTAAGGACGAGTACGTCTCGACCGAGCATCTTTTTCTTGCGATTGCCGGCTCGGATCGCGATCTCGCGGGACAGCTGCTAAAAAAATTGGGCGCATCGCACGAAGCGATACTGCAGGCGCTTACCGGAGTACGCGGCACGCAGCGTGTCACCTCGCAGAATCCGGAAGCGACCTACGAAGCTCTGGACAAATACGCGCGCGACCTCACTGAGCTGGCGCGGAAGTCCAAACTCGATCCGGTGATCGGACGCGACGAAGAGATTCGCCGTGTGATGCAGATTCTGGCGCGGCGCACGAAAAACAATCCGGTTCTGATTGGCGAGCCTGGCGTGGGCAAGACGGCGATTGCGGAAGGCCTCGCGCAACGGATTATTTCCGGCGACGTACCCGATGTATTGAAAACCAAGCGGCTGGTCGCGCTGGATCTGGCGGCTTTGGTCGCCGGCGCGAAATTCCGCGGTGAATTCGAAGACCGGCTGAAAGCGGTGCTGAAAGAGATTTCGCAGTCCGAAGGACAAATTATTTTGTTCATCGACGAGCTGCATACTCTGGTTGGCGCGGGAGCTGCGGAAGGCTCGATGGACGCTTCGAACATGCTGAAGCCGGCGCTGGCTCGCGGAGAACTACGGGCCATCGGCGCAACCACGCTGAACGAATATAAAAAATATATTGAGAAAGATCCTGCGCTGGAGCGCAGATTCCAACCGGTGCTGGTCAGCGAACCGACCGTCGAAGATACCATTGCCATTCTTCGCGGATTGAAAGAGCGCTATGAAGTGCACCATGGCGTGCGCATCAAGGACGCCGCGATTATTGCGGCCGCTACTCTGTCGCATCGCTACATTTCCGATCGCTTTCTGCCGGACAAAGCGATCGACTTGATCGACGAAGCGGCAGCCAGTCTGCGCATGCAGATTGACTCCCTGCCCACAGAAATCGACGAGATCGAACGGCGCATCATGCAACTCGAAATCGAGCGGCAAGCATTACTGAAAGAGACGGATGCACATTCCAAGGAACGGCGCGCGCAAATTGAAAAAGAGCTGGGCGCATTGAAGGAGCAATCGAGCGGTATGAAAGCCCGCTGGCAATCGGAAAAGAACGCCATCGGGAAAATCCGCAAGCTGAAAGAGCGCATCGAGCAACTGAAGGCGGAGGAACAACGCTACGAACGCTCGGGCGAACTGGCGAAAGTCGCAGAGATACGTTATGGCCAAATCGCCGCTGCGGAAGCGGAATTGAAAAAAGCGCAGGATGCTTTTTCCGCGATGCAAAAAGACGCGCCGATGCTCAAGGAAGAAGTGGACGAAGAAGACATCGCCAAGCTGGTCAGCAAATGGACGGGAATTCCCGCCGGCCGGTTGCTCGAAGGCGAAGCGCAAAAGCTGGTTCACATGGAAGAACGCTTGCGGCAGCGTGTCGTGGGCCAGGACGATGCACTCGGTCGCGTGTCGAATGCGGTACGCAGAAGCCGTGCAGGATTGTCGGACACCAAGCGACCGATCGGTTCGTTTATTTTTCTGGGACCAACCGGCGTCGGCAAAACCGAGCTGGCGCGGGCGCTGGCGGAGTTCCTTTTCGATGACGAAAAGCTGATGATCCGCATTGACATGAGCGAGTACATGGAAAAGCACAGCGTTTCGCGATTGATTGGCGCGCCTCCAGGCTATGTCGGTTACGAAGAAGGCGGCCAATTAACTGAACAGGTGCGGCGTCATCCGTATTCGGTCGTGCTGTTCGATGAAATCGAAAAGGCACATCCGGACGTTTTCAACGTGCTGCTGCAGATTCTGGAAGACGGACGTTTGACCGACGGCAAGGGCCGCACGGTGGATTTTCGCAACACGGTGCTGGTGATGACGAGCAATGTGGGCTCTACGGCGATCTTTGAGCTCGCGGCAAAAGACCCGGAGCACGCTCGCAAAGAAGCGATGGAAGCATTGCGCGCGTCATTCCGGCCGGAGTTCATCAACCGAATCGACGAAATCGTGATTTTCAATCCGCTCGGTAAAGCACAACTGGAAGGCATTGTGAAATTGCTGCTGAAAAATGTGGAGAAGCTGCTCGAAGAGCGGAAGATCACCTTGGAGCTTACTCCCGCGGCGTACACATTGCTGCTGGAAGAAGGCTACGACCCGGCGTACGGGGCCCGGCCGCTGCGGCGCACGATCCAGCGCGTCATTCAGGATCCGCTGGCGATGCAAATTCTGGAAGGCAAGGTATTGCCCGGAGATCACGTCCGAGTGGACCGCGACGGACGGAAGGACGCCATGCGATTCGAACCAATGGCTGCACAGAAAACGGACAAACAACCGGCCGCTGCAGCCGGAATCTAATTTAGTTAGGGAATTTCGAAGCATACTTCAGTGAGACAACCATGAAAGTCTTGCGAACAACGTTTCTCTTAACGGCCCTGACGTTAGTCCTGATCCTCGTTGGGGACGCCTTGGGCGGACCAAACGGGATGAGACTCGCGCTGGGCCTGGCCATCGTGTTCAACGCCATCGCTTATTTTTTTTCGGACAGGATCGCGTTGTGGTCAAGCCATGCGCAACCTGTGTCCCGCGAGGAGTTGCCGCGCCTGTACGCGGTGCTGGAGCGGCTTGCGGCCAAGGCGAATTTGCCGGTTCCGAAATTGTACGTGATATCCGAAGCAGCGCCGAACGCCTTCGCCACTGGCCGAAATCCCCGTCACGCGTCAGTGGCGGTGACGCAAGGTTTGCTGGAACTAATGAATGACGACGAGCTTGAAGGGGTGATCGCTCATGAACTTTCCCACGTACGCAATTACGACATCCTGATCAGCTCGGTCGCGGCCACACTTGCCGGCGCAATTACCTACCTAGCACAAATGGGACGATTCGCAGCAATTTTCGGGTACGGCGGCGGCAGAGACAACGATCGAGAAGGCGGCGGACTCAGCGCGCTACTTATGATATTTCTCGCGCCGCTGGCGGCAATGCTTTTGCAGCTTGGAATTTCGCGCCAGCGGGAATATGCTGCAGATGAAACCGGGGCACAGATGGTTGGACAGCCATTTGGGCTGATCAGCGCGCTGCAAAAACTTGGCGCGTATAACCAGCGAATCCCGAGCAGCATTCCGCAAACCACCGCTGCATTGTGTATCGTAAAGCCGATGTTTGGACGTGGTTCGATGTGGAGTTCGCTGTTCAGCACGCATCCGCCGTTGGAGCAACGCATCGCCGCGCTACGCGAGATGACCATCACCAGACCTGGGTAATTAGCCCCGAGACGATTCTGGCGTGGGAAGCGGTAAAGTTGGCCGTATGACCACCAGCCACGGTTCCGAGCTTGTCGGTTTCTCCTTCATTTTCAGACAGTTATAATCAGCATTTTCCATTACGTATTTGGCCAGGAAAGTGCACACCTCCTTAGAAGAATTCGAATTTGAGTTCGTCTTCTGAGGGGACGGGCGAAATGAGCTGTAGGGACACTATCCATCTGATTTGTTGGTACTTAGAGGGAAAACTCTCGCCGTCTGTGTCGCATGACATCGAGGAACATCTGCACGATTGTGCGAATTGTAAGCTGGTCCTGAAGGCCGCTACGCGCACGCTGGATCAGTATTTTGAGCCAGTCCATAACGAAACCACGACTCAAGCCGCGTAAGAATATCGGTCTAACCGACTCCAAACATTAGCCTTATTGCGGTCCGCGGCTGGACCCGCTGTTGAGAATTTCCTCTTGTCCTGAAGCATTCCCGGCACCGCCCACGGCCCAGAAAAAATCAGCAAAAATTACCAAGAACCTAGTAAGAAAGTAAAGTTTACTCGTACTGGTACGAGTTACAGTCCTGCCGTGATGGGTCACATTTGAACCTAACCTAAATACCCTGTTGGAGTTAACGCGCAATTCAACAGGTGACCGCATTTGGTTCGGCGGATGCACGTTTCCAGGATGCAGGCAGAGTCCTGCAAGGAGAATCGAATTCATGAGCGAGTATCAGGAATCAAACCCTACGGTCGTAGCGGGAACCCCAAGGTGGGTCGGCCTAGCGGTGGCGGTCTTGGGCGCACTGTCGCTTTTGGGATTGGGAGTCGGATGGAGCGCCATCAATCACGCGAACAGCGTGGAAAAGTCCACGCAAACGGCTTTGAAGCAGCAGGATGATCAACTGGGCCAGCGGCTGGCGAAGACCGAAGAAGAAAACCAGCAACTGGAAAGCGACTTGAAGGTGGTGACCGACAAGTTGAACGTAACTCAGGCGGACCTGATCGCCGCGCGCAAACAAAACAAAATTGCCGCCGTAACCTACAGCAAGAAACTGAACGAATTGGGATCAAACGTGAACGCACAGCTGGCCACCAAAGCCAGCTCGGACGACGTAAGCAAGCTTGGCGGCGACGTGAGCGGCGTCAAAACCGACCTGGACGCCACGAAAAACAGCATTCAGATGGCGCGCAGCGAAATGGGCACCCTGATCGCGCGCAATCATGACGAAATCGACCAACTGCGGCGCATGGGCCAGCGCGACTATTACGAATTTACCGTGACGCGCAAAGCCGGGGCGCAGAAGGTGGGAACCATCCAGGTTCAGCTGAGAGACACCAACACCAAGAAAAATCAGTTCACGATCACCGTTCTCGCGGACGATCAAAGTTTTGAAAAGAAAAATCGTTCGGTGAATGAACCTATTTTCTTCTACACCGGCGGGACGCGCCAGGCAGTCGAATTGGTCATCAACAAGGTCAGCAAGTCCACGGCGACGGGTTACTTGAGCGTGCCGAAGGCGGTGCCTGCCACGGCGAGCACGTCGAACACCGGATCCGGCCGGTAATTCGGCCGATGCGGCTTGGCTGATTGCTCATATTCATTAGGCGTTTGACTGGCGGGGGATTCCACAAGGAATCCTCCGTTTCTTATTTGAGATTCGTTAGGCATCGCTAGCGGGTTACCAGCGTTTCTGCCAATTCTGCCAATCGGCGTTCTGGACTTGCTCTCCGTGCTGTGCCAAGCTAACGCCATGGCCTTGGGCACAGTCTAAAGGCACAGTAGTTTCGGAAGGAGTGCTTATGAAACTTCGAATCGCAACCATCGCAGCAGCAACGCTGTTTGCAGCAGCCTTGAGCTTCGCTGCAGACACCAGTCTGACCGGCTGGATTTCGGACAGCAACTGCGGAGCCAAGGGAGCAAACGCCAAGGCTGGCGAATGCACCACCAAGTGCGTCAAGGAAAAGGGCGCCAAATACGTATTCGTGAACGATGCCGACCAGAAGGTCTACGCGATTGATGCGCAGGACCAGGTCGCCGCGCATGCCGGGCATCATGTAACGGTAAAAGGTGACGTAAAGGGCGACGCCATCAAACTGAGCGCTATCGAAATGGCTCCCGAAAAGGGCATGTAAGGATCACCTGCAAACAAATTCGATGAGGGCGGGGCAGAAGCTCCGCCCCTTTTGTTTTTTTGCAGACGTCCCATTTGAATTTGCAGACGCTCGTATTATTTTTGCAGACGTTTGCAATTCGGCTACGATAACGGGTATCCATGACCATCACTCTCTTGCACGTAGGCACGGCTCTCACTCCAAAAGGCGAAATTGCGGACGCGGGAATTCTGATCCGTGACGGTGAGATCGAAACGGTCGGCCCGAGGGCGGCGATGGAATTGCCAGGCGGCGCCGAAGAAGTGCACGCGGGCGAATGCAAGGCTATCCCGGGATTTGTGGATGTGCATATTCACGGAGCAGGCGGCCGCGACGTGATGGAAGCGGACGAGACTGCCCTGAGCACGATCACCGGGCGGCTAGCGGCTTTCGGCACCACTTCGTTGCTGGCAACGACGGTGACCGCCAGCGCCGACGAAACAGTTCGCGCCGTTGAAGGAATTGCAAAATATATTTCCGGGCAGTATCAAACCAGCGACGCGCGAGCGGAAATTCTGGGAATCCATTTCGAGGGTCCGTTCCTGAGCAAGGCGCGCCGCGGCGTGCATCCAACGGAATGGTTGCAACCGCCATCGGCGGAATTGCTCCAGCGATTTTTGCACGCAGCGGCCGGCAACGCGCGGATTCTTACCATCGCGCCAGAGTTGCTCGGCGCGATGCCGTGCATTGATGCGGCTCGCAGCCTGGGGATGGTAGTTTCCATGGGACACACCGACGCGACGTATGAGCAAGCGCGCGCCGCGGTGGCGCATGGAGCGCACCACGCCACCCATGTTTACAACGCCATGCGGCCATTTAGCCACCGCGATCCCGGAGTGATTGGAGCGGTGCTGACCGCGCCTGAGGTTTCGGCCGAATTGATTGCGGACGGCATTCATGTTGATGAAATCGCCATGAAAGTCTTGTTGCAGGCGAAAGGTGCGCAAGGCGTGATCCTGATCAGCGACGGAATTTCGGCTACAGGAATGCCGGATGGCAAGTACATGCTGGGTGGACTGGAAGTAACCGTCAGCGGCGGCGTTTGCCGCAACGGGGAAGGCAGGCTGGCAGGAAGCACGCTTACTTTGGATCGCGCGCTGCGAAATATCGTGAAGCTGGGAATTCCGCTGGCCGACGCGGTGCGAATGTTGACGCTGAATCCGGCGACGCTGCTGGGCATCGAATTCAAGAAAGGCGCATTGCGCACAGGGGCTGATGCGGACATCGTGCTGCTGAATAATGTACTGGAAATTGAGCGGGTCTGGGCGCGAGGAACTTTGGTGCAATGAGAACGCCAAAAGCAAGCCGCAGCTGGCCTGCCGCACTGCAAAAACTAGCGGTTTAGCGGGACGTTCAGTTCGGTGGCGAGTTGCTGGGCGTTGAACGGGCTGCAGGCGAAGTAGCGGTTTCCGACCTGGATGGTGGGAACTTTGCGGCGGCCGTTGTTGACGCGCAGAACCAAGCCTTCGGCTTCCGGATTGCCATCGATCATCACTTCCGCGAACTCCACACCGCGTTCCTTCATAAAGGTTTTCGCGCGGCGACAATCAGGGCACCATATTGTGGAATACATCACGATCGATTCGTTGGGCATGTCGCTCGACTTTAATTAGATGCGCCGGAATTCGCTCGGGTTCGTGGCCATACAAGAACTAGCGAATTGTGGCAATGTTAATACCCTGATGTTTCGAAACAATCTGAAGACGCACGAGCGCGCGCTGCAAAGATGCCGATGCGCGATCCCAATCGATGTCGCCGCCAGCAGCAATGCGTTCTTGAGCGCGCTTCAGCGCTTCCTGCGCACGATTCACGTCAATGTCTTCCGGACGTTCGGCCGTTTCCGCCAACACCGAGACGCGCTGCGGCAAAACTTCCGCGAAGCCGCGAACGATGGCGAGCAGCCCGGTTTGTCCGTCCGCGGTTTTGTAGCTCAGCTCGCCGATTCCCAGCTCGGTGATCAGCGGCGCGTGGCATGGTAGCACGCCGAGATAGCCGTCTGCAGCAGGAAGCTGCACTTCGGTGACCGCTTCGCTGAGAAGCTGACGCACCGGAGTGACCACCACGAGCTGAATGGAATCGCCAGCCATAAATATTTCTTAAACGCCCGCCTTCATCTTTTCCGCTTTTTCGTGAACTTCGTCAATCGTGCCGACCATGTAGAAGGCCTGCTCCGGAATGTCGTCGTACTTGCCTTCGATGATTTCGCGGAAGCTGCGCACGGTGTCTTCGATTTTTACGTACTTGCCTTCGAGGCCGGTGAATTGCGCGGCCACAAACATCGGCTGCGAGAGGAACTTTTCGATTTTGCGGGCGCGAGCTACCGTGCGCTTGTCATCGTCGGAGAGCTCTTCGATGCCGAGGATGGCGATAATGTCCTGCAGGTCTTTGTAGCGCTGCAGAATGGATTTTACCGAGCGCGCCACGGCGTAGTGATCGGCGCCAACAATCCGCGGATCGAGAATGCGTGAGTAGCTGGCAAGCGGATCGACCGCAGGATAGATGCCGCGTTCGACGATCTGGCGCGAAAGGTTTGTGGTGGCGTCCAAATGAGTGAACGTGGCAGCGGGAGCTGGGTCGGTGTAGTCGTCGGCGGGCACGTAAATTGCCTGGACCGAAGTGATCGAGCCGGACTTCGTTGAAGTGATGCGTTCCTGCAACTCACCGATTTCGGTATTGAGGTTGGGCTGGTAACCGACGGCGGAAGGCATGCGGCCGAGAAGCGCGGAAACTTCCGAACCGGCCTGCACGAAACGGAAAATGTTGTCGATGAAAAGGAGTACGTCGAGGTGCTCCTGATCGCGGAAATATTCGGCGACGGTGAGACCAGTAAGTCCGACACGAAGACGCGAACCAGGCGGCTCGGTCATCTGTCCATAAACCAGTGCGCAACGGGATTTTTCCGAGTTGCCCGGAGTGATGACGCCGCCTTCGGACATTTCCAGCCACAGGTCGTTGCCTTCGCGAGTGCGCTCTCCGACGCCAGCGAAAACCGAAAGACCGCCGTGCTTCATGGCGACGTTATGGATCAACTCCAGGATCAAAACGGTTTTGCCGACGCCCGCGCCACCGAACAGACCGATCTTGCCGCCCTTGACGTATGGCTCCATCAAGTCGACAACCTTGATGCCGGTCTCAAACATTTCCAGTGTGGTCGACTGTTCATCAAGTTTCGGTGCGGGACGATGAATCGGGAAATATGTCTTGGCGTTGATTGGTCCGAGTTGGTCAACAGGCTTGCCGAGAACATTCATCACGCGGCCGAGTGTTTCCCGGCCGACCGGCACTCTGATCGAATCGCCGGAATCGATAGCCTTCATGCCGCGGACCATGCCTTCGGTTGGCTCCATGGCGACGGCGCGGACGCGGCCTTCGCCGAGGTGCTGTTGCACTTCGACAGTCACGTCGAGCGGCTCGGGAACGTCAAAACCATCGCTGGTGATGCGCACGGCGTTGAAAATTGCGGGCAAGTGGCCCTGCTCGAATTGGATATCGAGCACAGGTCCAATGACCTGGACGACTCGACCGATTCCTGGTTTGTTGTCTGCCATAGTTCTCCCTACGCGCCGTGTGAGGCGCCGCTTACAATTTCGATAATTTCTTTGGTGATGGCTGCCTGGCGCACTTTGTTCATGTGCAGCGTCAGTGCCTGAATCACTTCTCCGGCGTTGCGCGTCGCGGATTCCATTGCCGCCATGCGTGCGGCGTATTCCGCCGCCGAAGATTCCAGCATGGCGCGGAGAACTTGCGCTTCGATGTATTTTGGCAGCAGTGCGCCCAGCAGTTTTTCGACAGGTTGTTCGTAGATGTAGTCGATCTGCGATTCCGGCTGCTCGGACTTCTTTTCGCCAGGTTGACCAGCCGCTTTTTCCGCTGACGATTCCTGTGCCTGTTCCGGTTCAACAGGGAGTAGCTTTTCGACTTTCAGATTGGCAGTCATTACAGTTTTGAATTCGCTGAAAATCAAATAGACCGCGTCGATCTCGTCAGACACATATAAATCCGACACCAGGCCGGCGATTTCGCGGGCGGTGGAAAATTCTACTTTGGCCAAAACGTTGACGTATTCAGCGGCAAATTGAAAGCCGGCGCGTTTCAACGAATCTCGTCCCTTTTTACCAACAGGCACGATGGAAAGCTTCTTGTCGCGGCGCGCGCGCAGAAACTCGTTGGCCTTGCGCAAAATGTTGGCGTTAAAAGCTCCCGCCAAGCCGCGTTCGCCGGTAAGAACGATAGCCAGAATGCGTTCTTCGGGGCGCTTGGCCAACAGAGGATGCTCCGGTTCGTCTGTGCGCGCCATAATCGAGCGCACTAGCCGCGAAAGTTCGTTGGCATACGGGCGGGCGGCGATGGCGGCTTCCTGCGCGCGGCGCAACCGTGCCGCTGCGACGAACTTCATCGCGCGGGTGATCTGCTGGGTGTTTTTCACCGAGCGGATACGTCGCCGGAAATCAAGAAGCGTAGCCATGTTGCCTTGCTGTAATCCCTTTCATTGCTTGTGAAATCAAACTTCAAAAGCACCGGGCTGAAGCCCGGCTACAACGAGTGCAAGAGAAACCGAGATTCCGCCGACCAACCGGCGGGATCAACCCGCCGGTACAAAAATGGACCGTTTACAAAAACCGGAACAAATTACGTCGGCTTATTTTCTGTCGGCGCGAAACGCTCCTTGAAAGTCTCGACCGCCTTCTTGATTTCGCTCCTGATCGAATCATCGAGCGCTTTTTTCTCCTTGATGCTCTGCAAAATCCCGGGCTGGCTGGTTTCAACGAATTGCAGAAATTCTCCCTCGAAGCGATGGACATCGCCCACAGGAATATTGTCAATCAATCCGCTGGTCGCGATGAAAAGACTAAGCACCTGCTTTTCCACTGGAAAGGGAGCGTATTGATCCTGCTTCAGAACTTCCGTGAGACGCTGACCGCGCGCAAGTTGCGCCTGAGTGACTTTGTCGAGCTGGTCTGCGCCGAACTGCGCGAACGCCGCAAGTTCGCGGTACTGCGCCATATCGAGGCGCAACGATCCGGCAACCTGCCGCATGGCTTTGATCTGTGCGTTGCCGCCGACGCGGCTGACGGAAATGCCGACGTTGATGGCGGGACGAATGCCCGCGTTGAAAAGATCGGCTTCCAGATAAATCTGTCCGTCGGTGATGGAAATAACGTTGGTTGGAATGTAAGCGGAAACGTCACCCGCTTGTGTTTCAATCACCGGCAATGAAGTGAGCGAGCCGCCGCCGAGCTTGTCATTCAACTTCGCGGCACGTTCCAGCAAGCGCGAATGGAGATAAAACACGTCGCCAGGAAACGCTTCGCGGCCTGGTGGGCGACGCAACAAAAGTGAAATTTCGCGATAAGCCTGCGCGTGCTTGGAGAGGTCGTCGTAAAAAGTGACGGCGTGTTTCTTGTTGTCGCGGAAATATTCGCCCATGGCGCACGCCGCGTACGGCGCGATGTATTGCACCGACGCCGGCTCCGCCGAGGACGATGCGACGACGATGGTATAGTCCATCGCGCCGGTGTCGGTGAGAACTTTGACAACCTGCGCGATGGTCGAGCGCTTCTGCCCGATCGCGCAGTAGATGCAGATCATCCCCTGGCCCTTCTGGTTGATGATGGTGTCGAGAATGACCGCGGTTTTGCCGGTCTGGCGATCGCCGATGATGAGTTCGCGCTGGCCGCGGCCAATCGGAATCATCGCGTCGATAGCTTTGATACCTGTCTGCAACGGTTCGCGCACCGGCTGACGATCGAGCACGCCGGGAGCGATACGCTCCAAAGGATTGCGCTGCGTCGCGGCGATGGGTCCCTTGTCGTCCAGCGGCTCGCCCAGCGGATTTACCACGCGGCCGATGAGCGCTTCACCCGCGGGCACGGACATAATCGTGTTGGTGCGCTTGACCGTGTCGCCTTCTTTAATCTCGTTGTACTCGCCAAGCAGCACCGCGCCGACCTGGTCCTCTTCGAGATTGAGCGCGATTCCGAAAACGTTGTGCGGAAACGCGATCATCTCGCCGAACATCACTTTTTCCAGGCCGTGAACGCGCGCGATGCCGTCGCCGACGCTGATGACCGAGCCGACTTCCGCGACCGCAACGGTCTGTTCGTAGTTTGCGATCTGCTCGCGCAGGATCTTGCTGATCTCGTCTGCCTTGATATTCGCCATTCCTGTTCCAACTCTCCGCTATGCGTAATCTGCAACCCCGCGAGGGCGAGGCGCTAATCTAACGACTACTCGGCCGTAAGGCGTTCGCGCAAATCATCCAGGCGGTTGCGCAGCGACCCATCATAAATCGTGTCGCCCACGCGTACCCGCACACCGCCAATCAAATTTGCATCGAGCGAAAATGTCGCTTCGATTTTTTTGCCGGTGACGCGCTCAAGCATCTGCGTTATTTCTTTTTTCTGCGCATCCTTCAAGGCCGCCGCGGAAAACACTTCCGTCTCGGCGATTCCTTGTCTTTCCCGCAAAACATTCTGAAAGGTTTCAAGAATTTCGGGCAGTTCCGGCGTGCGCCGATGGTCGATCACCACGAATAAAAAATTGCGCACGATTTTGCTGGCGCCTAGCCGCGCGGAAATCTTTTCCGCAACCCCGCGCTTTTGTTCCTTGCTCGTAGCGGGACTCTCGAAGAAATTACGCAACTCCGCGAAGCTGGAATAGGCGGCAGTGAAATCGCTCAACTGCTGAATCACCGGGCCGGCAGCTCCCTGCTCGAGCGCAATATCGGCGAGCGCGTTGGCGTATTGCCGGCTTGCCGACTTCAATTCGGACTCCCCTGCAGCGACTTAACGAAACCTGCGATGAGCGCATCCTGGGTTTGCGGCGTTAGTTGTTTTGCCAGCAGAGCTTCGGCGCCGTCAACGGCCAGCTTTGCCGCGAGGGTCTTCAGTTCAATGCGCGCGGCGCGTTCCGCAGCTTCGATTTCAGCTTTTGCGGAAACGGCGACCTTCGCCGCGTCGGATTTGGCCAGTGCGCGAATCCGTTCGGCTTCCTCGGCGGCATCCTTTTGCGCTTGCTCGCGCAAGCCGCGAACCTCTTCTTCCAGGTGAGCGAGGCGCTGCTCAGCGTCACGCAGTTTGCGCTCGGCTTTGGCTTTTGCTGCCTGGGCCTTGGTGATCGACGAGCTGATTTTCTCCGCGTTGGCGCGAAACGCCGGCGGCAGAACTTTTCCGAAGAGCCAAATCAAGGCAGCCGCAACGATCGCGAAGTTGATCCACTTAAAAAGTTCAGTAGGAGCCGCAGACGCCCCGCCACCTTCATCCGCGGCACACGCTGCGGCAGCGAAAAACAGCAACGCGCTACACACGAAGAGCGATGCAACGATGGACCTGCGAAGTTTCATCGAACCTCTCGAGAAGGACTGGCGGGCGATTGCAGAATCCTGGAAGCAATTTCAGACGCTAGTTGCGGGATGCTGGTCTCCACGTCGCGGCGCGCGGCCTGCAACTCGCCCGCGACACGCTGTTTCGCCGTGGCAACTTCAGCTGCGGATTTTGCGCGCACATCCTTTAGCAGGGTTGCTCGCTCGTCCAATAGTTTTTTCCGCGCTGCTTCCTGTTCCGCGTACAGCTTTACGCGTTCTTGTTTCAGCGCATCCTGATATTGCTTCAGTTTTTCCTCGGCAGCAGCTTGCGCTGCTTCGGCTGCTTTTTGCGCTCCAACCGAACGAGCATCGCGCTCGACCATCACCGCAAGCAACGGCTTAAAAAACAGCGACTTCATCAGAAAATAGAAAATGAGAATCAGCAGGACTGTGGGCACAGCCCCGAGGAAGAGTTCGCCTAGTTGGAGAACAATCGCCATAAAAAATTGGTTTAGCCTGGACCTTGGCTGGCAGTCTCACCGTACACGCACCCCACACCGCGCATGGTGGGCTTCGAGCTGCCGACTCGGAACAAAAAGATTAGCACCCGAAGCCGGTTCCGTCAACGCGCCGCGCCTGTGCAAAAGCGGCTGGTTGCGCGGATTTTGCTGCTTTTTAGGATGGCGGAGAAGCTGAAGATTTTGCGGGAAGAGAAATCAGGTCGTACACGTAGCGGACGGAAACTTCCGTATTATTCCGTCCGACTTTCAACAGAATCGTTTCGCGCAGCTGCCGGTTTCCTTCCAGAACTTCGTAAGAACGCTCATACTTACTGCCGCGCGGGTCTTTGCCCTCTGCCACCAGACGGTATTCTTCCCACTTGGCGTCAAAATCCTGATGACTTGGGTCTTTCGACTTTTCAACCTTGCGGCCGTCCGTATAAAAGGCAAACTTGCGATCATCGTCGTCGCTGACGTCAATTTCTGGTTCTTTCTGCACAACCGTTAGCTGGTTCGCTGGCTGCACAAACAGTTGCATCTTCTGGCGGTCAGAATCGCCCTCTCCGCTACCCACGCCTCGTCCGCCTCCGCCCATGCCGCCGCGTCCGCCCATACCACCGCCGCCAGGCCAGCCTCCGCCCATGCCGCCTCCCCCACGCCGCCCACCGCCCTGCCCACTACTGTCTGAACCGCGAGCCTGTTGCAGCTTTTTACCGGGATCATCGCTCTGATCCAAATTCAGTCGCCACGTTCCTGCAAGCACCTTCGTTCGCGGCACATCCGGAGGTGGCGCTTTTGGCGGCGGAGCGGCAGCCCTATCCTGCGCAGGGGTCTGCGGCAGCGGGCCAGGAGGCGCTTGCGCTCGAGCGTTGGTCACGCTCAGCAGTGTGAAAACGGCGAGAATGGTTAAAGAGTTTGGCCGAAGAATAGTTAACGGCGTGAATGGCATGCTTTTCCCTTCTTAAATTCCCTCGGCAGGACGGAAAGGTTCCCCGGACGACCCGCACCGGGATTTTGCGCCGCAAGGCGGACGTTACGAAGCGAAAATATGGCCTTGGCCATGGACCGTACGGTATACTCATCCACAACTCACGGAATCCACGCTACTTAGCCGTCCTCTCAAAGCTTCCCCCTCCATGTATTCGAAATGTGAATACGATGTGCTGGTTTTTTTAGTTCCTGGTGCTATACTCCCGCCACCAGCCGTACCTACCCCTGGCAGTAGCTTTTTGAGTCATCTCAGGGCGCCTGCCACTGCGGTTCGGTTCCAACTGGGAGGTCACCATGGAATCTTCCACACTTTCGGGGCCCATCTTCTACATGCTGGTGGCTTGGGGCATCATTACCGCCATCTTCGTCGTTTTGCTGATTTGGCGGAGCCTTCTCGAAAGTCACGAGGACGATCAGATCTTTATTGAGGCGTCCGGCGATCGAATGGCCAAAGAACAGCGCGATCTGGTACAGAAAATCAACACGCTATCGCGCCCGATCATGGCCAGCGGCGTTGCGGCGGGAGGATTGCTCCTGTTCATCGCCGGGTTTTGGTTGTACCAGGGTCTCAAGAATTTCTGACCTATTTCCGGTTTAGTTGGCCGCCGGTTTCGCCGGCGGAGCCGCGCTGCCAGGAACAGTGTTGCTCGGCGCTTGTGCCGGAGCAGCCTGTATCACCGAAGTGTGATCGTGCGCGATCAGCCAGTGGTTATCCTTCTTGATGAGAACATACGTCGTCTGCCCACGCGCCGCTGATGGAGCGCCCTCAATCGCTGCCGCGAAGTCCCACTGGAAACACGCCCACGCTGCGTTTCCGTTCACCTTAATGTAGGTGTTGCTGCGATCCATGCGCACTTGCTGCATTTTCGATCGTTGTAGCTTGTACAGAGCTTCGTAATTCGCCCAGCCCAGAATCGGTGGCGCCCAGCCACCGTTGACCACCGATACGTCGTCCGAGTAGCTCTTGTGCATGCGCGTGGAGTCTCCGATCTGCCAAGCGCCCAGCACTTCCGAGATCATGTAGTCAATCTGCTGTTCGTCGGTCATCGGAACGATTGGATTTGCGCTGCTGTTGTCTACCGTCGGAGCGTCCTTTTTCTTTTTCTTGTCTTTCTGCTGCGCATTCGACGAGCTGGCGCAAAGGATCAGTGTGGCGGCAATCCACCACAAAGCACAAATCCGCAACACGTTGCGGCGGGTATGGACGCAATTCATAAAACGCACCTCAGTGGAATCGTTCTGCGAAGACGCTTATTCTCCGCTCAAGAATCGTACTTCATTGCGCTTCATCGCGTGCGCGAAGCGCTGAGCAGGTTCACAAAGAGGCGATAGGCGCCCGGCACGCCTTCCGGCAGTTGCCGGAAGAACGCCAGACCGGTGTAGATGTAAGTTCCTTTGCCATATTTCGTATACACCAACCCGCCATTCAAATCTTTTTCACCGGGATCGTGCATGGAAAGCAGCGGCGTGTATTTGAAATCAAAGTCCGTCCAGTAGTAAAGCCCGCGCTCCTGCACCCAATCGTCAAAATCCTTCGCGGTGATTTTGTTGGGCCTGTTCAGCAACGGATCATCCGGTTTCAGAAACGTGACCGCCGCGGTCTCGTCGGTGATGCGTGGCAGCGGCTCGCCCGGCTTGTTGCTGCCGATTTGTGCGCGGTACGGCGCGTAGTTCCGTCCCGCCCAGGCAAAATCCCGTTCGTACTGCACCAGCATCGTTCCACCGTTCGAAACATAATCGAACAATCTCTGGTTCGCTCCGGGCAGATCGCTGCGCAATTCGTACGCGCGAATACCAATCACAATCGCCTCGAACCTGGACAAATCGCCGAACGCCAGCGTCGCTGGATCGAGCATGTCCACCTGGATGCCGACCATTTTCAACTCGTCCGGCACCGGTTCGCTTTCCGCGGTGATGTAGCCGATGTGCAAATTCTTCGGCACTTCGATCTCGAATGAATGCACCACGCATCGCGCCGGCTCTTCCCATAAGAGAGTTGGCATCGAAGGCAGCGGCTCAACTGAAGTCGTAAACTTCTCCGCGCCGCGTTTCGCGTATGCGGTGAGGGTTGCATTTCCTTCCGCCAATTGCGCAGGCGGAGTCACATGCAATTTCGCGTAGCGATCGCCGATGCCTTCGAACTTCACTTCCGCCGCGTCGCTGCTCTTCCATCCACTCGGCGCATCCAGGCCCACCTTGATCGTTGCGGGTTTGCTCGAATAGGAGTGTACCCGCAGCAGCACATCGAAATCGTGTTGCCGTCCGGGCAAGATCTCGACCGCCTGCGCCGGCTCGACCGCCAGTGAGTAGGAGGGCACAATCTCGAGCGGCACCAGGTCCGCGTGAGTCGAATTGGCGTCGAAGAATTTTACCGGTTCGCGATGTAAATATTCGTGCCCCGCAAGGCGAAACCGGATCCACACTTCCGCAAGCGGAGCGGGAGCTGCTGAATCTTGATATTGCGAATCCGGCGATGCAAAGCTTCCGAGCAAACCGCTGGGCGGTTTGCCATCGTTCTGCACCTGAATGGTGAACGTCTGCCCCTTTTCCAGATCGCCTTCTCTTTTGCTTTGATTCAGGCCCGCAACCGAGACGAATTTCGATTCGCCGATCTTGCAATCGGCTTCCGTACGGCACCGCGCTTGCGTCACCACGCGAAATTCCTCGCCCTCGGTAACGTTATTGCGATCCGCAAGCGCGGTCACGTCCAGGCCCGCAATCCGTGCGGCGGCTCTATCGATTCGCGAACTTGCCGCGGTCCGATCGAGCAATTGTTCCCAGGCCTCCTCTTTCTGCGAAAACGGTGTCGGTCCGCATTTCTTCGGAGCATCACCCAACAGCGCCGCCGCATGGCTGATTTTTTCGCCCGCGCGTTTCCAGGCTAGCTGCAAAACACCTTCACGCGCGGCCTCAAGATCGCGGTCGGCAAGTTCAATCGGCGTGCAGCCCTTGAACCGTTCCGAAATATTAACGGCCAGTGTCTTCGGGTCGAAAGGCTTTCCGTCTTCCCTAATCAGCGCAATAGAACGAAGCAGAAAGCTGGAACCGAGAAATCCAGTAATTCCCTGCGAGCGATGGTTGGCAAACGAATCGAGGCCCAGTTGCCGCCAAGAGCGCCCGTAAAGCGCAGAAATTTCATCCAGCGGAAGGACATATCCTTTCGGACGATCGCTGCCCCGTTCGACATCCAATACCTGCGAAGTGGTCCATGGACCGCAATCGTCGCAGGTTTTTTTTGTTCTATAGGACTCATCGGCGGCAAGCTCTGCTGCTTTCGGCGTCAAAATCCCCGAAGCCTGATGGTGCCCGTGTCCGCCGTGCACGCCTCCCCAGCCGTTAATAATGATGTTTGGCCGGAAATCCCGGATCAGATACACCATATCGTCCAGCACCTGACGGCCCCAGATTTTTTCCGTTTCCTCCGGTGTCTTTGAATAGCCGAAATCCCGCGCGCTCGTAAAATAAAGCTTCACGCCGTAGCCGCGCGTCGCCGCCAGCAATTCCTGGGTTCGAATCAACCCGAGTTGCGGTGCCTGTTCTGGTCCGAGGACGTTTTGTCCTCCTTCGCCCCGCGTTAACGAAAGCAGCGCGACGTCCGCATGCAGTCCGCGGGCAAGGTAGGTCAGCACCGCGCCACTTTCATCGTCGGGATGCGCCGTAATATAGAGGATGCGCGTCGTCACGCGCGCGCTATCTATGGCGTCAACTGTTTCCGGCAATCCGCGCCCCGTTCCCGGCGCGGCAGGACTTTGCGCCCGCAGCAAACCACAACCAAACGTCGCCATCATCATGACGAAAAAAACCGCGCGGCAAGTTTTCAAGCTTCCTCCCAGACCCGGCCCAAACTTAACTGACCATCATTACGGCGCTGCCACTAGCGACGGGGCGGCGCTTGTAGTTTGATTCTTGTCGAACGGCCATTGTTTCATCGTTGCCGTCCAAACCAGAAACGCCAGCACTCCCAGCACGATCTCCAGCAATCCCCATTTACGCGCCGCCCCGGTATGCCAGAAGAGCCAGGCCCACCCGATCATCGTTAATATCGCTGGCAGCGGGTACAGCCACATTTTGAAGGGCAACCGCTCCGTTCCCAATCGTTTTCGCAACAACATTACGCCGACGGCTTGACCGATGAATTGCACGATCAGCCGCACCGCCAGAATTCCCGCAATCGAGGTTTCCAGGTCCAGCTTGATGCTGAAGAAAAATGCCAGCGTGCCCAGCGCCAGCAGCGAAAAATGCGGAAACTTCTTTGTCGGATGCAATCGGCCAAAAATCGGGAAAAAATTCCCATCGAGCGCCGCCGAATATGGTACCCGTGAATATCCCAGCAACACCGAGAACACTGACGCCAGCGCGATCCACAACACCATCCCCGTCGCCAGCGATGCTGCCGCGTGTCCATACAGCCGCTCCACAAACGTGCTAACGATGAATCTCGAATTTTGCGCTTCCCGCCACGGAATCACTCCCAAAATGCTCGTTTGCATCGCCATATACAACACCGTGATACCGAGCACCGACAGAAAAATCCCACGTGGAATGTTTTTTTCCGGCTCGCGAATTTCGCCGCCCAGATTGCAAATGTTGTAGTAGCCCCAGTAGCTGTAAATCGTGCTGACCATCGCTGAACCAAGGCCCGCGAACCATAAGGGTGAAAACGAAAACGCGTTGGGCGGAAAATCGAAAGCCATCTTGGCGTTGAAGTGGGTGACTCCGCCCCAGATGAGCCACAGCAGCGTTGCAACCACTCCCGCCCAGAGAAACAAAGAGATTTTTCCAATGGTCGTAATCCGCCGGTACAGCAGGATCACCAGCAAAATCACCAGTCCGCCTGAAACCGCCTTGGCCTCCCATTTCGAAAGCGGATGCAAATAGCCCACGTAGCGCGTGAATCCAATCGAAGCCGACGCAATGGATAGTGGCGCCTGCACGAACGTTTGCCACACAAACAAGAACGCCATCAAGCGTCCCCAGCGCAGAGGTCCGTATGCTTCGCGCAAAAAGACGTATGATCCGCCGGCTTTCGGCATCGCCGCGCCCAGTTCCGACCACACAAACGCATCCAGCGTCGCCAGCACTGCCCCGCCCAACCACGCCAGCAGCGCCTGCGGGCCGCCCATTTCGCGGATGACGATTCCGCTTACCACGAACGGGCCGATCCCCACGATCTCGATCATGTTGAGCGCAACCGCTTCTTTCAGCCCCAGCCCGCGCTCTAGCTCCGAATTTTCACTCGCTCCCATGCGTCGCTGAGAATAACAGTTGCCCGCCTGCCGAGCACCCATTCAATTGTCCGCTTGCCGGGTATCATGAATTACTCCAATCGCTCTCGCCTCCATTCCTTGCCCTTTCAACTCGAAAAGAGCCTTCGTGTCGCCACAAAAGCGTTAGAATTTGTTCAACCTCGGAATTGCGTCACCCTCTGCTGCGAACGTTGCATCACTCGTAGTCCCCGGCTCCCTGCCCGGATTTCCCCTCCGCTGTAAACGCCTATGCGCCGTCGAACGCGATTGCTTCGCCGCGCGCGAATCAAGATCACTCCTTCATGGAAGTCGCCTCTGCCACACATCGCCTCCCCTTTTGCTTCGCGCACCCGCATCTCGTGCGCTTGCTTCTGCTCTTGGTGTTTTTTGCCACCTGCAGCCTGTGGTTTTCCTCGCGCGCTCTTTTGACCGCAAACTTTCTGCCGCACTGGTATTGTCTTGGCGGCAACACCCGTCGTCTCTGGACCACTGCGCTGGGTGACTTGTTGATCGGCCTCTCGTACGTAGCCATTTCCGCCACACTGGTCCGCATTATTCGCAGAGCTGACTCCGGCTTTCCGTATCAGGGCTTCTTCTGGGCTTCGCGGGTCCGATCTCCATCACCAGATCGTCGAATTCCAGCCGAAAATCAAAGTGCTCTTCACGTCCGGTTACGCCGAGGGCCTTCCGGATAGGAAATTGCCCCAGGGCGCCGTCTTCCTGCAAGACCCCTTCGCCTCTCCGTGCTGCTCGATAGTCTGCGTCAACTCCAATCCGGCGATTGATCCTCACTCTGCGAAGTCCGCGACCTGAACATCGATGTTTTGCCGCATCATTGACCTTTGCCCTCTCTCAATGAAATGATAGTGCTGCAAAGGTTCAGGGATACGCGCGTCACGGGGATAGTCGGCGCTGGCTTTGTCCAGCGGGCGTTAGGCAATAGTCCGTTTTTTACAACCGCGAAGTGATCGCACTTGTAGATGACCGCGAAGCGGTCAACGCGCCAAGCGTTTCACGCATCTGACCTCAGCAGTTGACCGCATCGCGGTCACGGTAGGATTGTCTGGCTCGGCGGTTTCCCGCTGCACGCCCAGGGACATTACGGGTGCGGGCTCTACTTGGAGCCCGCCATATAAGGGGAGTTCTCATGAAGGGGTTTGGGGCAGTGTGCGCCGTTGCGTTCGCGGCGATTTTTTTGATCGCCGGATGCAACGACTACGGCAACACTTTTCAGAGCAACACTGGCGCAAGCCTCACTGCTATTTCGCCTTCCATCGTCAGCGCTTGCGGTACCAATTGTTCCGATCTCACGATCACCCTCTTTGGCGGGCCTTTCGTCACGCAAACCGTGGCCCAGTGGAACGGCAAGAACCTGGCCACAACTGCGACTCTCGATGCCAACAGCAACGTCGTAAATCTCAAAGCTGTGGTCCCCGCGGCATTGATCGCCAAGCCTGGTCAAGCCAATGTCAACACTTTGAGTCCGCACTCCGGCAGCGGGAACAATGGCCTGTCGAACACTTTGGCTTTCATCATCAATCCGCCACCGAATCCTCTTCCTGTTCTCAGCTCCATTTCGCCCGCTTCGGCAAATCCGGGCAGCGCCGCGGTAACTCTCACCATCATCGGCTCCAGCTTTATACCTTCTTCCGATCCTACCGGCGGATCAACCGTAAACTGGAACGCGAACGGCTCGCAGACTGCCCTGGCCACATCCAGCGTTACCGCGACGCAAATTACTGCCACGATTCCCGCCACGCTGTTGGCGTCGCAAACCTGTGGGCTGGTTTCTGTCTTCAATCCCGCTGCTATACCCACAGTGCCGACAAGCGGAGTGGGCAATCCCTTCAGTGGTGGCGGCGGCACCAGCTTCAACACGCCGGGCTTCGCCGTTTCCACCGACCCTGCTTTCACTGCCAGTTGCAATGCCACTGGCGTGAATCCGGCAGCCGCAAGAAGTTCCAGCATCGCTGCCGCCGAAGAAACTCCCGCTCTTGGACTTGATGGCCGATACGTCGCCTACACCGCCGTGCAGAACGGTCACGGGCAAATCTTTTTGCGTGACACTTGCACCGGCGCTCCCTCCGGTTGCCAGCCGCAAACTTCCGTGCTTTCCGCTTCGAACGACGGCACGCAAGGCAACGCCGACAGCAATACTCCCTCTGTCAGCACCGATGGACGCTTCGTGGCTTTCAGCTCCGCTGCCACCAATCTTGTAGCCAACGCTCCCGCAGGCCGCCAGATTTATCTGCGCGACACCTGCGCCGGAGCCAGCACCCAATGCACTCCGCAAACAAGTCTTATCTCCACCGACGAATCCGGCTTGCTCTCCGGCAACGATAATCTTCTTCCCTCGATCAGTTCTTCCGGCCGCTTCGTAGCCTTTCTCTCCGTCACGTCCTCAAAATATCCCGCGAAGTCCTCCGGCAACTCCAACAGTGGCTACCGCCAGATCTTCGTCCGTGATACGTGTTTTGGCGCCACCACCGTCTGCACACCCACGACTACGCGTATCTCGCTCGTCCCCGGCGACACCAACTCCCTGCAAACCAAACCCGCCGGCCCAGCCATCTCCAGTAACGCACAAGCCGTCGCCGTCTCCAGTGCCGCCACCCCCACTCTTTTCACCCGCACCATCCCCATAGACGACCGCGTCTTCCTGGCCCTAACCAACCCCACCCAAAAATAATCCCGCGATTTTTTTCTCCTGCATTTTGTTTTCGTTTTTGCCTTGTTCGTGTAGCGGCTACCTTCGGGTAGCCATTTTCCCTGTTTCTGTCAATCGATGCAGATAACCATCTTCTTGTTCTTCTAGAGGCCGCCTTCCGAAGCGAGCTCTCCGCTTTTTCCTTCATTCCAAAGATAAAAAAAAGACCGGCGCCCAGCGCGCCGGCCTTATCTTTCTCTCTTTACTTCATTACTCCTTTATTTCTTCTCCCCGCCCAAATACTTCTCCGGTATCGGATTCCCCAAGCGTTCTGAATCCCAATAAATCTCCACGCACCACCACCGTTGCCCGTCATTAAAAAACTCCATGCTGTTAATCCCGCGATCAATCGGTTTCCCATCCTTGGTCTCGCGCGATTCATAAGTCGTATAAATGTGCGTCATCGCCCCAAACGAATCCGTCTTGCGGCTCAGCTCATGCTCAAAAAATCCGTGCTCCAGAAAATAACTCCCGGCCTTGTCCGCATAATCCTTCGGCGTCATCACCACCAGCGTCGGCTTCCCTTCTTTCGGCACTCGCACCGCAATCAGCCGCGCATCTGTGGCAAACAATGAATTGAACCGGTTCCAGTCCCGCGCTCCCGGCGGCCCGGAAATCACGTCATAAATAGCCGCCACGATCGCATCCAGACTCTGCACATCCTTGGGGTTCGCCTCCGCCACAGCGGCACTAGTTTGTGCGCTCGTCGTGAGAGTGTCCTTCTTTTCCTGCGCAACTCCTGGCAACAAAAATCCATGCAGTAACAGACCCCCGACCAACAAGCCCAGCAAAACCGCTCTCCATCGCAACATTTTCATGCCTCCTACTGATGCCCGGTCGCTGATCTCTGATCACTTCCCTCAGTTGAACCGCACCTTCACATCCGGCCGTTTCTCCAATTGCACCGAATCAATAAATCGCACCTGCCGATCATCCAGAGTCAAAATCATGGACTGCGTTCGAATTCCCTCGCCAAAAAATCTCACCCCGCGCAACAAATTCCCGTCCGTCACTCCAGTACACGCAAAAATCATCTTCTTCCCCGGAGCCAGATCAGCAGTGTCGTAAATCCGTTTTGTATCCTTGACTCCCATTTTTTCCAGCCGCTCCGCATCCAGCGGTTTGGCAATCACCAACCGCCCCAGAATCTGCCCGTTTAGACACCGCAACGCCGCCGCCGTTAGCACGCCTTCCGGCGCTCCGCCCGTCCCCATCACCGCATGCACGCCGGTCCCGACCACTGCCGCCGAAATTCCCGCCGACAAATCGCCATCGCCAATCAAACGTATCCGCGCCCCGGCTTTGCGAATGTCTTCAATCAATTTTTCGTGCCGCGGCCGGTCTAGCACAATGATCACCAGATCTTCCACGTCGCGATCCAAACGCTTGGCGATCGCTTTCAAGTTGTCCGCCACCGGCGCGTCCAGGTCCACTGCGCCCTTGCACGACGGCCCCACCACAATTTTCTCCATGTACAAATCCGGCGCATGCAGCAATCCGCCGCGTTCGCTAGCAGCCAGGACCGCAATCGAATTCGCCGCTCCAGTAGCGCACAAATTCGTTCCCTCCAACGGATCCACCGCAATATCCACCGCCGGAAAATTCAGTTTCGGCGCATGCGTAGCCAGCCCCACTTTCTCTCCGATGTACAGCATCGGCGCTTCATCCCGTTCCCCTTCGCCGATGACGATGGTCCCGTCCATCTGCAGCGAGTCCATCGTCTTGCGCATCGCTTCCACCGCAACTTCATCCGCGCGGTGCCGGTCGCCAAATCCCATCGTGCGCGCCGCCGCAATCGCCCCGTTCTCCACCACCCGCAAAAATTCAAGACTCAGCTCTGCTTCCATCGCTCTCTCCGTAACTCTGCTTCACAAAATGTTTGCTAAACGTAAGTCGCTGCGTTGTTCTGCTTCGTCGTTGATTTTGTGCCCCACCCTTGGGGTCCGGTTTCAGGGTTCAGGGCCTGTACTTGCAGGCCCTGAGGTGAAAAAGTTGTACTTACAAACCCTGGTCGAAAAAGTGTGGGTCTTCGATCTATACCAATCCACTCGCTTCCAGGCGGGCTAAGCTCGCAACATCCTAGTCCAATTCACCCATCCGACACCACAGCCTCTTCAATGAGAACTGGCGTGTGCTCGATCTCCGCGAAACTCTGCGCACTCAGCGTCTCTGCGGTATCATTTTCGGTCTTCCTTTTACACTATCCCCCAGGAGCGTCTCATGCCAACCACTCCCACCGATTTCCGCCGCATAGCTCTAAGCCTTCCCGCAACCGAAGAACGCAAACACATGAACCACCCCGACTTCCGCGTAGCCGGAAAGATCTTCGCCACCCTGGCCTATCCCAACAAACAATTCGCCATGGTCAAACTCACTCCCATCCAGCAGGAAGACTTCGTGAAGTCCCATCCCGCCGCCTTCAGCACAGTTACGGGTGCGTGGGGCCGCAAAGGCTGCACCCACATCCTCCTTGCCAAATCCAACAAGCGCGCCCTCAAAGCAGCCATCCTCGCCGCCTGGCGCAACCACGCACCCTCTGACCTCGTAATGAAATCACTGCCTCCACGCGGCAACAAAGCAACCTGACGAAGCGGCGCGCTATTCGCTGATCGCTTTGTACTCTTACACCCTTATACCTTTATACTTTCCTTTCCATGTTCGACACGCATCGCTTCTTCCTCTTCCTCGCCGCCGCCCTGCTCCTCGCCGTCACACCCGGCCCCGGCATTTTCTACGTCCTGGCTCGCACACTCGCCGGCGGCCGCCGCGAAGGCTTTCAATCCTCCATCGGCACATTCTTCGGTGGACTCTTCCACGTCTTCGCCGCCGCCCTAGGAGTTTCCGCCGTCCTGGCCGCCTCGGCCGTCGCCTTCCACACCGTCAAGTACGCCGGCGCCGCCTACCTAGTCTTCCTCGGCATAAAAATGATTCGCTCACGCAATTTGCAGTGCGGCAGCCCCGCTGCCGCTTTCTCGGATGTCCGCACGACTCCAAAGTTGGCGAAAGTCACTAACAACGTCGCCTCCCCAACCTCTGCCCCCTTCGGCAACGCTTTCCGGCCAGCCGCCCCTGCGGCTTTTCGTCAAGGCATCCTCACCGAAGCGCTCAATCCAAAAACCGCCCTCTTCTTCCTCTCCTTCATCCCACAATTCATCGCACCCGGACGCGGCCACATCTTCCTCCAATTCGCCACGCTAGGCATCCTCTCCGTCACCCTGAACACCGCCGCCGATCTTTTAGTAGTAGCCTGTGCCGCTCCGCTCGAACGCAAATTAAAATCCAGCCCCACCTTCCGCGCACGCCAACGCACCGCCTCCGGTCTCGGCATGATCGGCCTCGGCGCTTACGTAGCCCTCTCGGACGCAAAATAACTTTTCTGTGATGGAGGCATCCATGAACGTTTTTCCCGTTGGCTCAAATCGACGCGCAGGCATCTTCATTTTCATCATCTCTCTTGCGCTCTGCTTTTCACCGCCGGCATTTGCGCAACAAACAATTCCGCCGGCAAATCAGCGTCTCGCTCTGATCGGTGCGACTATCTATCCCGCGCCGTTTCAGCCGCCAATCCCGAATGGCGTGGTCCTAATCGAAAACGGAAAAATCATCGCGGTAGGCGAAAAAGGAAAAGTACAAATTCCGCCGGGCGTGGAAATGATCGATTGCACCGGCCGCACCATCGTCGCAGGCTTTTGGAACAGCCATGTTCACTTCACCGAGCCCAAATGGGACAATGCCGCTAACCTCCCATCCACGCAGCTAACCAAACAACTCCAGGAAATGTTGACCCGCTATGGATTCACGTCCGTTGTGGATACCGGTTCGCTTCTCCCAAACACGCTGGCCATTCGCGCACGAATCGAATCTCGCCCAACCGCTGGCGAAGTTCCTGACAAAGTTGCCGACAAAGTCGCTGGCCCTCGTATCCTGACCGCAGGTTCTCCGCTCTTCCCCAAAGACGGCATTCCGTACTACCTGGTGGACACGCTCCCACCGGATATCTTGAAACTGCTCGACCAGCCCGCCACGCCGGAGGAAGCCGTGCGTGCGGTGGACGAGCACGTCGCCCAAGGCGCGGACATCATCAAGCTTTTCACTGTCTCTCCGGTCCACCACGAGGGCAAACTTATCTGGCGCCCGATGCCGCTGGCCATCGTGCAAGCCGTAACTGCCGAAGCTCATCGCAAGGGAAAACTGGTCTTCGCGCATCCTTCGCTCGTCGAGGGTGCGGAACTTGTCCTTCGAGGCCACGTTGACCTGCTCGCCCACACCGTCGAAGATCCCGAGCATTGGGACAATTCACTTGCCGCGCGCCTGAAAGCGGCAAACGTTTCGCTGATTCCGACCCTCACGCTATTCAGCGGTGAAAGTGGCCCCGACGCTGCACACGAAGGAATTCTGCGCGAGGTAAAGAGTTACTCCGACGCCGGCGGGCAAATTCTCTTCGGCACCGACGTAGGCTACCTGACCGACTATCCATTGCTCAGCAGAGAATTCGAACTGCTAGCTCGCGCCGGCCTGACCTTTGATCAGACCCTGGCTGCGCTAACGACCGCCCCCGCCGCCCGCTTCGGCTTCACTGCAGCCACCGGCCGCGTAGCAGCAGGTCAAGACGCCGACCTGGTCGTCCTCAACGGCGATCCCACCGGCGATATCAAGGCATTATCCCGCGTCGCGTTAACCGTCCGCTCCGGAAATATCATCTATCGCGCTCCACATCGAAATTAACTACTCCAAACCCGCCATTCTGAACGTAGCAGGCCGGTTTTTTCTTCCGTTTTCGCTCCTGCGAAAGCGTCGGCTTGCGCAGTGAAAAATCTCTCTTCAACTTCGCATCGTTCGTACTGGAGCCACCTGCCTCGGTGCCGTGTGTTCGGGTTCTGGACTGCTCTTGTTGCGAGCTTCCGCCGTCCGGCGATCAATTAGACTAGCCAGCACGGTTGGCTCTATCTCAGATTCTTGATGGCAAGCTGTGCCCCACGTTCAGAAAGCCAACCCAAAGCAGAGGCGCGAAGAAACTCTTGCGCCTTCCAGTGTGTCTAAGACTGCAAGCCTCTTACGAGGGTGCCCGGCCGAAAGACGCGCGTAGCGTGGCTGTTGATTCGCTCGTCGCCGGTCGCTGACCGACGACGAGCCGACTCACCACCCCGTACGATACTCCCGCTTCAGGAACTCATTCGCCGCGGCAACATTCGTAACCCGCATATTCGCGCCGTCGTAGTCGATCTTCTTCCCGGCGTTCAACGCCACCACGCCAAGCAACATCGTTTCCGTCAGCCGCGCCGCATACTCAAACGGACATGAAGCCTCCGCTCTACCCTGAGCCGCCGCCACCCAGTTCAACTCGTGCTGCTGATTCGGTATGCGTGGCAATTTCTTTGCTGGCTCGCCAAACGAATCATGCAGCGGCTTCGGCAGCAGCCGCGGATTCGCACCATACGTTTCGTGCAAAAGTTTGCCCTTGCTGCCGATCAGTAGCGCGCCTCCGCCTTTGTTCAATTCTTCTTCGCCAAGTTCAGCGGGTTTCGGCGGCATCAACCCGCCGTCGTACCAGGTCAGTTTCACCGGCGGCAAATTTCCCTGCAAAGCAGTTTTCTCAGCCGCTGGACGCGATGGAAATTCGTACACCGTCATCGTCGCGCTCGGATACGAAGCACGATTGAACGGTGTAGAAATCGTTTCGATCGTTGCGGGATATCCCAGGTTCAGCGCCCACATCGAATGATCAATCAAATGCGCGCCCATATCGCCAATCGGACCAACTCCCCAATCCACCCACCCGCGCCAATTAAACGGATGATAGATCGGGTGATACTCCAGTTTTGGTCCGACGCCGAGAAACAAATTCCAGTCCAGTTTTTCCGGTACCGGAACATTTCCTGCCATCGCCGCAGCCACCCGCGCTTCCCCTCCCCGTCCATTCCACTTCATTTCATCCACGGGCTGGCTCGGCTTCACGGGACGCGGCACCCCCTGCGGCCAATAACCCAGTGGCCGGTTCGTCCAAATATGAATTTCGCGAACTTCTCCGATCGCTCCAGCCCAGATGTACTCAACAGCTTTTCGCGCATCATCCAGTGAGTGCCCTTGATTCCCCATCTGTGTCGCGACTTTGGTGTCCCGCGCGCGTTGTGCCAGTTGCCGCGCTTCCGCCACGCACCACGTCAGCGGCTTCTGCACGTACACATGTTTCCCGAGCTCCATCGCCGCCAGCGCAATCGGCGCGTGCATATGATCCGGAGTCGCGATCAGCACGCCTTCCATGTCTTTCTGCTTCTGCAGCATTTCGCGATAGTCGGTGTAGCGTTTCGCCTTCGGCAAATGCACATCTTTCAATCGCTGCATTCCCGCCAGCCGCGCCTTGGCCTGCTCGCGGTCGAAGGGTATCAGCGGTTTTCCCGGCTGCTGCTCCGGGTCGGGCGCAGCGATGCGCGCATTCAAACCTGCAATCGCGTTGTCCAGTTGCGCGAAGCCTTTTTCCGCATAGCCCCAGTCCACATCGCACAGCGCCACAATGTTCTGGCTCGCGAGGTTGATCAGATTGGTTCGGCCCATCCCGCCAATGCCAACTCCCGCAATATTCAGCAAGTCGCTCGGCGGTGTCATTCCTTTTCCCAGCACATGCCGCGGCACAATCGTCAGTCCGACGCCCGCAACCGTCGCCTCTTTCACAAATTCCCGCCGCGTCATTTCTTTCTTTTTGCCCATGGTCTCCTCGCGCTCCCACAACTTGCACCGTTCATTCTTATTGACACAAGTGAACGTCGTCACCAAGAATCTCTAAATCCTTTTTGTAGCTGAGAGACACAAAACAATGTTCATTCACATGTTCGCCTTTCGATTGAAGGCAGGCGTCACGGATGCGCAGCAGGATCGCATGATCCGCGAAATCGGCGAACTAAAAAAACAAATTCCACTGGTGCTGGAATCCTATGTTGGACAAAATGTTTCGCCTCGCGGACAAGGCTTCGTCATCGGCGGCGTGATGAAGTTCGCTGACCAGGCCTCTCTCGAAGCCTATAACGCGCATCCCGTGCATCAAGCATTGTTGAAGTGGCTAGTGCCGCTCATTGATGCCATCGAAGTGGATTTTCCGGAATAGACAAGGGAGATGGTGCTGTCAGCGAGTCGTTCAGCTATTTTTCCAGCGGCTGAATGGTCGCGTTCACTAAGAATGGGTTGTCGAACTCCGTCATGTCGCCTGGACCTTTTCCTTTTACCGGCAGCAAACGAGCGGAAAGCGGTTTGTGCCATTTGAAAGCCAGCGTAGCCATGTCGCCGATCATCATATCAAGTTGCTCGATGCTCACGTCGCCCGAAAGAGGCACGGTGTCCAGTCCCGTTCCGCACACCGCCGAATACGAAAGCAGTCCTTCCAGCGATACGTGGCCCTCGCTCCAGCGTTGCGCCAATCGCGAATCTTCCAGAATTGGAAGCATCAATCCGTTGTAGCCGGTCTGCTTTACGCGCACCTCTTTGATTGCGGAAGTAATTGCCGCAGCTGCGGTCAGTGTTCCGCTCGAACCAAAGGGCTGCGCAATTAATTCTTCTATGGCGGCGCCAATGGAAATTTCTTTCAGCGGTGCCGGCGAAAGATCGATTCCCATGTACGACCAGCCGGTTTCCTGGTCCACGCGCCCGGCGTGCCGCTCGATCTCGGAAGCTTGCTCGGACAGCATGTCCGTCAAGCGATGTTTCGCCGTTTCCAGATCCGGCGCATCTCTGAACGCTTCAGCCACCACATTCGCGGATTCCAGTCCAATCGCGAATTGGTGCCCGAATCCGGTGTGATACGCCGCGGTAAAAAATGGTGACAGTGGCCCTACCATGGCAATCGCGCCAAGATTAAAGTTTCCCTGGCTGTGTTCGGTTTCTTCTTCGAGTTTTTTGATTGCGCGCGCCGCGGCCCCAACTGCTTTCCAGCGCACTCCGTCTTCGCCCGCCACCACGATGCTGCCGCAAATGTGTCTTGTCGCGCTGAGAATATTCGCGAGCAAGTCTGCTTCGGCTTCGCTATCGCCGGCGTTCAGCATCGCGGGACCGATTCCCGCGGCAAATTTTTCTCCTTCCGCCAGCGCGTCATATTCCCTGAAAAACGCAATCGCTTGTTGCGTGCTCATGCCCTTGGTGTACTCAGGAAAAGGTTGCGTGGCGATGCGAAGCGTTTGCACTTCGTAGCCGCGCGATTCAAAGATTGTTTTCGCGCGGCGCAGCATCTGCATGGTTTCGGCAACTTGCTGCTTGTATTGAGCGGGTTCCAGATTAATGAACGCGGTGATGGTGCGGATTTTAGGCCTGATCTCACCTCTAACCACGGTGTGTTCCGGCCGCTTTGCCTCAGTTCCTTGCTTCGGCGGCGCTGCACTCTGCTGCCCGTTCCCGGCAGCAGCAAAGCCCAATAGCACAGTCGTGAATAGCAACGAATTTCTCAGGCAGGAAAACGAATGGCGCATAACGAATCTCCCGTGATGGCGCATCGGCGCGCCGTTAAAGCTTACAAGATTCGCGGCCAACAGTGTGCGGTTGCTTCACGCTGGCTTTTGGTAGCGGCCACTATGACGGAGTAAACCGTTTTTAGAAAATCTAGACGTAGGCGGCGATGCCGGTGATTTTTTCGCCGATCACCAGCTTGTGGATGTCGTTCGTGCCTTCGTAGGTGAAAACGCTTTCGAGATTGTTCATATGGCGCATGATGCAGTAATCGTCCACGATGCCGTTGGCGCCAAGAATGTCGCGCGACTTGCGTGCAATCTCCAGCGCGATGCCGACATTATTCATTTTCAACATTGAGATGTGCGATGGATCGACTTTGCCGTCGTCCTTGATTCTTCCCACGTGCAGCGCCAGCAACTGGCCTTTTACGATTTCGGTAATCATCCACGCCAATTTTTCCTGTACCAGTTGATGGGAAGCGATCGGCTTGTTGGCAAATTGTTTGCGCGTCTTTGCGTATTGCAGCGCCGTGTCGTAGCACGCCATCGCCGCGCCCAGCGCTCCCCAACCGATTCCATAGCGCGCCTGATTCAGGCAGCTCAAGGGACCTTTCAGTCCGACGACACCCGGCAACAAATTTTCTCCGGGAATTTCGCAATCGCCAAACGACAACCCGCTGGTGACCGAAGCGCGCAGCGACCATTTGCCGTGTACGTCCCAGGCTTTAAATCCTGGCGTGCCTTTCTCCACCAGGAAGCCGCGGATTTTTTCGTCTTCGCACTTTGCCCACACCACCGCGATATCAGCAATCGAGCCGCTGGTGATCCACATTTTCTCGCCGTTCAAAACGTACTTACTTCCCTTTTTCACGGCGCGGGTCAGCATGCCGCTGGGATTCGAACCGAATTGCGGCTCGGTCAATCCAAAGCAGCCAATCTTTTTTCCCTGCTGCAACAACGGCAGCCATTTATTTTTCTGCTCGTCGCTGCCAAACGCATAAATCGGATACATCACCAGAGCGCTCTGCACGGAAACAAAGCTGCGAATGCCGGAATCGCCGCGCTCGAGCTCCTGCGTCATCAACCCGTAAGCCACGCTGGACATTCCAGCGCAGCCGTAGCCCTGCAGGCTCGCGCCAAAAAATCCCAGCTCGCCCAGTTGCGGAACCAGATGCATCGGAAACGTGGCTTCCCGGCTATGTTTTTCGATGATGGGAACAATCTCGTTTTCGACGAATTCGCGCGCCGTCTGCCGGACGAGCTTTTCCTCGTCGTTGAGTTGCGAATCAAAATCGATAAAATCCACTCCGGCATACTTAGCCATGCTGCGCTCCTTGAATTAGCCCCCGATAGCTGCCGGGGCCGGCCTGGCGAAAACTGCTCGCGAACTGATTGCAACATTCGCAGAAAAATCCAGGTGGGCGATGTCTCTAGTCTTGTTGCTAGAACATCGTACCAAGAATTTGCTGCCGAGCTACAACGAGGCAGAAGCAGGCGGCGCCTTGAACCGTAACAATTTGTAACGGAAAGCTTAGGGGAAGGCCAAGACAGTCAACGCACGACCTCGCAAGTCTATAAAAACAGGCAATTTAGCTTCATCCATGGAGTGGTTAGAGGCTTGCGACTCTAACCTTGCAAAGTAGCCTTACAGTCGCGGTACAGGGACGTGCGAATGAACTGTAGATCAATTCAATTCCGCAATCAACGAACCCAGCGCGGATTCAGCATGGTCGAGCTCACGGTGGTGGTGCTGATTATCCTGATTGTGGGCGCCATCGCCATCCCGAACGGCATTCGAGCTTGGTACAACATGGAGCTTCGCGCTACCGCCTCGCAAGTAGCCGATCTAATGCAGCGCGCGCGGATCATGGCGGCGAAAAACAACGCGTATTACACCCTCTGCTATCGAACCAACAATGGTGTGCAACAGGTCTATCTGACACAGGTCAACCTGACAACGACGACGGCCTGCAGCTACACCCAGGGTTCATCGGTGGAAATCGACCTGGCACGGTTAATTACGGCGGCTTCGGCGGCGCCCTCGGGGAGCAATCCGAGCGCTTATACGCTCTCTACCGATACGACATCCGGAACGCCTTATGACAATGCAACAACGCTGGCATTCTCGCCCAGAGGTCTGCCGTGCAAGCTCGATACCAGCGCGCACACTTGTAGCACGCCGGCATCCACCTATTTCGTTTATTACTTTCAAGCCGCCTCGTCGAATGGTTGGGCCGCGGTGTTGGTGACCAAGGCGGGGAGGTCGAGGGCTTACACATGGAACGGTTCTTCATGGAACTAAAAAAACAAGAACGCACAGCCAAATCCCGCAGCCAGCGCGGCATGACGCTGATCGAGCTGATGATCGCGATGGTGGTGCTGCTGGTCGGCGTGATAGGAAGCCTGGCACTGATCGCCTACGCCATCGGCGGCAACAGCCGCAACAAGCAACAGAGCAATGCGACAGTAATCGCGCAAATGATGTCGGAGAAGATCTCGAGCCAAAAAGCCACGGTTTCCAATAACTTGACCGTAACGGATTGCACGAACACCGGTTCGACCGTGTATACAGCTGCTGGCGGCGGTTCACTTACCAGTTCCGGCGATGTGGACCTGACCCAGGCTGCAGTGACCGGATATCAGATGTATTACACCGACTGCGGGAGCAGCGGACGACAGATGATCTACGACGTACGATGGACCATTACTCAACCGACAGCCTACACCAAGCTGATCGTCGTTACCGCCAAGATGAAAGGCGCCGGGAACGATTCCAAGGTTTTTGCGCAACCGGTCACGATTCGGACGCTTGTGGGACAGGGGACGTGAGCCAATGAGAAAAAATCACAAAGCCGGTGGGCCGCGTCAGGCTGGTTTCAGCTTACTCGAATTGATGCTGGTCATAGCCATTTTGGGTTTGATCATGGGTGCGGTGTTCTCGCAACTGAACATAGCGCAGCAACGGCTCTCCACGGAGGAAGTCAAGCTGGATGATTTCCAGCAGGCGCGTGACTTCGTGGATCAGTTTTTCCGTGACATCAATCAGATCGGAACTCCAAACACGCAGATCATGGATACCACGCAGACCTTTACCCCGGCGCTTACAACGCAGACCACATACTCGTGGGCAACGAACCCGGTCGACGGTAAGAGCTACATCAACGACAACCGGTTCGCCATGGGTCTGTTAAAAATCGCGCCCACCGAAATCTGGTTTGAGGGCTCGATGACCGGAGACGGCACGGTGCAAACCGTGATTTACAAGATCAACGGAAACGGGAATTGCTCACTGTGCATGCAGCGCAGCCAGGCGAACAAAGTTAGCGGCGATCCGCTAGCGGCAAATACCGATTGGGGCACTGAAGTGAATGACGTAATTACCAACAATACGGTGAACATCTTCCGGTTTTTCCAGTACGACGGCACGGAAGTCACCTTTGGCGGCAGTAATCCGACATCCTATGACTACACCACAAACGCTGGCGCACTGATCCTGGCGAATGTGAAAACGGTCCAGATCAATCTTACGATTCGGAACAACAACGTCATGGACAAGCAGACCGGCTTGCCAATTGAAACCAGTTTCGAAGGCGAAGTCTCTTTGAACAACTGTTCGATGGCTGCTACTGGCCAGAACATGAGTTGCCAATAGGGAGCTGCAATGAAAAACAACGGATGGCAGAAACAAGCGAAGGCAAGACACGAACGCGGAGTGGCGCTGGTTGCGGTGATGCTAGTCCTGCTGTTGATCACGGCGATGGCCGCGGGCATCATCATCCTGACCAACACCGAGACCAACACCAGCGCGAACTTTCGAGACGAGCAACGCGCCTTCTTTGCTGCAAAAGCCGGCATTGAAGAAGCTCGCGACCGCCTGCGCAAAAATTTGAGCGACAGCCTCACCCGGCCGACCGGACTGCCCGGAAGCGGCAGCAGCAGCGTCCTTTACATTACGAATCCGTTAAACAGCAGCGATACCGTCCAGCCGTGGTGCGGCAGCGGAGCCGGGAGCTGCGCTGGTGTGTATGCGGACGACGAGCTTTGTAATGAAACACTGAGCGGCAGTGCAGGCTGCGCTCTGGATACGAATACCAACAAGACGTACCCGAGCGGCAGCTACTACACGAAAACCACTGCGGACACCACAACCTATGCGCCGTCCTCAGGCGCTCTGCTGGATTGGAAGTGGGCGCGCGTGACCGTGAAGCAAAACAACGCGTTCGGCTCAGGCTACTACGTAAACGGCAGCAGCTCCAATACCTCGCAAGTATATTGGAACGGAAACAGCGAGTGCGTTTCAGGATCCACGTGTACCCTGCCGGTGTACGTAATCACTTCCCTGGCGGTGACACCGAGTGGCTCACGGCGCATGGTTCAGATGGAGGTTGCTGAGGATCAACTAAACTTCACGGCCCCGGCCGCCCTGACTCTCGATGGCACTGCCGATCAATTCTCAGGCGGTAACGCAAACGGTTGGGCGGTGGTCGGCACGGATACGGCTGTGGCAGGCTGCGGCGGAGGGGGCACGGGTGCCGCCGTGCCCGCCGTTGGCGTGTCGGACGGAACGCCCGCGACCGGTAATGGCAAAGGCGCGAATGCGGCAAGCGGCGATATCGCCAACGTGATCTCCGGAATCCCAAACAAGAACATTGACAGCTATGTTGGTCTCGGCGGTGCGCCTGACGTTGAGAACGTCTCCTCTACCTATCTTTCAGACAAGCTGGACTCGGTCTCTGACATTCAGTCCTTGGTTTCCACCCTCAAGAACGATATCACCCAGCCAGTGGTCACCGGTGGGACTAAAATTAGCGGCGGCGGATACCTCTTCAATAGCGGCCCGGTTAGTCCATCCACTACTCCGAATCCACAGATCGTTTATGCCAACGGCGACCTGACCCTCAGCGGAAGCGGCACCGGCTACGGGATTTTGGTGGTCACCGGCACGCTTACGGTGAAGGGCAACGTCAACTGGAATGGCATCATCCTGGTCGTGGGTACCGGCACTGTGCAAAGCGACGGAACAAGCCAATACAACGGCGCCATCGTAGTTGCCAATACTTCGAGCGGTTCGATTGGCACGCCTACGTTTAGCGTGAATGGCGGCGGCAACGGCAACGTCAGCTACAGCAGCGCCTGCATCGCGCAAGCCACCCAGCTCAGCACGTTTCATTCAGTGTCGTTCCGTGAGTTGATGAACTAATCTTCGGCCATTCGAAGATCACGGCTATTGCATCTAAATTCTCCTGAAAGTCCCGTGCCCTGCGACAGGAACCGAGCAACCTGCCGCAGGACACGATTTCTTTTATGCACGCGTGCTGACCGCTTAAATCATGGACTTCCTGGGCAATCGAAAACCGCTATACCGCTATAGCAAGGAAGGAGAGTTTCGACTTCGGCGGGCTCTTCTGTCGATGAGAATTAGGAAAACCTACGCGTGGAATGCGTAGCATGATTTCAGAGGGAACTGCTGCGAGAACGGGCGCGATGCCCAGTGCAGCCTTGCTTCTGAAGAGTGAGCCTCGTGAAGATTTCGAACTGAGAGGCGACTCGATCCGACCTTCACGAAGATTAGACGTAACTCGACAGAAATTCCGTCGGCACTGGGCCGCGTCGATATTCTGCAGTGGGTGGGTGCACCCCGGGGGCCAACCGCGGCCGCTTTTAACCTGTTTATATAAAATGATTTATATCGCCACACGATGCACGTGCTTTGCGGAACCAGCCAATGCGGGTCAAAATGTAACGGTTTGAGCGCTGGTGCTCCGGCAGGCTGGCCTCTGGTACGATGCCGTAGCGAGTTGCGGCGAGAGGCCTTCTATCGCGTGGAACGTGGGGCTACGCAGGGCTGCAATACGGAAAGGAATGACCGACCATCGTGACGCAAGCCGCAAACAAAGTTTCCCGCAAAACCACCCGAAAAATCCGGCCTGCCATTTTGATCTTTGACGTGGATGGCGTGCTGGTGGACGTGCGCGAAACGTACTGGCGCTCGGCCGTCGAGACCATTGGCCGGCTTACCGGAAAGCGCGTGACGCACGCCGAACTGCATCACTGGAAGGGCCAGCCGGGTAATAACGACGACTGGCAAATGGTGGCCAATTGGGCTACGGCGCTGGGGCGGCCGACGAGCTACGAGGAGGCGCGCGATGCCTTCGCCGAATTTTACTGGGGAACTGATGCGAAACCGGGAAATGTCAGCCGGGAAAAAATCATTGTGACGCCGGCGCAAATTGCGCGCTGGGCGGCGCAGTTCGAATTGAATCTCTTTACCGGACGCAACCGGCGGGAATTCGAATACACGTTTGCGAAGTGGCCCGGCACCGGGCATTTTAAAACCGTGATCACCATGGACGACGTTGCAAAAATGAAGCCGCATCCGGAAGGCTTGTACACCATTTTGGGAAAGCGCGATCCCGCGACTGCGCTTTACCTGGGCGATAACATTGACGACGCGCTGGCCGCGCGCGATGCGGGAGTTCCCTTCGCGGCGATTATTTCGAAGCGGGAGCACCATTATCGCAAACGCGCTGCGATGTTTCGGGAACTTGGCGCGATCGCGCTGTTGCCGCGGGCTACCGACGTGAATACGCTACTGAGATCGAAGAGAGATTCCTCGGTGCGCCCGGAATGACGGCATCCTCGATGGGCTCGAATTGAGCCTCATTGACAAGCAGAGAGTCCGCAGGAGAAAATTAAGGACGGCTGTAATTGCCTCACTTGTGCCCAAGTGGCGGAACTGGCAGACGCGCTAGCTTCAGGAGCTAGTGGCCGCAAGGTCGTGGAGGTTCGAGTCCTCTCTTGGGCACCAATCCTAAGTTACAATTTCCGCGG
>Ga0210406_10000588_pt1 | contig 49108 bp, 47 predicted proteins | sample IncBWC30MmetaG_FD_155454 | JGI IMG/M metagenome (GOLD analysis project Ga0210406, IMG submission 155454) | Forest soil microbial communities from Barre Woods Harvard Forest LTER site, Petersham, Massachusetts, United States - Inc-BW-C-30-M | ecosystem: Environmental > Terrestrial > Soil >...
GACGCCGTATACCGGCAAAAAAGATCCCTGCCTGCTGTCCTCTTCTGAAGTCGGCGCGATTCTCCACGCGCCGGTTGAGGCCGCCGAGGCGCGCGGCAACGCGTGCGATTACCAGTACAGTAAGGGTGGCGATCACCACCTGGATGTCGAATTTACGTGGAAAGGCGGAGTCATGGCCATGAAGCTCGCCCATGGCGTGCAGAGTATTTCCGGTATGGACACCTTCACCACCGTTTCGGGTATAGGGGATGAGGCTTACCTCGCGCCGGGAGGGTCGGGCTTCATGATGCGCAAGGGCGACGTCCTGGTAAATATTGATTTGCGTGCCAGCGGCGTGAGTGCGGATGCGGCGGAGAAGATCGCCGCCAAGATCGCCGACCGTTTGTGATTGGGCGCCAGTTTGTGATCCGCGATTCGTAGCAGGATTTGGCTTCAGCCGTGTCGTGAGTTCTGCAAACAGCTTGGCCTCAGGCGCTGCGTCAACATGGCCCGATCACGCGCAGCGCCCCGCGTGCAACGCTCACGTCGATTGGCGTGTGGCACACGTACTCTCCGTCCGCATAAACCTCGATGGGTTCTTCTGTTTCGAGTCTGAGGCTCTCCGTCTGGAAATACTCTACTTGCGGAATGCTCAGGTGCCGCCCAAAATAAACTGTAGGGAAAAGACAAAATAGCTTGAGTTTGCTCATGCGATGAATGACGCAAACGTCGAGAGTCCCGTCGTCGAGCTGTGCGCGGGGAGCGATCTTCATCCCGCCCCCGTAGGTCGGCCCATTAGCGAATGCGGCAACCATGATTGGTTTCGCGGTCTGAGCCAGGTGCGCTTCTGGGCGTACGGGACAAGGACAGGAGATTTTCATCACGGTGGGCGCGAATCTCAACAGTGCCGGGAGCAAGCTGAGAATGTATCCACCATGTGCGCGGAGCCATCGCGGCAATTGATTCGCGCGCCGCGCAACTTCCGCGTCGAGACCAACGCTGCCCACGCAGGAAAAATAGTGTGGCGCAAGCAACTCGCCCGCGCCGCTCCCATCCCTGATTGGTGCGATCACACCAAGATCAATCGTTCGCACGTTATCCCCGCCAGAAGAAAACTTGCGCCATGCCGCTAACGAATCCCGAACGCTAAAGAGCTTCAAGGCCCGCGCGAAATCGTTTCCGCTGCCGCACGGCACGACCAGGACGGGCAGCCGCAGCCTGACCAATTCAGGCAAATGATGGTGTACCGTACCGTCTCCGCCAAAAAGAATAATCGCCTCAGCCTCGCTCGATGCAGCAGGCAGATTCATAACCCAGGTCGATCCCGAGTTTTCCTGGAACGGCTGCAGGTCTGTGGAAGAAGATCCCGGCCCGAAGATGACGGCGGCGCGCATGTCCGCGACAGGTTATCAGAACCAGTGAAAAGCGGGCGCCGGTTAACTAGACTTTAAGTCTGGGTCATAGAGGTGGAAAACCTCGCGGTATGGATCGACCGGATAACCACTAGCCTTCCAGGCTGCCAATCCACCTCTGAGGAACTTGATCCGGGAAAAATGCAGGGCAAGAGCTTGATGCAAAATTGCTCGGCTGGTTTTGTCACCCGGACAGGTGCAGTAGACGACCGCCTCTTTTTCGCTTGGGATCAGGGACGGCTTTTCAAGCACTTCCTTCGGCGGAATCCTACGTGCGCCAGGGATGACCTCAGGGTAGGCCAACAAGTCGAGCGGTTGGCGAACATCCAAGAGAAGTATCTCCGGTTGTGAAGCCAGCAACGAGTGGAGTTCCGTCGCCGTAATACTGTGCCGTTCGAGCTCATTTTGATCTCTCGTGCGCTTCATCCACATGAAGCTCAGCAGGCACAACAACGCGACGCAAATTGCAATGAGGGTTAATGCCATTCCTATGGTTCCTCCTCGACCCTGCAGATACCAGATTCACAAAAGGAATGGGAGGATTCACGGAGCATGATCGTGAAGGGTAGTCTGACGTATTGCGGACTCTGTCGAACGCCCTAAGCTGATCGGAAGCGCCAGGTCATGCCCCATGAGTAGAAAGCGATGAGCATCAGAATGTTCATGGGCATGCCAAAGATAATGTAGAGCACGGGCATGAACAGTACCGTCTTCTGCAAAAGCAGGGCTTGCAGAAGAACTTGAAGGGGCAGAAATAGGGCAAGGTGAGTCATAGCGATGGCTGTGAGAAATGCCTTTTTCAGTAAACCGAAGTCGAAAATGTAGTAAGTCAATCCGAACAATAGTGGCACCGTAGAGATCAAGGCTATTCCCGCTGTGACCAGGCCTTCCATGTAGCTGTCGGGAGTATGAGGAAAACGGGCCGGCAGAAGGACGAAATACAATAATGCCGTAGCCGGTACCATCAGAATTCCACGGAGTAGATACACGACCGGGATCAAATTGCTGGGCAGAACAAATGTAACGGCAAAGAGTGCCAACGTGGCTCCGACCGTTAGCCACCAGATTTGAGAACTGGGTAGCACGGACTCCATTCGAAGGTAGGGAACATTGAAGCCGATCAAAGGGATCAGATGATGCTCGGCTAGACCGATTCCAGCACGCAAAGGTAAGACGCGAATTCCAAACAGCAGAACATGATTCCAGAACTGGCAAACCCTGGGCAGGAACAACAGCCAGATAGACGTAAAGAATACAAAAAGAAAGATGGCCGTAACCAGGTTCATAGGGCCAAGACGGAAGTGAGCAAGCGCACGGTGCATGCTGATGACACCACCGCGATGTCCGCGACTGCGGACCGGATCCGCTGGCTTCGAAACATGAGGCCCCGTGGCAGATCTCTCGCGGCGCTCAAAACTCCCGGAAGAATCCAAAGCTAACTCCGCCTCTTACATAGAAAGGGCTGTGGTAGAAGTCTCCTACCAGGTTTGTTCCCCAGCTTTCGCCCACCCACTTTCGCCAGGTAACGGTTAGAGTCTGACTGTCGAAGTCGGTAAGGGCTCGTGCCGGCCCGACGAGTTGATATGCTTCCTTGCCAAAACCAGCGCGAGCCGTAATGTACTGCCGCTGGTTCCGTCCCTGAGTGATGGCCACGAAACCCGCGGGCGAGAAAACCGATCCCGGGTTACTGATGTTAAAGCGAATGCCTTCTTCAAGAATCCAGGGCTTCGAAAAGTAGTAAGTGCTGCCGATAAAGAAACTATGATCGCGGTGGACGTCCTTCGCCGCGTAGTATCCAAAACCGAAAGTGGTGATCAGTTGCTTGTGGGACATCCACTTCTTATTAATGAATCCATCGGCCCGGTAGCGGGGCCAGAAAAGGCCTCCAACACTGGAACCGGCGGTCAGCGAGCCGTACCAGTCCGGATTGAAGATGTAGGTATCCCCGGCGGCCAGGTAAACGCCAGCGTCGCCGAATTCGTGCTGACCATTGACCTCGGCATTCCAGATGTTATGGCCGCTCGTAATCACGCCGCGGGCGTATCCACCGACCCAGTGGCCAAAGCCGTTCGTCAAATCCAGATAGTCGCCGCCAGCTTCCACGTAATTGCTCAATTGTTTCGGTCCGGTTTGCGTCGGGATCTCGGCATCCGTTTGCTGGGGCGAAGCTTGCTCAGGAGTGGCTGCGGCGAGACTGGCTGAAGCGGCGCCAGTTGGAACCAAACTGTCCTGAGCCTGTGAGACAGGCACAAAGGCAAGACTCAGGAGCAGCGCTCCTGCCACGAATCCACGACGTCGCTGGCGAATGATTCTCATTTGGTCAGCGCCTCCATCTCGAATCGGAGCTCTCTTCCGTCTCCGGCGATGATCATCCAGGCGTCGTTATCTCGCGCCACCTTGGCGGAGCCTTCGATGATTCTCGGTTGAGCAAATCTGCTGGCTGAAATCCTCCACGTCTGGTGGTCAAGAGTCTGAGGATGAGTTGCTTCAACGCTGATCAGGCCGCCGTTCTGCGACATCTTCCATCTCACCTGCTTGCGGGTATTTAGAAAGTTGGCAAGCTCGGTCATGGTGTACCAGCGAAATCGTCCATCCGCTTTCAGTCGAGCTGTGTGTTCCAGCCACTGATCCACCAGATCGTGATATTGCAGAATTCCGGGAGGATGGAAATACACCAGCCTTACCGACCGGTGATCCGAGGCAAAGTCCGTGATGGCTGCAAGCCAGCGGGCGATTTCAGAGTTGGAATACCCTTCCGTACTCAATTCCTCGAAACCCGCGGCTCGATCCATATGTAGGATTGGAAAAGCCCAGACGTTGCGGGCTTCACGCTCGCCATTGCGATAACCCTGGGTAGGACCCATTCCGGTATCGCCAGTAAAGTAGTACGCGACAAAGCCGTGTGCCTCCAACCAGTGCGTGACCCAAGGCGGCTGATTGCCATTCGGGGCCGAATATTCAGCAACCGGTTTTCCGGTTACCTGCTCCAGCGCATTCTTGTTCAGCGCGAGGAACTGCTCCAGGTCCTTTGGATTGTCGGTGTCCACGTGAGCCGAAAAGTAATCGTGAATCCACCCTCCGTGGCTTCCGATCTCATAACCAAGGCTCGTGTATTTGCGGATCAGATCCTGGCTGACAGGATTGTGGTCCACGTCAAAACCTTTCCTGTCGCCCGCTTTGCCCGCATCGGGTCCGGCCGTGATGTGAATCGAGTACGGTCCCTGTTGCAGCAACGTCCACGAACTCATCTCCTGAAGCGGCTTAATCGCGGCGTTAGAATCGACGTGCCAGTTCAGAACCAGGCCCCCGATTCCATCCGGGACAGGCATTAAATAGGGTAAAGACAGTGCACGGCTGGCGAAGTACTTCAGAAAGACGTGCAGCATCAATCCGTCCGTGCTGCCTTTCAAATATCCGAGCGGCAGATTCACAAACAGAACGGAACCTTTTTGAAAAGAGTGTTGACCGGCCACCAATCCATTGTTCGAGTGAAATAAAACCTCGCCTGCATATTTACCCGAAGTCACGAAACTGGGATATTCCAGATCGCCATACTTGTAGCGCCTTAGCGCGACTTCGAAGTTTTCTACAGTGGTAACGGGTGGGCCGCCCTTATGAGCGGCGTCAGCGGTTCCCGCATGGAAGGGATAGTACTTGCCCGGAGGTATTTCCAACTGACTCACGATTGCAGGGACGCTGGTGACCTTGCTCCATTGAATCGTCTTATCTCCAAGCTTGTCGTAGAGAGCGTAATCCACCCCCGCCAGATCGGACAGACGAGAACGGCCGTCAGCATAAGCTCCGTTCAGGGAAAACGTTCCGGCATCGTAGACCAGCATCAGTTTCCCGCCTTCGGCGACAAAGCGATGCAAGGTCGTGATGAACAGATCGCTTGCCTGCTGGTGGATCGAATCCGGCAGAATCACTCCCGCACACTGGGACTCTCCCCACAGAGGGCGGAGAAATTCAGAGTCATGAACCGGGACTACATGAAGTCCTTCTTCGCTGCCAGCGTCCAGCCACATGGTGACTCTAGGATTGGAAAAACTGATGCCGTCGGGCACCAAAAGCAGCAAACGGTCGGCAGTGGAGCGAAAGCGGTCGTGCGTCGCCCAGGACCATGCGATCAAGGCCACGAGAATGATGCTGCTGGTTGCGACGATGGCGCGGCGGATCTTCATTGGCGGGCCACGACCTGACCGTCTTCCCGAGCCCACAATGTGCCAAACACCAACACGCCTTCCTCGACCTCGATACGCGGTGCGCTCACGGTTGTCGGATGTTCCAGAGTGCCGCATCGGGCTCCAGTTGCGATGCGTAGCTCGCGTTCGGCAACTATCGGTCCGTGAACCATGCAGTTCGGGCCGACGAGCATTTTTCGTGCGCTGATCAGGCTCCCTTCCACCGAGACGCCGTCCTCAAGCACCATGTCCTGAGTGCTTTTTACGCTGCCGCAGATTCGCGCGCCAGAGCGAATGTGTAGATTGCCCCGGATCACCACATTGCCGCCGATAACTTCGCCGGCCTGAACGTCGAAGTCGCCGTCATGCAGGAAACGCTTAGACGGCGCCGGGTCCTTGCTTGCGGGGTAGATCGAGGGTGGCGTGTCCGAGTTCGTGGCCATGCTACCGATTTCAATACGAGGAGCGTTCATCCGCAGAAAACTGCATTCCCCGTTCAGGCGTATCAGTGAGTCCGATGAAATGCGTCCATACAGCCTGCAGCCGAGGTCGGCACTGAACTCCCCCACCGCATGAACCCAGCGCATCACGCGGCTCGAAGCGCCGAGGTGAACATTGATTTCTCCCAAAATCGCCCGGTAGTTGTTCTGTTCTCCACCAATGAATTGGCCGCCCGCGTAAATATCCCTGGAAAACGTGCCGCTGGGAGGCACGATAAGGTCTATGCCCGCCGCCATCATCACCGGATGCGTTGCGTCTCGCTGCTGGAGCGCGGCCACTAGCGGTTCATCGGCGCGGCCCAATACCACATATTCCTCGCCGTCGGGAAGAGAGCCGGTAGCGGCAGTACCATCGGCCACACACCGTTGCAGGGTTGGCTCAAGTCGTTTGATATAGTCCCGGAAGCCGTTGGCAAAGTGGCGGATTTCCCCGGCGTTTTCCTGGACCACCTTGAGCGGCAGCGCGTCCGACTTGCGGAACAATTCGACCAGCGCGGGGACCAGAGGCAGCATCAGCATCACGGTAACCATCAAGAGGAGAGCGGCCACTGCGAGATAGGGATTCATAGGACCTTCCGAAAGCGCTCGGTTTTGTCCCAATGAAACTCAGCTCCGGTGACCAGATCGCTTACTTGTGAAAATGCGGCGCGAGAGACAGAGAAAATACTGACTGCAAATCCCAGAATGAGGAAAGGCAACAGGGCGATTCGATTGCTCGTCCCATCCAACCGTGCGGCGGCGGCGATCTCGAAGAACGCGGCAAGATTGCCGAGCGCGGCATACGCGGTCAGGGAGAGCAGGGCTATGACACCATGCAGTGGAGCGATTCCCTGGTAGAAGACGCCGAGCGCGAGCGCCCACCCGACCAGGGTTATTGGCGCCATGGCGTACACTCCCAGCAGCAATGTCCCATCAATCCGTTCCCGCAAGGTTGCGCGATGTTTTCCCAGCAACAAGTGCAGGCCATAGGTCACCATGGCCTGATTGTGGCCCTTGGCCCAGCGCATGATCTGCTTGATGCGTACCCGCCAAACTTCCGGGACTTCCTCGTAGCACTCGGACCGATTCTGATATACGGTTTTCCAGCCATTGAGCAAGAGGCGATAGGTGAGATCGGTGTCTTCCGTCAGAGAATTGTCATTCCATCCGCCGATTTCCCGCAGCGCACTTAACCTCACCCCCGCCACCGTGCCGCCATGTTGAGGCACGAGACGGAGGTTCATTCGCGCCTGCTGGTCCACCTGGTAGCCGCCCGATCGTTCCAGATCTAACAAACGCGTAAGCAAATTGGTTCCCGCGTTCAGCGGTACCACCCGGCCCATGACGCCACCAACCTCGAGATCGAAGAATGGCGCTACCAGTTGCTTTATCAGGCCCGCACCGGGGATGTAGTCCGCGTCGAAGATCAGGATGACCTCGGTGGACACCAGTTCCATGGCATCTTTCAGTGCTGCCGCCTTGCCGCCCTTGCCGCCAACGCGATGAAACGGTTGAATGCGGCCGGGAAAGGCTTCCACAAACTTGTCGATAATCTCGCGGGTGCGGTCGGTTGAACGATCGTTCACCGGAATCACCAGCATTTTGTCTTCGGGATATTTGACCGTCATCAAGGCGTCGAGAATGTTGGCGACAACTTTTTCCTCGTTATGTGCAGCTACCAGCACGGTGACGGGCGGCCAGTCAGCAGTGTCAATGTCAATGTAGGGATGCCTCTGGAAGCCGAACAGACGATTCAGCGTGAAGAAGTAGTGCCGGCCGGTATAGACGCAGATGACGAGAACAATGCTGTAGAGAACATAAATCATGGCGCGCAACCGCTAGTGTGACGCTGGCTCACTCCTTACCTGCCGCCGCAGCCTTGCTTGCCCTCTCCTCGGCGTCACTCTTCCGGCGGCGGGGCTGCGGTCTGGGCGCCAGCTTGAACTGCTTGTCGGCCTCTAATAGAGGAGTCTTCTTCGCATGCCAGCGCGCCACCGCCTCGACGATTCGCTCCGAGCTGTGACCGTCCCCGTAAGGATTTTGACCCTCGGACATATCCAGATATGCATCCGCATCGTTAAGCAGGTGGCTGGTCTCGTTGACGATTCCCTCACGCGACATGCCGATGATTTTGGCCATGCCAAACTGCGAGGCCTCCGGCCGCTCGGTAAGTTTGCGCAACACCAGAACGGGCTTGCCGAACGTGGGCGCTTCCTCTTGAATGCCGCCCGAATCGGTGAGCACCAGAAAACAACGCCGCAGCAGGCTGACGAATGTGATGTAGTCGAGCGGTTCGGTCAAGTGGATTCTGTCCGTGTTCTGTAGCAGTGCATTCACCGTGCTGCGAACGTTCGGATTCAAATGCACGGGATAGACCACGCGAATATCAGGATGTTGCTGGACCAGATCTTTAAGCGCCAGACACATGTTTTCCTGGTCCAAGCCCAGGGATTCCCTGCGATGAGAGGTGACCAGTACCAGGCGTGAGTCGTCCTCCGGGATGCCGGCAAGCGGAGTGTCTTTCCAGGAATGCGGCAGCGTGCTGAGGGCCCGCAACGTATCGATCACTGTGTTGCCCGTGACCACGATTTTCTTGTCTGGCACGCCCTCGGCCAGCAGGTTGTCCCGCGACAAAGCGGTAGGCGCAAAGTGAATTTCAGTGAGCACGGAAGCCAGTCGCCGGTTGGCTTCTTCCGGGAATGGATTGTAAAGGTCATGGCTCCGCAGGCCCGCTTCGATGTGACCCACGGCAATCTTGCAGTAGTAAGCCGCGAGCGCGGAGGCAAAAGCGGTCGTGGTATCGCCCTGAACCAGCACCATGTTCGGCTCGAAGCGATGGCAGGCATTCTCGACTGTGTCCAATACGCGGGCAGTCAGGGAGTTGAGAGTCTGGTTCGGACGCATTACATCCAGATCAAAGTCCGGCTTGATCTTGAAAAACTGCAGGGCATGGTCGAGCATCGTGCGATGTTGACCGGTATGAACGACGGCAGTCTCAAACTCGTCAGAGCGCTGGCGTAATGCGTGAATCACGAGCGCTAATTTGATTGCTTCCGGCCTGGTGCCAAGAACTGCGATGATCCGACACTTCATGAAGATCGCCTATGATTGCTAATCGTTTACATTGATTATCCAAACCGATTCCCGCATGGATTGGCCGGACAAGGTTTGGACCGTCCTGCCAATGAATCTCTTATCTTGTATTGCATTGTTGGTTGGCGAAAGATAACGAAAGTAACTGCTGGCTCCACAAGGCAAGCTGTCTCGCTGATGCGGTCAACCTAAAACTGGGTTTTACTCAAAGGTGAAGCCGACGAGATGGGCTACTGCCGTTTGAGAGCGGACGCATGGACGGTAAGGGTCGGCCCGTCCCTGGAGGACGCCTCACAGCAGTGATCCTTCTTATTTCATCCCCTCCAGAATCGAGCCCATGATGCCTCCGACCACGCCTCCCTGCACCGCTTCCTTGTGCTGGGTTGGCATATATTCCATGAGCTTGTGCGCCAGCTTGGCAATGGGCAGGGTTTGCAACCAGATTCTTCCCGGCCCGGTGAGAGACGCGAGAAAGATTCCATCGCCACCAAAAATCATGTTCTTGATTCCCGGCACGGTCGTGATCTGGAACGAAACGCTTGCCTGGAACGCGCCGACGTGTCCCGGATGCACCCGCAAAGTTTCGCCCGGCTGCAGATCCTTCATAATCAGCTCACCGGAAAGCTCGATCCATGCGGTTCCGGTTCCACTGACGTGCTGCAGCAGGAAGCCGTCCCCGCCGAAAATTCCGGCGCCCAGCGATTGCTGAAAGCCGACGCTGATTTGAATCTGCGGGGTCGCGCACAAAAAGCCGTGGCGGTGAATCATGTACTCGTGTCCGGCGCCAACTTCGATGGGCACGATATGCCCCGGCAGTTTTGTGGCGAAGGAAATCGATCCCGCCGCGCCAATGGCCCGGTACTCCGTCATGAAAAGCGATCCGCCGCCCGCCACGCGCTTCAGCACGCCGAAGATTCCTCCGCCGCCGCCAAACTGGGTGTGCGTCGTCAACTGGATGGAACTGGTCATCCAGGAAAGTTCGCCGGCTTCGGAAATGACGGATTCATTGGGATCAAGCGTGAATTCAACAACCGGCATAGTGGTGCCGAGGATGCGACTCTGCATGGCGGACTCCTGGTCGGGATTGCGCTGTCGAGGAGCTTTGAGCCCGCGCCCAGCGTTCGATTGAATTTATACGGGAAATCAGTTGTTCACAAGAGACCAGACGAAAGATGCCAACAGGCATAACGTGAATGGAGCGCCGCTCGCTCAATCGCATGGTCAGCAATTACTCATTGGCAACTCCTTCCGTAACCTCCTCTATTGTTAAAGCGCGTGCGATATTCAAGTTGGCCCATGGCCACGATCTCACACGCGCCGCATGCGGCTGCGCCCGACAGCAAGCAGGACACGCTAAGCTGAACCAACGAGCCGCTCGGAACCAAAGGAAGGCCGAAACGATGTTGCAGCCAGCGCAGAACCCAGCCACCGAAGCAAAATATTCCTCCACTCCTTACACACCACCCAAAAACATACCCTCATCGATGGAACAGGCCACGATCGGACGCTCCGTAGTCATCAAAGGCGATATTAGCGGGGCCGAGTCGCTCTATATCGACGGACGCATCGAGGGCACCATCAATTTCGCCGACAGCCGGGTCACCATTGGCCGCAATGCCATGATCGTCGCCAACATCAGTGCCAAGGAAGTCGTCGTAATGGGCAAGGTCACCGGCAATATTCAGTGCACCGATCGTTTGGACATCCGCAGCGAAGGCTCGCTGACCGGAGATGTGGTCACTCCTCGTGTGTGCGTTGAAGACGGAGCGGTGCTGAAGGGTTCGGTTGAGGTTCGCACCGCGCAAAAGCAGGCCGCGCAAGCGCAAAACGAAAAGCCACAAGCACCGTCGAAGACCGTCGAAGCCGTGAAACCCGCCGAACCTCCGAAGGCAGCGGCCGCCGCGGCGAGCGCATCGACTTCCGCGACCCTGGCGCATGGCAGCAAGGTTATGTACAACGAGTCAAACTAGCTCGCCCCGCAAGAAATTTGGGCACCGGAGATCGAATCCGGTGCCCGTATCTTTTCTAGTAGCTGTGTCGCTATTTCTTTCTGGTTTCGTCCTGCTTCAGATCCAGCGAGGCCGAATTCATACAATAACGCAAGCCGGTGGGGGCTGGTCCATCAGGGAAAACATGCCCCAGATGTGCATTGCAGCGGGCGCAGCGGGCTTCGGTCCGCACCATACCGTAAGTGCGGTCAGTCTCTTCCGCGACCGCACCTTGGTCGATCGGCTTCCAGAAACTCGGCCAACCGGTACCTGATTCAAATTTGGTTTCCGAGCTGAACAACGGCTGCCCGCAGCACACGCATGCGTAAGTGCCCGCCTCCTTGGTCTTCCAGTATTTGCCGGTAAACGCCGGTTCGGTCCCCGCCTTGCGGGTTACCTGATATTGCTCGGGCGAGAGTTGCTTTTTCCAGTCTTCTTCCGACTTCACGACTTTTACAGACATAAAACTCTCCTCATAAATTCTCTCATTGGATTACCGGGAGCGGCGAAAAGTTACAGCAGGCTTTCACCACGGAGGCACAGAGCCACAGAGACAGCTTTTTTGAAAAAGGTTCTGCTGAACCCTTTAAGAATTTGCTTTCTCTGTGTCTCTGTGGTGTCAAGAAAGAAACTTGACTTCGCCTTTCGTTCGCTTACAATGTACGTCATGGCAATCACACGCAGGCAACGGCAAGTCTACGACTTCATCTCCGGCTTCGTACAGAAGCAGGGCTACTCTCCATCGTTCGAGGAAATTGGAGACGGTTTGGGACTGAGTTCGCTGGCGACGGTGCACAAACACATCTCCAATCTCGAGAAGAAAGGATTGCTCACGCGCGATTACAACCGCAGCCGCTCCATCGACCTGCTCCCACCCAAAGGTCGCTTGAAGCAAGCGATGTCGGTAAATACCACGATGGTACTGCCGCTCCTCGGGCGGATCGCAGCCGGTCAACCGATCGAAGCCGTGGAAAATCCGGAGACGATTTCTCTGGCTGATTTCGTTCGCTCGAAAGAAGTGTTCGTGCTCGAAGTGCGCGGCGATTCCATGCAGGATGAACACATCATGAGCGGAGACTACGTGCTGGTCGAAAAGGCGAAGACGGCGCACAACGGAGACATTGTGGTCGCGCTAGTCGGAGGCTCGGATGCCACACTCAAGCGTTTCCATCGCGAAGGCGAGAACATCCGTCTGCAGCCCTCCAACGTTAACATGCAACCAATCATCGTGCCGGCCGCCTCTGTCGAGGTCCAGGGACGAGTGATTGGGGTGCTGAGGAAGTACTGAGTCAGTAATCAGCGCGCAGCCCATCTCACGGATCAATCCGCCCTTCTCCAGTGAAAATACAAACGCCCGGCATGGAACCCGGGCGCTCAGTGCTAAGTGCTGAATGCTTATCCCAGATGCTTGTCGATCGCCTTCTGAATGGTCTCTTTGGGAACGTACCCTACGATCTGTTCTTTCACCTGCCCACCTTTGAACACGAGCAAAGTCGGGATACCGCGTACGCCATACCGCATGGGAGTCGCGCTGTTGTGGTCGACATCCATCTTGCCGACTTTTATTCTGCCTTGGTAATCCTTGGCCAACTCTTCCACGATGGGAGCGATGGCGCGGCAGGGTCCGCACCAGGTGGCCCAGAAGTCCACGAGGACCGGAGTTTCAGACTTGAGAACATCCTGATCGAAATTCGAATCTGTTACTTCAACGATTCCATTGCCTGCCATGAGTTCCTCCACTGGCGCCCGCTTTGGGCTAACCCGCGAAACAGTATAAAAGCCCATCCACAGATGGGCTGCTAAATCTTAACACTCTATTGGATGCAGAGCATCAGCAGAAGTCGCAAAGGGTAGATTTCGAACTCCCCTTGGATGGCCCTCGAGTCCGCCTCGTCAAACGGTTTCGTACCCCCGGCGGGCAAATAAAAACGTCCTAAACTTTTCAGTTTAGGACGCCTCGGCAGCCCTCCCCCAGAACTGCCAAACTACGATTTCAGAGTAGCCCCGCCCCCTGTTTGTGTAAACGTCACTTAGGTAATCCACATTTGGTGAAAGTAATCTGAATATCGCTGTCGGAAGTAATAGGGTGAAATCGGAGATGAATTCGCCAATCCCTATGTTTGTAAAGAATAAAGTCAGAGAGGAAGAACCGCCGTCCGGCGGTTACTTCAGCCAAGGCCCGATTCTTGCACAGCCTTCGGATGATAGAGCTACTGCTTCTGCCAGGTTTGCCCGGCGTCTGCGGTGATCCAGATTTCCTGGACCGAACTGGTCAGCTTGCCATGCACAGCGTCCGTGAACTCGACCCCAATGATGTCATCGGCGAGAGCCTCGCCATTGACGACCGGTCGAACCTGGGTCCAGTGCTGGCCGGCATCGGACGAGTGGAAAAGCGCGCCAGCCGCGCCCCCCACCCAAATGTCCATACCATTCGCCGCCAGAACTCGAAAGATCGTCTGGCTGGAGACCCCAATTGTCTGCCAGGTTCTGCCTGAATCAAGCGAGCGCTGCAGTGTGCCATCCGAGCTTAGTGTCCAGCGGGGGATGAAGTTTTCTACGAACAATGCGTCGTCGCCGATCGCCGGCTCAGCTTGGGCACCCTGCGATTCCGCAAAAGCCTCCTTCGCTCTCCCTGGTACTACGTCAGCGAATGGTGAGACAGGTCTGGCATCCGCTATTTCAAACGGTCCAGCACCATTCCCATCCGCCGAATTCGCGGTGCTTATCCTCCGTCGGCTCGCAGCCGGTTTGCTCACAATCTTAGTGTCTGACTTCGGGGCCTGCAAAGATGCAAGGGTGTTATCCACTGCGACGTTCGGCGTGAGGGTTCCTGCCGCTGCCGGCGGTCCATTTGCAATTGCGCTGGTACGGGGTTGGGATTCCTGCCGCTGATGAAGCGTGACCGCGGCGCCCACGACCATGACACAAGCCACCGCCGCGCCCCATCCTAAAACCGGCCACGAAGGCCAACTTGGCCTGGCACGAACCAACGAAACCGCATCCGCGATAGCAGGCTGAGTCGCCGTCAGCGACACAATTTCCCGGCAGTTCATGCATTGGGATAAATGCTCCAAGATTTCAACCCGCTCGCGCCTCCCCAAGGATCGCTCTACGAATGCGCTCAGCAAGTTCGGATCAGGATGCTCTCCCAGCGCTGCAACTGCTCCCAGTCGCTGTCCTACGATTTTGGGTATCTGTGTCATGGACAATTTCTCTACTGAAATTCTTTACGACCCCTCGCCCGCCGGAGCTTCCGCCTTCTTCTTAGAGAACGCTGGCCTCCCGGTTTCTTGCGCCAGCCGGCTGCGAATATTGATCCTCAGGTCGCGAACGTCGACCTCCAGCGCCTCCTGGGCCTGCCGCCGGCTCATCCCGCGCCGCCCTAAGGATGTCAAGATCTGCTTGCGCAACGACTTAGCCAGCTTGTCCAACTTGCGGCTAATGGTCGATTCATGCACCCCCAAAGTGCGCGCGATCTCCGCCAATGTCCTTTCATCCAAAAAATATGAGGCCAAAACAAAGCGATCTTCCGCCGGCAGGGCCGCTAATACCTCATCGACAGCCGCCTCCACTCTGGAGTCAACCGCTATCGCCGGCTCAGGTTCGGCAATGGCGAACTGAACCCCCTCTTCGGATTCCTCATCCAGGCTGACCAACCGCCGTTGCCGCCGATAGCGGTTGACATGCTCCTGCAACATTACCGTGCGCAGCCAGCCTTCCAGCGAGCCTCGCCCCGTGTACGAGGCTAGCTTCGAAGCCCGCTGTCCATCGCGGGTAGCCGTCCCGTAAAGCTCCGCATAGATCGAGTCCGCCAATTCGCGCGCGGCCGAATTCTCCTTGGTAATGTAACCGGCAATGTCGTAAAGCTTTTCGCGGTAACGCGTCAGGAAAACTTCCCAGGCGTGCTCGTGCCCGGCGGCACAACCGCGCGCCAGCGCCAGTTCTTCGGCTCGCAAGCTGGCATAAAGGTCGGATATCTCGCGCTGCTTCGCGTCAACCGGCAGGTACTTCCGGGCAATTTCCCTCAGAATACCGTCGAACTCCTGGCGAGTCAGCCCAAACGTTTCGCCCCTACTTTTTTCGTAAATCGCGGCCACCATGGACTCCAACCCTGTGGGAGTTGCCACTTCGGATTGGGAACCATCTCCAGGCATAACGAGCGCAGTCTTTCATGCTACCAACTATTGGACGCAAGTAACGGGAATTTTGCCGTTTCACCAATCAGTCACGGCAGGCGGGTTTACCCTCTGAAGAATGTTAATCTGAATTATAGAGTGAAAAAAAAGCGCGGCTCCGAGCCGCGCCTTTTCACGCAATGGTCACGTAGCCCTGGACGACTCGTCCGGTTAGCCCTGTGCAACTCAGCCTGATTTCTTCAAGGGCAATAGTTTCAGGCGTGCTGAATTGACTCCTTACACCGCGGGCTGTGGCCCGCAGCGAGGCTTCCCTAAGGCAGCCGCAGATCCGTCTTCTCATCGACCACGACGTTCCGCCGTTCGCCGTTGAGAACGTACAGAACTCTCAAGGACTTATGTACTCCGGGCATGGGATCGACGCCCATGCTGTAGTTATCCACGTGAAGATAGAGGCGGCCGTCATCCATGCGGCTCCGCAAGGCGTCGGTGACGTTGACGAACTGCCCTTCCGCGCCGTAGTACGCCCGCATGATCTGCAGTCCTGGTTCTGGACGCTCGTATGCTTCCCGGTGCAATTCCTCGCGGTCGTGGTGGTCGTGCTCCTCGCGGCGTTCAGCCCGGTTTTCAGGATCCATTTCCAGATTGACCGTGCTTCTTTCCGGATAGCTGTACTCCTTCACGGCTCCATCCCAATGACGGATCCGAATCGTCAGGGTTTTGTTCTGGTGCGGCGCCGGATCGATCCCCAGACTAAAGCGCGTGACCTCCAGCTGAAGGATGCCATCGTGCATAAATGTGCGGACCCGCGCCGTCACATCGACGCGCGCTCCGGGCACACCCCATTCCGCCCCAACCAACTCGCCGCCTTGCGCCAGCGCCGAACCCGCCAGGAGCAGGGTAGACGCGACGAAGGTAAGAACGCTCTTCGACAATCTGAAAGACATGATGGTTCTCCTCATCGGAAATGATAGGTCGGAACCACCCGAGAAACACTGCACGAAAGATCACCAACCAGAGTACCCAATGCCCCTTATCAATAGGTTTGGTTGGGATTTAGAGACAAGTGAAAAGAGAAGGGTGCCCCAGGTCTCGCGCTTTTCGAGATCTGGGAGACGTCGCAGCCAGTGGGTGAATTAGTCCTCCCGAGCTAAACGGTTGGGGTGCCGCACCTTTGCGTGCAAAGGTGGCAGACAATACCGCCAAGACGATCCGCCTGAACGGCGCTACCTGCCAGCGCCACCCTGCGACGAATCACGAATCCGGGAAACATTTCAAGCACGCCGCTTGTGCGACTTAGATCGCGGCGACCTCGACTCCGGGACCTTGCCGGCTTGTATGGGCTCCTTGCGTTTTTCGTCCGTATCCACCGAGAACAGCAGGAAGTGGTCAAAACTGTGACGCCGGAAATAGCGGTGCTTGCGGAAATCAAAGTAAAGCTCCGCGCTCTTCGGCAACCAGAGTTCGGCTTTGCTCTTGGGGAATCGGACCGGAGCATAGTCCACGGCCTGATGCTCGCTGAGTAACTGAATTTCCTTCATCGGGCTCGTCAAGTCCGACTCCAGCCGAACTATCTGAAACGTGTCGGCAGAGACCCAGGCTCGTCCTTTCAGGCTCACCGCGTGCTCCTTGCCATTGACGATGTAGCCCTGAATTCGGTGCGGCTTATCCTCGCGTTGTTGAAAATGCATCAACCAGGTTGCCTTCTCGTTCCACGTGCCCAGACCTTCGCAGCTCATTTCGAAATCGTCGCGCATGTCCGGGTGGAAGATAAATGCCAGGGTCGGCAAGCCGCGAGTGGCGATCTGGTCGGGAAAGTCTTCCGCCCCGGAGCGCCCGCTGCGATATTCCTCGACCTTGAATCTCCCGGGCTTCAACTCCGCGATCGACGCCACATAGTCGAACCTCACCGTGGTGTGTTTCTTGCGAATTCCCGCCTGATCGACTTCTTCGTGGTACACATCTTCCACGGCGTCGAACTTGGCCAAATCGTCCACCAGTTCCTTGACACGCTCGCCCGACTGCTCGATTATTTTTTCGGTTGGGCACGCGACCCCGGCAGCCACCTGCGGTCTTGCCTCATCCACCCCCGGCGGACCCCAACTCTTAACCACCAGTTCGGGGTCGGTCGCGGCGATGATCGGCTTCGTGACTATTCCCGAAGCAAGGGATTGACCTACGCTTCCCTCGTCAAGTCCCTGCGACTGCCTCTTCTGGAAGTCTGCAGCCAGCTCGCGAACCTGCGACGCATGCGGATCGCTCGGCGCAGTCTTCAAAAATGTCTGCAGCGCCTGAATCGCCTCCGGATAACGCTTCATATCTCCCAGCGCCTGGCCCAGGATCAGTTGAGCGGCATTGGCCGCACTCTTTCCTCTTTCAATGGCAAGTCGCGCTTGTTCTTGCGCCTTCTCAAAATCATTCTGGTGCAGATACACGGTGGCAAGAAGATAATGTGCCATCCACGATTCCGGGTCGGCCGCAACCGCCTGTTCCAGCGGGCCTCGCGCCCCGGCAGCGTCGTTGCGTTGAAGTTGCACTTGTCCCAGCAAAGTGAGCGTCTGAATATTGTGCGGCGCCAGGCTGCTGGCAGCGCCGAGATACCTCTGCGCCCGCTCCATGTCCTTTTTCTCGAAATACAAATAACCCAGCAGAAAATTCACTTCTGCGTTCGAAGGATCAGCGCTGTAAGCCGCTTCCAGCTTCTTCTGCGCCTCATCGAACTTCGAGGACTTAAGCGCGGCCAAGCCATGCAGCATATTTCTGCGCACCTTGGACGGCATCTCGTTGGTGTTCACCGCGCCCAGATCAACCGCAGAGGGATCTTTCGTTAAAACCACCTCGATATGGTTCGTGATAACCTTTCCGCTGATCGTCACGTCCTGGTGCGCGGTCAAATAGCCGAGCGCGCTTACCGCTACGTCATAAAGGCCCATTTGCAAGTCGATGATCGTGGCCATGGCATCGCCCTGCGTCACTTGACCCTGAACCTGTCCGGTAGTTTTGTTCGTGATTTGTACCAGTGCCTGACGATCGAGCGCTTTTCTTTTTTCATCCCGCACTTCCAGTTGAATGATCGTACCGGTGCTCTGGGTCCATGGTTGTGCTTGAATGCTGGTGCCTGGAACGGATGTAGTGCTGGGAACCGGCGCGCCGCGCTGCGCGAATGCGTTCCCTCCGAGTAGCATTAAAGTGGCAACTGCTCTGAAAAGACGGCGTGGATTCATACGGCCTCGCAAATGGTCAGACGAGCGCAGACAGTTTCTCATCGCTGCTCGCACAGGTCAATCCTATTTGCGTCGGATCGATGGGCAAATAACATAACACTCGGAGGTTGCGGAATGTTCCCCCCAGCGCTAGAATCTCCCGCGTAAATCAATTCAAAGTTGCTTCTCAATCTTGCGTCTCAATCAGGAGGAAGCCGTGAAAGCAAAAACGATTGTAATGACTCTGGCATTGTGCTTGGTCGCAGTCGCAGTATGCTTTGCCAGCGATCCAACCATAGGTACTTGGAAGCTGAACGAGTCCAAGTCGAAGTTCGGCTCTGGGGCGGCGAAGAACAGCACGGTCGTCTACGAGGCCGCGGGCGACAGCGTGAAAGTCACGATCGATGGCACCGACAAAGACGGCAAGCCGACCCACAGCGAGTGGACCGGCAAGTACGATGGCAAGGACTATCCCGTCAAAGGCGATCTGAGTTCAGACACGCGATCGCTTACCAGGATCGACGACCATACACTCGGGTTCAACGCCAAGAAAGGCAGCAAGGTCACGATCAGCGGGCGCATCGCCGTCTCGGCTGACGGCAAGACGCGCACGGTTACCTCAAGTGCAACCGATGCCAACGGCAAAAAAATCAACAGTACCGCGGTCTACGACAAGCAATAAGAAGATTTTCCTCAAGGGTGGCCCATCCTAACGTCGGGCTCTTCGGCGTTAGGGTGGGGAAGTTGACCCTGGAGGGTTGTGGTGCGCTCCTACTTCGCGCTGGCCATCTTGGACTTGGCGGCGTGGCCCATCAATTCCACGACGATCAAATCCATCGCCTTGTCGCTGGTATTCTCCGGCAAGTGTGTGGTGGCCGCTTCATAACCCGCATCGCCTGCTTTGAAGTCGAAGGGTTTCGTTTTCCCGTCTGGAAAGGTGAACTGCCCCTTGCTGTCGGTGAGGAACACAGCCGTTGCCGCGGGATGACTGTGCATGACCGATTTCTCGTGGGGACCATAGTGCACCTTCAGAATCCGCACCTGATCGTTTTCCGTGATGACCGAATAATGCTTGGGATCAACCTTGACCGCATCTTGCGCCCAGGCGATTGCCGCGACACCGAGACACACCAACAGCGCACTACACAACCGTAGCTGCATCCGCATGTTGTGCTCCTTAGTATAGTTTTGTTGAGAAACGGCCCAACCTTACGCTTGGCCCATCGCAATGTCAACCCGACGACGGCAGTCCGGCAAAATCGTCCGGGTGGCCCATCCGAACGCCGTGCTTTTCGACGTCAGGGTGGGGAAGACGGAGCGAACCACAGAGATCGAGAAAGCGAGGAAAATAGCGCAAACACGCAGTTTCTCCGAAAACTTGTCAAGCCCCCAAAAACACCCAAATCCCCCTAACCCAATGAAACCATTCCAAATATAAAGTTCCAAGACTGGCAGGTTTACCCCCTCGAAAATGCTAGTCTAGATGTAGAGACAAAATAAGGCGTGGCCCACCGGCCGCGCCTTTTCTATTTGCAACCCAAAGGACCCAGTGAAAACCTCCGGCATGGACATCCGCAACCACAAAAAGCGCGGCCAGTGGGCCGAGCTTCGTTTTATGACCAAAGCTTCCGAACTCGGCTTCCAGATCGCCGAGCCTCGCGGCGACACCGCCCAATACGACGTAGTCCTCGACCTCGGCGGACGCTTCATCAGCGTCCAGGTCAAGTCCACGTTCTTTCAAGCCAGCAACCTGAAGCCCGGAAACTTCGTAGCCAGCCTGTTCCACATCAACGGCCCCAACCACCGCTACGAGCAATCCGACTTCGACTACTTAGCCGTCTACTGCATTCCCAAAGACATCTGGTACATCATCCCGTCCAGGGAAGCCGCCCGCAAACACGCCATCCGCGTCTGTCCCGGCGACAACCAAAACCAGTGGGAGCACTACCGCGAAGCCTGGCACCTCCTCCACGACCGCGCCCCAGCCCCCTCCAAAAAAAGGACCGCGTCGACCTCTACGCCATAATCGAAGACTACGTCCCCCCACCCAGAATAAGAAGATGAAACACAAGACTGCCGCACCCCGCAGTCATCCTGAAGCAGCGGAGTCCCCGGCAAAGTCGGAGACTCCCAACGAAGGACCTCTGCACTAGATTTTCTCTCCTAAACCAAACCGAGGGTGCCCCATTCTATCGCGTTCTGTGCGCTAGGGTGGGAGGCGAGACCTCTGTCATTCCGACCGGAGCGAAACGCAGTGGAGGGACCTTGTGTTTCGCGATCGTCAGAGGATGGGCAGGCCGTCGGCTTTGAAAGCCCCCGGGCTCCAACCCCGCCGTCATCCTGAGGCAGCGGAGTCTCCGGCAAAACCGGAGACTCCCAACGAAGGATCTCTGCACTAGATTTTCTCTCCCAAACCAAACCGAGGGTGCCCCATTCTAGCGCGTTCTGTGCGCTAGGGTGGGAGGCGAGACCTTCAACTAGACCTCCAGCGCACCAAATAACTCTGTCATTCCGACCGGAGCGAAGCGCAGTGGAGTGACCTTGTGTTCCGCAGGACCGCTCGCGAATCAGCGTGCCACCAACCCGATGATCTTGGGAAGGGCACGACTTCAGTCGTGCCGCAACGATCCCCATGAACCCCGGGCTTCAGCCCCTGAGGGACCTGCCTACGCGCCGGAGAAGACGAGCGCGCCAAAACTCGAATCGCAGCGGACGCCGCGACGACGGGAGCAGGCTGGCGTCTTCCCCACCGTACGGATGCATCCAGCCGAGGAAAATCCCCGCCCCGAGCGGGGCTTAGACGCGCTACTCCGAGAGTAAAATGAAAGTGACAGTCGGGCGATCCACTGGGTGAGCCTAAGATGAGTAACGAGGAAGATTACAAGAAGTCGTTTGAGGGGGCGAAGGGAGAGAAAGCGCTTGAGCTAGCCCTGGACATTCGAAAATTCGAAATTGGGCTCTATTGGCAACGTGCCGCGTACTTTTGGGCCTTAATTGCCGGCGCCTTGGCAGGCTACTTCGCCATCCTGAGCGCAGATCACCTGAACGACAAGGAATTTCTCGCTTATATCGTTGGCTAATCGGCTTACTATTTACCTGGGCCTGATTCCTCGTGAATCGTGGAAGTAAGTACTGGCAAGAGAATTGGGAGAATCACGTAGACATGTTGGAGGACGAGTTTACGGCTCCCTTGTACAAAACGGTGCTGCATCGCCCATCTGAGACTGACATCTTTGAAAAATACGTCATCGGGCCATTGCCAATTTCAGTGTCAAAGATCAATCAGTGGGTCAGTTCCTTTACCCTGTGCATCTGGGCAGTATTAGTCTGGCACGCCCTTCCCAAGTTTGACCTAGCCCAACCGTTGAGCATTAGACATCTCGCGGTCGTGGGAATAACTGTGCTATTCGGAGGCCTAATGCTTTATCGAGGCAAAACCCATGAGGGGTCGCACGAGCATGTCGTGAACAAGCGTGCTACCCGGATACTGTAGTCTCGAGTAGCCAAGTTTCTCGCGTTCTTTGCGAAGGCCGGGTCAATGTCCTAGTTACAAACCAGTTACTTTACATCGCGCTCAAATAAGGAATAGCCTTACCACATTGGTGCTCACCACTCCGTTGACAGCGAACCTGGCAATCGGGTTTGCCATTCGATGGAGTCTTGGTGGAGGCGTCGCTTCAACACGAAGCGAAGGCGACTGCGCACGGCGTACGGACTTTCGTCGTACTGCTCAAGCAACGCCGTCGATTCGCAAGAGGCGACATCCACAGCGTGCAGACTGGGCCGGTCGTAAGAGACAGTCCAACACTGCAGCGCCTCTAGGTGCTGTCGAGGATAAGAGGAGATCGATGGCAAATAAGAAGAATCTGGTGGCGAGCGGTGGGCGGAGCTCGAAAGAGCTTGCCAAAAAACCAATCTGATTAGAATGGGTTGTAGGATGTTCCGGCCGCTGGGTGCGGCCGGGTTATGCGTCATTCTAGTCTGTTTGCGCTTCACCACTCCGTTGACAGCGAACCTGGCAATCGGGTTTGCCATTCGATGGAGTCTTGGTGGAGGCGTCGCTTCAACACGAAGCCAAGGCGACTGCGCACGGCGTACGGACTTTCGTCGTACTGCTCAAGCAACGCCGTAGAGAATGCCGCCTGCATCCGAGGATTCTCCGCAGGCGGCACATACTTCGATGGTGAATTCCGCGTCAGCCCTCCGCTTAGTCTCAGATAAAGAATTTCTTCGTAAGGCATGGAGAGAGATATCCAAGCGCAATATGCTGTCCAGGGGACTGGACAATGTAACGATAAAGGCATTCAAGAACCGCTTGGATGAAAATCTTTCCGAGATTAGCGCGGACCTGAGGGCCAACACTTACGTATTTAACAAACTTCGGGCCCACGCGATCAATAAGCCGGGATCGAAGAAGCCGCGACCCCTGCAGATCGCGACCGTGCGAGATAGAGTCGTGATGAAAGCGATGGCGCTTTTCATAGAGCCCGCCTTTCAGAAGTTCAACCTGGACTGCAGCTTCGCCTTCATCAAGAACCGTGGAGTCGGCCCGGCTCTTAAACGCATCCAGGACCTCGTGGCGCTGGATAACAAGTTCTACTTCGAGGCGGATATCATCAATTTCTTCGGTGCGGTCGACAGGCAGGTGCTATGGACAATGTTCTCTAGAGAGGTTCGCCACAAGAGTCTTTTGCCGTTGCTTCGGCAGTGCTTCAATTTGGAACTAGAGGACCTTCGAAGCCACCAAACCGAATTCCAAGAGTTATTCTTTGGGGCTGACTCAGGTATTCCGCAGGGCGGCGTGCTATCTCCGATGCTGGCAAATTTCTATCTCTACGAGTTTGACCGAAGGATGCTGCGGCACGGCTTCAACCTCGTTCGGTATGCTGACGACTTCGTGGTCATGTGTGAGAGCCCGGAAAGGGCACAGTCGGCCCATACCCTTAGTCGAGACGTACTCAAGACCCTAAACTTGGACATCCACGCTCTGGACGCACCGGGTTCCAAGAGCAGGGTCGGGAATTTCTCGAAAGAGGGCCTGTTGTTTCTCGGGGTTCGCTTCGAGGGACAAGAGACCTTTCCAGCCAGCAAAGTCGTGAACAGATTTAAGGGCAAAGTCGAAGAAATTCTCAAGCCGACGAGTGGCGTCAGTCTCTTTAAGACGCTTCAGAAGCTGACGAACCTCATCAACGGATGGGGCAAATGCTACAAGAGCATGCGCGTTTTGGACATTTACATCAGGCTTGATGAGTTCATCAAAGAGTCAGTTCAGTCCTATTTGGAGAACCTGGGGGTTCGTTTACTTGGAAAAAACAAACGGAAACACATGAAACTTCTTGGGATTCCTTGCCTCACCTCCATGGTTGAATACACGAAGCGGGCTGCGGCCGCCTAGGTTCAACCTTGAGGACGTGGTCGTGGCGGCGGGCCTCACGCAAATAAAAACTTCCTTAGTCCGAAGTTCTTTGATGATATCCCGCAGCTTCGCCGCTTTCTCGAATTCAAATCGCTTGGCGGGTGGCCCATCCTAACGTCGTGCTTTTCGACGTTAGGGTGGGGCCTTTGACCTACAGTCACCCCCTACAGCCGTTCCTTCCAGTATCCCGGACGGCGATGACCATGCGCGAACGCCAAGATCTGCGCAACCGAATCCCTCTCCCGGTAAATTATTGCGAAGGGAAACCGCTGCAACACATACCTGCGTGTGTTGTCCTCGCATATCGGCCACCGCCGCGGCGATTCGATAACCAGGGCTACAGCGCGATCGACCTCGGCAACAAATTCGTCGGCGGCAGGCTCACTCCGCTCCAGGTACCACTCCACAGCAGACTTCAGTTCTGCAAGCGCGGCGGGATGAATCTCGATCTGCTTACCGGCCATTGTTTACCGGCGATGGAGGATGGCCGAGATTTGCTGGCGCGCTTCCGCCCAAGCCACCGGCTTTACTTTGCCAGAGTCTAACTCCTGAATGCGGCGAGCAATCTCCTTCTGCCATTCCACTTCCGCTCCTTCATCCACGGTTTCATCAAGACTCTCAAGAAGCGAACCCGCCAAGGCCGCTCGCGCCGCAGGCGGCAGAGCCAGAGCCTTTTTCAGTAGTTCGAAAATTTCTTCGTTCATAGCTGCATTCTACCCCCGAGGACGGTCAAGGGCGACAAGACCTATGCGAACAAAAACTCCTTCGTCCTCAATTCCTTGATCGTATCGCGCAGCTTCGCCGCTTTCTCGAATTCGAATCGCTTGGCGGCTTCGCGCATGTCGCTTTCCAGCTTGCGGACATAAGCATCCAGTTCTTCTTGTGACTTGAATTCGGGCATGCCGTCGGCCTCGTCGCCGGTGAGGTCGGTGTAGTCGGCCTCGATGATGCGGGCCAGCGACATATCGAGCGGGCGAATAATGGACTCGGGCGTGATCCCGTTGGCTTGGTTGTAGGCTTCCTGGATGGCGCGGCGGCGGTCGGTTTCGCCCATGGCCTTCTTCATCGAGTCGGTCATGCGATCCGCGTAAAGGATGGCCCTCCCATTCAAATTGCGGGCGCAGCGGCCCATGGTCTGAATGAGCGCGCCCGCCGAGCGCAGGAAACCTTCTTTGTCGGCGTCGAGAATCGCGACCAGAGAAACCTCGGGCAGGTCGAGTCCTTCGCGCAGCAGGTTAATCCCGATCAGCACATCGAACTCGCCTTTGCGCAGGTCGCGCAGGATCTTCACCCGCTCCAGCGTTTCGATTTCGGAGTGCATGTAGCGGCACTTAACTCCCACTTCGCTGTAATACTCGGCCAGGTCTTCAGCCATGCGCTTGGTCAGCGTGGTCACGAGCACGCGCTCGCCCCGGCTGGTTCGTTCGCGGATTTCATGCAGCAGGTCGTCAATCTGTCCCTTGACCGGACGCACTTCGACGGGAGGATCCACAAGACCCGTAGGCCGGATGATCTGCTCGACCACCACTCCCGCCGACTTCGTCAGCTCATACGGACCCGGAGTCGCCGAGACATAAATCATCTGCCCCATGCGATGCTCGAACTCTTCGAACGTGAGCGGACGATTGTCCAACGCCGAAGGCAGACGGAAGCCGTACTCGACCAGCGTCTCCTTGCGCGAGCGATCCCCGTGATACATGCCATGCAACTGCGGCACCGTCTGATGCGACTCGTCGATGAACATCAGATAGTCGCGCGGAAAGTAATCCAGCAAAGTCGGCGGAGGCTCGCCCGGAAGGCGTCCGGTGAAATGGCGCGAGTAGTTTTCGATGCCGTGGCAGTAACCCATGGACTTGATCATTTCAAGATCAAACATCACCCGCTGATGCACCCGCTGCGCTTCGACCACGCGTCCCTGCTTCTCAAGTTCCGCTTCCCACCACTTCAATTCTTCTTTAATAGAATCCACCGCCCGGGACCGAGTCTCCGGCTTCATCACATAATGCGTCTTGGGATAAATCGGCAGCCGCACATATTTCTGTTTAACCGTCCCAAACAGCGGATCAATCTGCGAGAGCGCCTCAACTTCATCCCCCCACAACTCAACCCGATAAGCCATGTCGTCGTAAGTAGGAAAGATCTCGATGACGTCGCCGCGCACCCGAAAAGTGCCGCGCCGAAAATCCCCGTCGGTGCGCTCATAAAGAATTTCAACCAATTTGCGCGTGATGTCCTCACGCTTGATCTTCTGCCCCTTCTCCAAGAACAACATCATCCCGTAATAAGCCTCAGGCGACCCGAGTCCATAAATGCAGGAGACCGAAGCCACAATCAAACAATCGCGCCGCTCAAAAAGCGACCGCGTAGCCGAGAGCCGAAGCTTGTCGAGTTCATCATTAATAGTCGCCTCCTTCTCAATATAAAGATCCGCCGCAGGCACATAAGCCTCCGGTTGGTAGAAATCATAGTATGAGACGAAGTACTCGACGGCGTTTTGGGGGAAGAAGTTCTTGAATTCGTGGTAGAGCTGGGCGGCGAGGGTTTTGTTGTGGGCCATGACGAGCGTGGTGCGGTTGAGTTGCTCGATCACTTTGGCCATGGTGAAGGTCTTGCCGGAACCGGTTACGCCCAGCAGGACCTGATGCTGTTCGCGATCGAATAGACCCCGGGTGAGAGCCTCGATGGCTTGGGCTTGATCGCCCTTCGGTTTGTAATCGCTTACTAGTTTGAAGTCCATAGTGCAGCTTTTTGCTGTCAGCCCCCGCGCACTGGGATGAATTTCAGCGAGTGGGTATCTCTTGATTATAACGTGGTGTCCAGCCGCGCGAATTGCGGTTCGCGGTGAGGAGATGCTGTTTGAGCTGAATGCGTTAAGGGAGCTTAAATTTTACTGTGACCTGGGTTTGGATTGCGACGGGTTGATCGTTGAGGTAGTAGGGTTTGTATTTCCATTGCTTGACGGCATCGATGGCGGCGTGCGCCAGAACCGAATCGCCACTGATCACCTTCACGCTGGTGATGCTGCCGTCTTTGCCGATGCTGGCCAGGAGCTCGACCGCGCCCTGGAGGCGCATCTGTCTGGCTTGTGCAGGATAGATGGGACCAACGGACTTGATCAGGAGTCCTTGCGAAACGCCTTGCGATATCTTGAGTTTCTGTGGGGGTTGTTGAGGGAGAGTCGGCGCAGTCGTACTCATGATTCCAGAGATAGCCTGGTCATTGGTGTTCGAAGCCACGGCCAAGGATGGAGGAGCCGGGACTTGGGCTGGGTCTGGTTGAGGGGGAGTCGGCGGCGCTGGCTTAGAGGCTTCATTCTTCACTATCAACGGTGCTGGAGTGCTTGCATCCGAGGGAGTTCTAACCACGGTATTCGAGGCGATGATGGAGATCGACTTCTTCGCAGCGGGGGGACGCGGGGCGGTAGTGGTCAGCGTGATATCTGGTCCTTGCTCGATCGGGGGTGCGCCGGCCGGTTGCGATGTCGTTGGCGTGGTTGCTACATCCTGCGCTGCGGAAGGAGTCGCAGAGGCGTTAGCCGCTGCCGGAGTTGGAGGTTGAACTTGAACCGAAGCGGCCGGCGAAGGCGCGGTCAGTTTTTGCGTAACCGGAGTTCCATTCTGCGGTTGCATTTTCGTCCATCCGATGTAGCCGATGGCAGCTACCGCAACCAGAACGGCGGCTGCGATCAGGATGGTTTTCTTGCCGCCGGATGCAGGCTCGCCTGAGGTGGCGCCGAGCGAAGCAAATGCAGGCGCGTCCACTTGAGACATCTCGTCGTCTGCGTGGGTCTTTATTGATCTGGCGGGAGCGGTGGCAGCGCCTTGCCCGGAGGCCATACTGCTGGAGGTGGAACGGCTTGCCGGAGCGTTGAAAACCGCAGCCGACGAGGGCACGGTTCTGCTTGCTACGGAAGCATCAACCGCAGACCTTCCAGTGGCTTCGGCAGCGCGTTGGAGAGCGGTAGCCATCGGTTGCGCTGCTGGTTTGGAAATCGGCTGCCACGGATATTCTTTTGCCGGGGCAGATGGAGTAGTTGGGCTTGGCATGGACTCCAGCAGGGCCGCTTCCGCGGGCTCTGGTTTTGGAGCAGCGTCAGCTTCAACCTCGAAAACGGAAGCGCTAATGGCCGGAATCGGCGATGGGGGCGGCTGTGCCGGCAAGAATGCGGATGCCGGTTTGGGCGCGGGAGGAACTGACGCGCTCTTGGCGGAAATATTGGTGACAGCAGGCTGCGGGGTCTGGGCCGCGGCAGGCGTTACGGTTCCGGGTTTTGCGGTTTCGGTTTTGCGGAGCAGGCCGCGGGCTACGCGCAGTGTGCCCTTCGATTGTTCCACATTAATTGGTTTGGTAAGAACCAGATTGGCGCCGATGCGGAACGCCTTGGCAACTCCGGCTTGGCCCTCGACGACGGCGACGGCAAGCGAGGACTGATTGGATCCTGAACTGTGCGCGCTCTTGAACAGTAAGGCGGCATTCTGCTCGCTCTCGCAGTCAGCGACGATGGCGTCGAAGTGTTCCGCCATCAACTTCTTAACAGCAGCAAAAGGTTCGTTGCAGGGCTCAACGTGGAACTCCAATTCGGTCAGAACCTGCGTGACAACGCGAGCGGTTTTTTCATCGGGGCAGAATAGAAGGGCGTTGTACTTCATAGTGGAATCGTAGGTACTGTGGTGGGGGGCTTCAAGTTACGTAGGTAATGGGCGGGGGTGGCAAATAGTACAAGGGCTGCAATGACTTGGAGGGTCCTGCACGTCAGCGCTCAGCGGCTAAAGCCGAATCTATTTTTCCGCCAGTTATGGTACGCCTGAAGGCATACCCTGATACGAATCGAGGCTTCTCTGCTGTCTGTGAAGCGTACTCCCTTTATGCATAGATAGTTTTTTTTGCGTAAGCAGTGTGGGTTCTATCGGGAGGGTACAATGGCGGCGTGCGCATCCCCCTTTGGCTCAAGGTTGGTTGGAGTGTGTGGGTGCTGGTGTGGGTGCCGGTTTATTGGCATCAGTATGGGGTGCAGAACTTTCTTTATTTTTGTGATCTGGGGAATTGTTTTATTGTGGCGGCACTTTGGTTGGAGAGTCCGTTGTTGTTTTCATGGCAGGCTTGCGGGTTATTGCTTTTTCAAATCTTATATACGATTGATTTGATCGGGGCTGTAGTTAGCAGTAGGCACGTGATCGGCGGGACTGAGTTCATGTTTGATCCTCATGTGCCGCTGCCGGTGCGGCTGCTGAGTTTGTTTCATGTGGTGGCGCCGACGCTGTTGCTTTGGGCGATTTGGCGGTTGGGGTATGACGAGCGCGGCTGGAAATATCAGACGGTTATGACTTGGATTGTGGTTCCGATCAATTATTTCTGGCGTCCGCAGTCTGATGTGAATTGGGCACGGGGGTTGTTTTTTCGCGAGCAGCATTGGGTGCCGGGGATGGTGTATTTAGGGACTTATTTGGTGCTCGTGCCGCTTTTGGTTTATTGGCCTATGCATTTGGTTTTGCGATGGTGGGTCCGACGTATGAGGGACCTCAGGGGCTAAAGCCCGGACGTAGTTTCAACGGCTTACGGTATGCCTGAAGGCATACCCTGACAAGAATCGATAGATTTTCCGCAACCTCCGAGGCCATGCCCTCCCAAAAATCGTGTAGTCGGCGTCCTCGCTTCCCACCTTTGCACACAGGCAAAGATGGGGCACCCTTTGTCTGGTTTAGGACGAGAGTACCGATTTCACATTTACCTGGTGGTGGACAGCGCTTGCTGGGTGGCTTCCAGTAGCGCTTCTGGGCCTACTGGGCGGCCCGTGGCTCTCTGCATCCAGAGGTCGGGGGTTATGCGTCCCATTCTCGCCATGCGTTCGAATTCGGGGCCGATGCTTCCGGCCTTCTTCATTTGCTCCTCGATCTGGAAGGCGATCATGTGGCCGATGGGGTAGTCGGGAAGATAGAGAAACGAGTCGATCATGTGCGAATAGATTCCGAGCAGGACGACGTCGTTCTTGTGGAAGACGGGGGCGTAGTAACGGTTCCATATGTCTTTCGAAATTTGCACCGTGGCCTGTTCGAGTTGCTTCGGAGTGGCTTGCGGATGGTCGTACATCCAGTGCCAGACGCTCATATCGACCAGCGCGACTCCGGCGATTTCGTAGGTACCCCAGAAGTCGTTCAAGGTTTTTTCGGCCTGGCTCTTGGCGTCGGGGGCGGGCAGGCCCAACAGTTCGAGGTCGTGTCCCTGGAAGACGAATGCGAGGGCTTCGGTGAAAGCGGTGTTGGGCACGCCTTGCAGAAGGGTGAAGTCGTTGTCGTTCAAGGAGAAGGTTTGTTCGACGTTGTGCCCCATTTCGTGGACGGCGATATTGAAGCCTTTGTAGTTCATGCCGGTTTTTTCCACGCGGGTGCGCAGATGGGCTTTCTCGGCGCGCATCCCAGATCCCATGGCGTGGCCTGAGCCGCGGGCGGGATCCACAATAATGTTGTTGGCGACGTGCTGGGCGCGGTCGGGCGTGAATCCGAGCTTGATGAGCAGATTGGGAATGTCTTTCTGGTAGGCTGCGGCGGTGGGATATTGTTTCGCGACCATCTCGTCGAGTTGCGCTTCGGTGTATTGGCTGCCGGGACGAAAGCCGTTGTACCAGACGTCGAATGGCTCGAGCGGACGGCCGAGGCGAGTTTGAATCAGTTGCGCGGTTCGAGCTACCAGCGGGGAACTCAGCACCTGTTCCAGCATGGCTTTCAGGCGCGCTTCCGGAATCTCGCGGTCTTCGTCGAAGCGGCGATCGATCAGTGTGGGTGCGGTCGGAGAATAAGGATCGGCCTTTCTGGAGGCGTTGAAAGTTTTTAGCAGCTTGGCGTAACGCGTGTCGGGCTCAGGTGCATTGGTAATGGAGCGTTTGTCGGTTGGGGCGTCGGAATCTTTCACCGCGGCGGGCTTGACTTCGTTGGTGAATGGGTTCCAGTCGACCGAAGGATTGTTGATCACGACTTGGGGGATGGTCTGAGTGACGATGCGCTCCATCACCTGCTGGATCATGCGTTGCTTTGCGGGACCGCTTTGCGGGTCAGAGTAGTCGGCTTTGATTTCGTCGCGCAGGTTCCAATGGCTTAACAGCCGCATTTTCGGTGGGAAGAGGCGCTGGCCTTGGGGATCGAGCAGGTGGTGCATCCAGATGTTGTATTGGGCGATGTATTGGTCAGATTCAGCTCCGGCCTGGGCGATGGCTAAGTTGACGTCGGCGGGAATGCGTTTGTCGAAACGTTGCGCAAGACGGATTTCGGCCCACTGGCGGCGGGTCCAGGTTGGTCCGTTTTTCAGACGCTCATCGAGCGTGGTCAGGGGGAAGTTCAGCAGGACGGTGAATGCGAGTTTGTTGTTGAAGAAGTCATCAAGGACGTGAGCGGAGGGATCGTAGCCGGCGAAGGTTTCGTCGAAGGGGAGGACGGGACCGAGATCAAGATCGGATTGCTGACGCAACTCGCGAGTGATCTCGTGCATGTGGCCGTCGAGTTGTTCGAGCATGCTTTGGAAGCGGTCGAACATGGTGTCGAGCGTGGCCTGGTCGCCGGCAAAATTGGTTTGGACGAATTCCTCCAAGGCGGCGGCATCGCCATCTTCTGTCCGCCAGAACTCGGCTACCTGATGCAAGCCGCGGTTAATCCTTTCTTGTTGTGGGGCGCCGTACTTGGCAGTTAGTTCCTTTTGCAGCCTGGCGGTGGAGTCGTTCATCCACGACGGTGAAGCCGTGGCTGCCGATGTCCTGGTGGAAGTGTTCTGCATCAAAATCTCCTCGGAAGAAAGTGGCAAGGTGACGGATAAAATCGCGGTCACCAATAATGTCAAACCGAAGCGTACTCTCATTTTCTGCTCCTTAGTGCGGAGTCCGGTTGCGGATAAGGCAAGGAATTGCTGAACTCGGAGATGTCGGAGGGTGCGTAGTCGGGAAAGGGTAGCTTGCTGTTCTCGCGCCACTGTTGCACTTCGCGCGAGATGGCGGCAGATTTATCCTGGTCGAGACCGGGATCGCGGCCGAGATAAACCGTGCGCGCGGGGAAGGCGAAACTGGTGCCCGATGCTTCTACGATGTCCATGATCCTAAGCAGAAGGTCTTCCTGAATCGCAAGAAAGTCGGCGCCGTCTCTGGTGAGTACGTAGCAAAACACTTCGAGATTCAAGGCGCTGTTATCGTATCCGATGAAGCGGATGCGCGCCCCTTGGGTTTCTACCTTGGAATGTTCATAGAACAGGCGACGAATCTGGGCGAGAACGTAACGTAGCTGGTCGGCCGTGGTTTCATAGCGCAGGCCTAGCTTGGTATTAAAAAGGATTTTGTCGCGGCGGCTGAGGTTTTCGACGTTCATGGTGGCGAGCGAGCCGTTGGGGATCGAAAGCTCGGTTCTTTCGGGAGTGCGAATGCGCGTGGAGCGGAGGCTGATATCTTCGATCGTGCCCGTCCTGTCGCCGAAGCGGCAGATGTCGCCGACGTGGATTACTTCGTCTCCGAGGAGCGAAATGCCTCCGAAGAGATTCTCCAGAGTTTTCTGGGCGGCGAAGGCTATGGCAATTCCGCCGATGCCGAGCCCGGCTAGCGCGGTGCTCATGTTGAAGCCGAGCGTGCTGAGGATGAGGAAGACGGCGAGGATCAGGGTTAATGCTTTGAGGATGCGCTCACCTAAAAGCATGACTGAGCCGGTGCCGGCGCGTCCGGCGTAGATGGCGCGCTCGCGAACCCGCCGAGACAATTGCTGCAGAATACGCCAGAGCAGCCAGTTGAAGCCGACGATGAGCACAACCCCAATGGTGGTCTGGTAGTAGTGCTGCTGCAGTAGCGGGAGGCGGATGTACTTTACACAGAAGATGTGGATCAGAGCCCCGATTACGAGCCAGAGCGGGCTCGAAATCGCAGTCCAAACGGGGCTGAGGGATTGTTTGCGTTTTCGCAGCCAAAGATATTGGGGGAACTTCAGAATTTTGACCGCGAGCCATCCCAAGGCAGCGGCGAACGGGATAGCAAGCAGAATGGCGAGCCATTGCCAGATCGGCATGCCCGCTAGTTGGTGCTGGACAAGGAATCCGGGGAGCCGGGTTTCGACTTGATGCACTTGCAACTGCTCGTAGAGGTCGGGGATTTTGGAGAGAGTCTCGGAGGAGATCAGCCAGATTCCTGCGCCGTTAGAATCGGAGGCGTGGACAAGATCCAGGTTTTCTTCCCTGTCTCCCGCGGACAGGATTCCTATTCGCTGCCGGTCGAGCGGAATTCCTTCTTGCGGAGTGCCGTCACGCTGGTTGCTGATCGCTCTCAGGTTGCCGGTGAATGCGCGATCCATCACTAATTTGAGCTTGGTGGCGAGGTCTTCTCCTTGGGTCAGGCGGCGGGCGTTGGAGAGCTGCAAATATTGCGAGGCGGTGGAATAGTTTCCGGATTGAGCCTCCTGAAGAAATCCGAAGACGGTTCCGCTGGGCGTATCGCGGCCGAGTGGGTCGGATGCGGTTTGGTTCGCAGACCCGGAGGCCGGCTTGGTCAATTGCGTGGGCAACAGTTGGGCAACGGAGATCGCGGAGAATGCGACGCAGAAGAGAATCCAGGCCGACAGTTTAAAGAAAGACATGGGTTTTCTTCTCCGTTTTATTCTCCTGGGGAAGGGCGCCGATCGCAAATAGAATCGCGTCCGCGAAAGATTGCAGATCGCGAGAGTTGATTGTACCGAAATGAAAGCCAACATCGCAGAGTCGTCACGGGCGCTTGGGCCGGTAGACGTGCGTGCTGGTGCCGAAGAAGACCTCGGCGGATTCCATTATTGTTTCCGAAAGCGTGGGATGTGGGTGGATGGTGAGCGCAATGTCTCCGGCGAGCGCGCCCATTTCGATGGCGAGCACTCCTTCGGCGATGAGTTCTCCGGCGCCTGCGCCGACGATTCCTACTCCCAGCACGCGTTCGGTTTGCGGATCGACGATTAGTTTGGTCATGCCTTCGGTGCGGTCGATCGTCATAGCGCGTCCTGAGGCGGCCCAGGGGAATCTGGCTACCTTGATTTCGCGATTTTCTTTTTGTGCCTGAGTTTCGGTTAGGCCGCACCAGGCGATCTCGGGATCGGTGAAAACGACGGCGGGGATGGCGTTGGGTTCGAAAGCGACCTTGTGTCCGGCGATGGCTTCGACGGCGGTGCGTCCTTCGTGCGAGGCTTTGTGGGCCAGCATGGGCTCGCCTACTACGTCGCCGATGGCGTAGATGATTGGGTCGTCGGTTTGGAGTTGTTTGTTTACCTGGATGAATCCGCGTTGGCCGACTTTGACTTGAGTTTTTTCCAGGCCGGGGATTTCGGAGTTGGGCTTGCGTCCGACGGAGACTAGAACTTTGTCGAAGAGCTTCTCGCGTTCTTTTACTTCGGGGCCGTCGAAGGTGACGCGGATTCCGCTGGATTCTTCTTTTACAGCGGCGACGGTCGTGTTGAGGAGGATGGAATCGAAGATCTTTTCCATTCGCTTGTGCAAAGGCAGAACGAGATCGCGGTCCGCTCCGGGGAGAAGCCCGGACAGCATCTCCACGACCGAGACTCTTGTGCCGAGTGCGGCGTAGACCGTGCCGAGTTCGAGGCCGATGTAGCCGCCGCCGACTACGAGTAGAGTGCCTGGGACTTCGCTTAGGTCCAGCGCGGATGTGGAATCCATCATGCGCGGAGTTTCGAGTTTCAGGCTGGGAACGATTGCGGGGCGCGAGCCGGTGGCGATTACGATGCGGTCGAAGGTAAGCGAGTCTTCACTTCCGTTTGCGCGGCTGACACGGAGCGTGTTCGAGTTTTCGAATGCGGCTTTGCCCTGGATGTATTCGACCTTTCTTTGTTTCGAGAGCACGCCTAAGCCGCCGGTGAGTTTCTTGACGACGCCTTCCTTCCAGGAACGCAGGCGTGCTAAGTCGACCTTGGGATCGGCGTAGTCGATTCCCCAGTTCTTCGCGTGCCGGGATTCGTCGATCAACTTGGCGACGTGGAGGAGTGCCTTGGATGGGATGCATCCGCGGTACAGGCAGACGCCGCCCGGGTTCAGTTCTGGGTCGATGAGCGTGACTTTCATTCCAAGGTCGGCGGCGAGGAAGGCGGCTGCGTAGCCCCCTGGGCCTCCGCCGATTACCGCGATGTGTAAGTTGGTGGCGTCTGTCATGGGGAAAATAGTTAATCGTCGAGCGTCCCGCTTATTACGAAAGCCTTGTCATCCTGAGCGAAGTTGTCGTCGTGAAGCGACGGCAACGCAGTCGAAGGACCACCCCTATCAAGCTGTCGTCCCAGCAGGCATTAGGGAGTTCTACGCACTAAGTACCTGACAGAATTGTGAGAACGCCTTGCAGCATCCATCTTGAGCGCGCGGTTTATAGGGGTCCTTCGACTCCGTGGATGCTGCGCTTCGCGCCGCATCCACTCCGCTCAGGATGACAGATTTATTTTGCTCTGAAATTGCAAACGTTTTTATCCTTGAACCGACAACAAGAATGGCTGCTCAAATGCTTCCGCGATCCAGCGCAGGAAGCGGGCGGCGTCGGCGCCGTCGATCAGCCTGTGGTCATACGACAGAGACAGCGGGAGCACCAGCCGGGGTTCGAACTTATTGTTGACCCACACTGGCTCGGTGCTCGATCGCGAAAGACCGAGGATCGCGACTTCGGGATAATTCACGATGGGAGAAAATCCCGTGCCGCCAATTCCGCCCAGGTTTGTAATGGTGAACGTGCCGCCTTCCATTTCCGCGAGGGTCAGCTTTTTGTCGCGGGCTTTCTTGGAAAGCTGAGTGAGCTCGGTTGCGAGTTCGACTATGTTTTTCTTGTCCACATCTCGAATTACCGGAACCAGAAGGACTCGGTCGGTATCCACGGCGACGCCGATATTGATGTACTGCTTGTAGACAATCTCGTCTTTTGCCAGATCGATGCTGGCGTTGAACTGGGGAAAGATTTTCAGGGCGGACGAGCAAACTTTCAGCGCGATGGCCGTGACCGTCATCTTGCCGCCCGCTTCTTGGGCTTTCGGCGCGAAACGGGCACGCAACTGTTCGAGTTCTGTGATGTCGGATTTGTCGTTCTGGGTGACGTGGGGGACTGTGGTCCACGCCTGCCAGAGATGTTCGGCGGTTTTGCGGCGAACACCTCGGATGGAAACTCGCTCGACTTTTCCCCACTTGGTGAAATCGGGCAATTCGGCTTGCGCGAATTGAGGGCCGTGCGGCGCCTGTGCGGCTGCTGCCATTGATGCCAGCAATGACTTTGAGTATGCCTTGACGTCAGCTTCGCTGATTCGCCCGCCAGGTCCGGTGCCTTTTACCGCGTGAATGTCGATGCCGATTTCGCGCGCCAGGCGGCGGACGTGCGGTGCCGCGGGCACGGGCTCGCGATGCTCGCTGCCTGCGACCTTGTCAAGCTGTGCCGGCATGGCGAAGCTGGGCAGAATGGATTGCGGTTGATCGGGCGGAAGCGCTTGTTCCTCCGTTTTGCCCTCAGCTTGGATGGCGGCTTGAAAGGCCAGGCGGGCTCCGTGTTGTCCGGAGACGTGCTCGACTGGAGCGTGCTTGGGGCGTTCGGTTTGTGGTGCGGCGGCTCCTTCGAGCGTGAAGATGACGTCGCCGACTTTGATCTTTTCGCCCTGCTTTACCCGCACGTCTTTGACGACTCCGCTGATTGACGAGGGGACTTCGATCACGGCTTTGTCGGTCTCCAGTTCCATCACTGGCTGGCCTTCGGAGACTTTGCTGCCGGGAGAAATCATGAGGCGGACGAGTTCGCCTTGCGAGATGTTTTCTCCGAGTTCAGGCAGCTTAAATTCGGCAGGGGTTTGGGGCACAGGCGCGGCACGCCGCTCTCTTTGGATGGTCGGCGCCGGGGGCTCGGATGGACCTGCTTTTGTCGAAGAGGCCGATGCCGCAGCCTGCTGAGCTTTGGCCTCTTTCGCGGGCGACGGCGCCCGCGCCACACTGCCTGCGCCGTTTTCGAAGGTGAAGATTACCTGGCCGACTTTGATCTTCTCGCCCTCTTTGACGCGAATCTCTTTCACGACGCCGCTTACGGTGGACGGCACTTCAACGACTGCCTTTTCGGTTTCTAGTTCCATCACGGCCTGGCCTTCGGTGATGGCGGCTCCGGGCGAAATCATCAGGCGGACAAGGTCCCCCTGGTCGATATTTTCGCCGAGCTCCGGTAGTTTGAATTCTGTCACTTAACTTTTTCTCCCTTACTTCTAGCTTGCCGCGCGACGCCGAGGGCAAGATTCCCTCGGGACATCCGGCAAGATGCCGGCGCTACTAGGAAATCGCCGGGTTCGGTTTTTCCGGATTGATACCCAGGTCTTTGATTGCTTTCTGAAGTATCTCCGGAGTGATCTGTTTATCGCGGGCTAACGCGTTCAGCGTAGCTAGCACAATGTGCTTCGCGTCCACCTCAAAGAAGTCGCGAAGCGAGGCCCGGTTCTCGCTGCGGCCGAAACCATCCGTGCCCAGCGCGACCAAAGGACGCGGCACCCACTGCGCGATCGATTCCGGAAGCACCTTCATATAGTCGGATGCCGCTACGAAGACTCCAGGTGCGCCTTTCAGACACTGTGTGACAAATGGGACGCGGGGAGTCTGACCGGGATGCAACATGTTCCAGCGCTCACAGTCGTTGCCATCGCTGTAGAGCCGTTTGTAGCTGGTGACGCTCCAGACATCCGCGGCTACCCCGTATTTCTGTTCCAGAATCTCCTGTGCTTTGAGCACTTCGAACATGATGGTTCCGCTGCCGAAGAGCTGGGCACGCAACTCTGCATCTTTTTTCTCGGAAGCTTTAAATCGGTACAAACCTTTCAGGATGCCTTCTCTGATTTCTGGGCCTTGCGGCATCTCGGGCATCGGCAGGGGTTCATTGGTGACAGTCAGATAATAGAAGATCGACTCCTGATCGACGTACATGCGCTTGATGCCGTCCTGAATGATGATGGCGATTTCATAGGCGAAGGCGGGATCGTATGCGAGGAGATTTGGCACGGAAAGCGCCAGTACGTGACTGTGGCCGTCCTGGTGCTGTAACCCTTCACCGGCTAGCGTAGTGCGGCCGGCAGTACCTCCGACGAGGAAGCCGCGGGTGCGCATGTCGGCGGCGGCCCAGATCAGATCGCCAATACGCTGGAAACCAAACATCGAGTAATAAATAAAAAACGGAATTGTGTTGATTCCGTGATTCGCGTAGGCCGTTCCGGCTGCGATGAACGAGCACATCGAACCCGCTTCAGTGATGCCTTCTTCGAGGATTTGTCCGTTCTTCGCTTCCTTGTAATAGAGCAGCGTGTCCATGTCGACGGGCTCATAGAGTTGGCCAACGCTGGAGTAGATTCCCACCTGGCGAAACAATGCTTCCATACCGAAGGTGCGGGCTTCGTCGGGGATGATGGGGACGATGAACTTGCCGATCTCGGGATCGCGCAGCAATTTTCCCAACAGCCGGACGAAGACCATGGTGGTGGCGACGTCGCGGCCCTCGGTGCCTTTGTAAAATTCTTCGAAGTGAGATTCGGAAACCGGACTAATCGGTTTGGAGCGGACTTTGCGTTCGGGGAGATAGCCGCCGAGCTGCTTTCTCCGCTCTTTCATGTAGGTGATTTCAGGGCTTTCGTCGGCCGGACGATAGAATGGAGCATCGTGGAGTTCGGCGTCTGGGATGGGAATCCCGAAGCGTGAACGGAACATTTGCAACTCGTCGTCGTTCAGCTTTTTCTGCTGGTGGGTGATGTTCTTGCCTTCGCCCGCCTCGCCTAGTCCGTAGCCCTTAATGGTCTTGGCCAGAATGATGGTTGGCGAGCCCTGGTGCTCAACTGCCGCCTTGTACGCAGCATGCACTTTGATGGGATCGTGGCCGCCCAGGCGCATGCGGGCGATTTGCTCATCGGAAAGATGCTCGACCATCTTGAGCAGACGGGGATCGGTGCCGAAGAAGTTTTGGCGGAAGTAAGCGCCGCTCTCGACGAAGTATTTCTGGTACTGACCGTCGCTGATCTCGCCCATGCGTTTGACCAGAAGACCGTCGCGGTCACTTCGGATGAGGCTGTCCCAGTCACCGCCCCAGATTACTTTGATCACATTCCAGCCAGCGCCGCGGAAGATAGCTTCGAGTTCCTGAATGATTTTGCCGTTACCGCGGACGGGGCCATCCAGGCGCTGCAGGTTGCAGTTGACCACGAAGATCAGATTGTCGAGACGTTCGCGCGAAGCCAGGGTAATCGAGCCGAGGGATTCGGGCTCGTCCATTTCGCCGTCCCCGAGGAAGGCCCACACTTTCCCGTCGTTCGACAACTTCAGCCCACGATTTTCCAGATAACGGATAAACCGCGCCTGATAGATTGCCTGGATCGGTCCCAATCCCATAGAGACGGTGGGGAACTCCCAGAAATCCGGCATGAGCCACGGATGAGGATAAGAAGAGAGGCCGCCGCCGGGCTTCAGCTCGCGGCGAAAGTTCTCCAGTTTCTGCCGGGGGATGCGGCCTTCGAGATAGGCGCGAGCATACATGCCGGGCGCGGCGTGGCCCTGGAAATAGACGAGATCGCGGTCACCGCCTTCGGTCTGGGCGCGTAAGAAATGATTAAACGCTACTTCGTACAAAGTGGCGGCTGAAGCAAAGGTCGAAATGTGTCCGCCGATGCCTTCCTGAAGCTTATTAGCGCGCACCACCATGGCCAGCGCGTTCCATCGCACCAGGCTCTTGATGCGGCGCTCCATTTCCTGGCTGCCGGGAAAGGGCGGCTGTTGGACGGAGGGAATCGTGTTCTGATACGGAGTAGTTGCCGTGAAAGGCAGATTCACTCCCGCGGCGCGCTTGGCGTGCAACGACAACTGCTGCAGCAATCGTCCGGCGCGCTCCGGGCCGCCTTGAGCTAGCACATAGTCGAGGGAATCGAGCCACTCGCGAGTCTCGAGCACTTCCAATCCGTTCGTCTGGGTCTGCTGGGTTTGGGTCTCAGCCACGTCTGGTGTCTCCATCTGTCGAGTAGGAATAAATCCATGATAGACAATCGCAAGGAATTTTGCTGGCGGCTCTTGCGCGAAGTTGACGATCGGCATGTATTTTGTGTCCAAACGGGAATCTTTCGGCTTGGCGAAATCATCGACAATGTCACCGATCGCCGTCCGGTTGCATCCAAGTCAGACAGAATTTAAAGACGGATTAAATTCGAGATAAAACAGGAGAACTCCCATGGCGAAGAAACCCGCTTCCAAACTTAGCGCCCAGCCGCGCATTCATCAAAGGGCGCGCGAAATTCAGGAGTATGGCACCGTAACTCATGCGCTGCCGCTGGAATTGGAAGAGCCGGTACGTTTGGAGATGACGGAACGGCTTAACCAATTGCTTGCCGACACCATGACCCTCCGCGATTTGTATAAGAAATCACATTGGCAGGTGGCGGGACCGACTTTCTACCAGCTGCATTTACTTTTTGACAAGCATTTTGGTGAGCAGTCGGAACTTGTCGATACCATCGCCGAGCGGATCCAGTTGCTCGGCGGGCTCAGCATTGCCATGGCCCACGACGTAGCGGAGACGACGCAAATCGAACGGCCACCCAAGGGAAGGGAAGAGGTTCCGGTGCAGATCTCCCGCTTGCTGGACGCACATCAGATCATTATCCGGGACTGCCGACAACTGGCGAAACGGGCCTCCACGATTGGGGACGACGGTACAAACGATCTGGCGGTCAGCGACGCGTTGCGTTTGAACGAACTGCAGGCATGGTTCCTCAGCGAGCATCTCGTAAGTATGCCGCTCGTAGAAGCCGTGGATAGCTCGGCAGCCGCGGACTGATACAGGATTGCTGGATTGCCGATACGGGCTGGCATTAGCCAGCCCTATTTCTTGCCCCGTCTGCCGGCCCTAAATCTCTTGACTTCATCGGAATCGGCGTCCAAGATAGGAAGCGCTCCTGGAATTAGCTGACAGCAGTCTGGGATAATTTACGAATTCGGAACAGAATCGGCGAACGTCGGCTAGGTTTTCATAGCTCCGACTCAAAGCGAGTTTGCGTGCTGATAAATGCAAATCCTTTGTGCCGGAGAGGCTTCTAAGTTGCTATTATTACATTACTTGTACGGATGTTACAGGGGGGCAAATGTTTCCAGGGGGGCAGAATTTACGCGTCTTGCGCGAGCAACTTGGGCTGACCATGCGGGATGTCGAAAACGCCAGCGTGCAGATTGCACAAAAACGTGGGAATGACGAATTTGCCATAGCACCCAGCCGGCTTTCGGATGTTGAGACAAAAGGAGTAGTCCCAAGCATATACCGTTTGTATTCGTTAGCGGTCATTTATCGGCGGGATATACGGGAACTCCTCTCATGGTACGGCGTCGATTTGAATGCCATGGCGGCAGACTTGGATTTTGTGTTCCCGCCGAAGTCGCATGTATCTAAGGCTCTGGCAAACCTCTCCAGCATTCAAATGCCCACCCGCCTTGATCCCAGCTTCGATCCCCGGCGCACGGTGAATTTCGGGCGAATGGTGGAGCAGTGGGGGCAGGTGCCGCTCGCCTACCTGGCGCAATTTGCCACCTGCCAGTACACCTATGGCTATATTGGCAGCGAGGATTTGACCATGTATCCGATTCTGCCCCCGGGCAGTTTCGTGCAGATTGATGAGACCAAGAACAAAGCGGTTGATGGAGGCTGGAGATCGGAATACGAGCGCCCCATTTATTTTGTGGAAACACGGAACGGCCACACCTGCTGCTGGTGCACGATGACGCGGGAAGAGATTATTCTTCAACCGCATCCTCTGTCGCCGGTTGCAGCTCGCGCCCTGCGCTACCCGCAAGAAGCGGAAATCATCGGTCAGGTGGTTGGGGTTGCGATCCGGTTGGGGGATTGGCGTCCGCTTTTGGGTTCTTCAACAAACTCGAAAGGGCGTGAAGTACTGAACTAAGGTGACGGGCCGACCCGGCGCCGGGTCCGTGGGGCAACAGATTCGGACTTGTACTCGCCAGTTGTTCGATATAGGCGGCAGGCGGACTTCCGGCCGCTTCGCTGGATTGTTTCGCATCTTCCACCAGCGTACGGATGGGCATCGCCAAGACTTTAGAGAGCAGCGATCGGTGCGCTCGCGCCAGTGCTTTCTTGGCTGCTAAATCCCCGTAAACACGGGCCAGACCCCAATGCTCGTAGCCTCCGCCTTTGTCGCGCAACCCAGCCAGATATTCCAGTTTGTTCAAACAGCCGGCGAAGGCTCTTAGCGTGGTTTCCTGAAGGTCCTCGAGTGCTGAATACAGGGTCATTGTTACGTTTTTGGAACGAGGAAATTACTTAGGGGACCTGTTCAAAAATACAACCGCCAATACATTATCACGGTGTAATCCCACATTGGAAAGGAATTCACACCGTGAAAATGACCCTACGCTCGTTGGCTGTTGCGCTTCTTCTGACCGCTTTTTCTATGCCGGCAACTCTCATGGCGCTGACCTGCAGCAGTCATGACAACGCCCCTCCGCCGATCGTGCACCCTTCGCCGATGCCTCCGGACGGCAATCCTTTCCCTCACGTGGTTGGTGGCGGACAGTAATTCGAAGTTGTAGCAAAGATGGCATTCGGCCAGAGGGCGTAAGCAGCGACGAAAATCGTTGTGGGCTATCGCGAAAAGCGATATAGTGCTTGGCGGTAGCCCATGCAGCCTCCGCTGTCACCGCTCTTCTACTACCTGTGGGTTGCACCTCACTGCCTGCTGGCGGTTGTTTTGCTGCTGATGATCCGCCGAAGACTATACAAGCAGTTCCCTCTCTTTCTTTCTTACACGGCCTTTGAGTTGCTCCAGTTCACGGTGTTGCTGGCGCTGTATCTTCACACCGGATCGCTCGCGGATGTGCGCTATCGCAGCGCGTTTTTGGTCGGGGCTGCGATTAGCGGAGCCTTGCGGTTTGGCATTATTTATGAGATTTTTGTCGAAGTATTCCGCAATTACGATGCTCTGAGAGACTTAAGCAAGGTTCTGTTTCGCTGTGCGACCGTCATATTACTGCTCATCGGCGTCGCGTTAGCCAGCACCCATGGCAGCGGCTCTGACGGGTTTCTCCTCATAGTCCCAATCCTGGATCGAACTGTTCGCTTCATGCAGTGTGGTTTGCTGCTGTTTCTGTTTCTGTTCTCCCGCTACTTCGGAATCTCGTGGCGCAATTATGCCTTCGGGATCGCCTTAGGTTTCGGAATTCTTGCCAGTTTGGAATTAGTCGATTACGCTATTCGTTCCCAAATTGTCGCTGGATCCTATCTGCTCGACTATCTGGGGATGGCTACTTATCACTGTTCTGTCCTGATCTGGATCTTCTACCTCGTGGCGAAAGAACCTCAGGAACCTAGTCAACCTCCAGAACCAAGAGATCGTATCGAGAAGAAATTGCCGGAGCACGATCTGGAGGCTTGGAACCAGGAATTGGAGCGTCTTCTACACCAATGATTATCACACTGTTACTCATCGTCGTGGCATTCTTGGCACTGGGGTTCTTGGTTAAACTGGCCAAGGGACAAGCCGCCAGTTCCCAGGCTCTGGAGAATCCAACCGAGCACATCCGGGCGGTGGATGTTGAGGCATTTCGCAACCTGGTTGATCCGGAAGAGGAGAAGTTTCTGCGAACCAACCTTTCTCCGGCGGAGTTCCGCAGAATTCAGCGAGAACGGTTGCGCGCGGCGGTGGATTACGTCTCCTGCGCGGCTCAGAATGCGGCGATCCTGGTGCGTCTGGCCGATGCGGGGCGTCATAGCTCGGACCCCGCGACGGCGGAAGCCGCCGGGAAGTTAGTGAATAATGCGATTCGCCTTCGGCTTCATGCCTCCCTGGCTATTCCCAGGCTTTATCTAGGCATGATTCTCCCCGGCGTTCACATCTCTCCAGTTCGGGTGGCGGAAAGCTACGAGCAGATGACTCGCCAAGTCGTGCTGCTTGGATGCCTGCAATATCCGACGCGGGGCATATCGGCCGCACTCTGACGGGCAGCAGGAATCGCCACACCGGACCGCCCGTCCGTCTTCAATGGACACTATCGATGAAGCTGCGGATCTGGTTTTCCAGTGACTGCCCGCCCATATTTACGATGCCATTGTGGTCTGCTGCCCTTTGCATGCTCACATCTTTTTGGCATCGAAGCCGCTGAGTAGAGCTGCTTCCTTTAGCCTGTGATCCGTAGTGAGAAAAACGCGCCCCTCAGGGGCGTATTCGCACCACTCCAGGGCCGCCGCCAGCTGAAACGAGTCAGCCGCCCGCAAGTCATAGCGATCCACCAGTTGCATCGAGGTTGCCCGCAAAGCGTCCGACGGTTGGATCACGGACCACCATTCGGCAAGCCTTTTGGCTAGGTTGACGGCCTTTGCCCACTCCTGGGCGTCTAGTTGATTAACGCGCACGAGTCGGGCTAAAGCAGTCGCAATTTCAACCGGTGTCGCCCACCAGATGACCGTCTCATAAGTCTTGTACAGGAGAATGACTCGGGGTGTGGCAACCTGCCGCACGCAGAGCGGAACGAGAGCGCTCGCATCCCAGAAAGCCGAAACCCGAGTTAGCGGCTTCCCCGTTCTTCGCGCCATATTTGTTCCATGGTCTTGTCGGAGATATCACCTGGAGGTTCCGGCCAGGAGACAGATGTCGGCCGCTTGTTCAACGGAGGCGTGAGAATTCCACGAGCGACTAAACGCCTCTGCTGCTGAGAGTGGCCTTCCAGACGGCACGGAACGATCCGCGCCACAGGCAGGTTGCGGTCGCATACCAGCACCTCTTCTCCATCCCGGACGAACTGGATATGGGCGCTGAGCCGCGCCTTCAGGTCGCTGATATTGACGGTTTTCATGCCTTGAATATACCAGACATGACTATATTGGTCATCTGGATTGTCTACCAAGTCCGCCTGCGATGGGAACAGGTCTAAGTTTTCGCGCTTCAGCCTAAGGAGCCCGAGGCGGGAAGACCTTAGCCCTTGCGCGCAATCATGATCAGGAGCACCACAGGCAGGTAAATAACTGAGGCATGAACCACGCGGCCGGCCAGAACTCTCGATGTTGACTGCGCCAGTTTGGCAACGTGATAGAGCATGAAGGCTCCGGCCAGCAGCATACCGGTCAAATAGATCGGTCCGCCGCGACCCACCAACGGTAAGGTGGTGGTGGCGATCAAGACGAGAGTGAAGCCGACAATCTCCGCGCGTGTGAAACGCGAATCGAGATCGAAGTCGGGCAGCATTTTGTAGCCCGCGCGAGCGTAATCCTCACGGTACATCAAGGCAATCGCCAGGAAATGTGGAAATTGCCACAGAAAGAGAATCGCGAAAAGATACCACGCATGGCGGTCGATGCCGGCGGAAGCGCCAGCCCATCCGATCAGAGTCGGCATCGCCCCAGGGAATGCCCCGAGCAACGTGCATAGAGGCGTTTTCCTCTTCAATGGGGTGTAGATAAGAAGATATGACAGCAGTGTCGAGACTGCCAGAAGTGCCGACAACCGGTTCACAGTAACCGCCAGATACAGCCCTCCAGCGATGCTCAACCCCATACCAAACAGAAACGCCTCGCGAGTGCTCAGGCGTCCCGAAGGCAGAGGGCGATTCGCGGTGCGGCGCATTTGGCCGTCCCAGACGCGCTCCATCCATTGATTGAGAGTTGCGGTCCCGCTGGCGACCAGCAGCGTTCCGATCAGCGTGTTAATCAAGCCTGCGATCCTGAAAGGGCCGCGCGAGGCCAGGTAATATCCCGCTGATGTGGTCATCAGGATGAGGAGGTTCACCTCGGGCTTGGTCAAGGTGTAAAAGTCCCGGAGCTTCGAGGTGAGCGTCTGCGGAGCGATGGAGTTTGCCATTAGATTAGTGGTCGCCATTTTACCAGTCTTGACCGGATTCATCTGCTTCTTGGCTCCGCTTAAATTGATTTCGTTTGCGATGAACGATGAAAATCATGCCCACGGACATGAACGTGGGAGGAATGATAAGGATTAGAATCCCGCTTCGCAAGGCCTGAATCATCCGAGCGCCCGCGGAAGCAGCCTGGGTATAGCAAAGCGCACAATTCTGGGCGAACGCCGGAACGGCGAGCATCATCAGTCCGACCAGCACAATGCCAGGAAGCAGGCGTTTCTCAATCTTCATCTCTCCCTTTCGCTACCTACTTTGAAGAACTGGAAAACGGGGCGCCGACCCGCATCCGGAAACTGTCGGTCCATCCATATTGCATCGTCAGCAGAACAAAAATCGTGAAGACAGCTACGAACCATACAAAGCCCCGTTTTTCCGCCCAAAGGTGCATGAAGAACATGACTGCCAGCACCGCCTCGACAACCGCAACCAACATCATGCGCGTGAACATCTGTGATGCGTCAATGTTCTGAAGAGCGATGACGAATTGCAATCCCGCGAGAGCCAACAGGCAAACATAAACCCCTACATATTTACCGATCCCGCCGTCCTTATGCTGTTCCGCGATTGCCATAGTATTCAGCTCCCTGTGTTTTCCCGACCTAGCGAGAACGATTCAAGAGATAGACCAGCGGTACCACAAACATCCAGACCAGATCCACGAAGTGCCAATACAAGCCCAGAATCTCGATATCATCGGCTTTGTAACGGCCGCCTTTGTACCGCAAGCCTACAACCAGCAACGCAATTATGCCGCTGACCACGTGCGTGAGGTGCAAGCCGGTGATGCTGAAAAACGACGCGCCGAAAAGCCCGGTCCCCCATGGATTCTTCAGCAGCGTCATGCCTTCGTTAATGAGCCCCAGCCATTCACGCACGTGCAGGAGGGCGAACACAATGCCGGCTCCCGCGGTGATCATCGTCCACCGAAATGCTCCGGCCTTATCCCCCGCCTTCGCCGCCTGCACTCCGAGCAGCATGGTCAAGCTGCTGGTCAGAAGAATGAAAGTCATTATCGCGACGTTGGTGATACTGTGAAAAGGTGTTGGCCAGTTGGGAGTGCCATTGCGCAGGAATCCGTAGGCCACCAGGCACGCGGCAAAGGTCATGGTGTCGGCGATGATGAACAGCCACATCGCCAGCTTCTTCGTCGGCATGGAAAACGGGGTTCCCGCCAGCAGGCTTGCGGAGTGCCCTTGCATGGTTAAATCGGCTTGGCTCACGGCGTCTCCTTATCCTTCAGTTCTCTACAGCTTCATCCAAAGGAGCAACAGCAAGTACACCCAAAGCACATCCATAAAATGCCAGTAGCGAGCGGTCGCATCCAGAGTGCTCCGCCGCAGGATCGACTTGCTAAGCTTGCCCATGACATTGACGATCCCGCCCAGGCCTCCCAGTATGTGCAACGCATGGGCAGCGGTGAGCACATAGAAAAACGAACTGCTGGGATTTGTAGCCAGGAAGAGGCCTTGGGCACTCAGTTGCCGCCACGCGATGTACTGCCCCGCCACAAAAAGCAGGCCGAGAGATAATGTAATGTAGAGCCATCGCGCCGGGCTTTCCGCCTGACTTCGCAAACCTCCCATAAAAGTTGCTACGCGCCGGCGCGCGACTTCCAGGGTCACACTGCTGGCCAGGAGCAGAAGTGTGTTGAAGTAGAGGATTGAAGGCAACGTGAAGTGCCGCCAGTCCAGCGACGCACCTTTGCGAACCACCAGCGCGCTGGTGAAAGCCGCGAACATCATCGTAATGGCGAAAAGCACGACCCAGATTGCCGTCGAAGACGCCGGCGGCGAGTACTGCTGCACCGCCTTCAGGTCGCCATTCGCGGGGGCCAGGTTCCGCCAGCCGCCGTTCCCCGAATGACTTGCCTCCGGCGAGCGGCGCCGATCGATTTGTGGCGGTTCATGAACCGTAGTTGCCATGACGCAATAATGTCCCTTCTACAGATACTGATTATTTCTCTTCGTTTACGGTTGCAACCTGCTCGGGCGAAGCCTGCATTACGTAATCGCCAGTCGAACTCTTCACTCCGTATTGGTAGGGATCGTGGTACACCACTGGCAGATGATCGCCAAAATTGTTGTGCGGCGGAGGGGTGGTCGGGGTGCTCCACTCGAGCGAAGTCGCCTCCCACGGATTATCCGTCGCGAGCTCGCCCCGGAACCGGCTGTGAATCAGGTTGTAGACAAAAATTATCTGGCCGGCACCCGTGATGAGCGCGGCGATAGTAATAAAGCGATGTACCGGGATCAGCGGCTGCAGGAAGTCAGCCACGAACGCCGAGTAGCGGCGCACATTTCCCGCCATTCCCAGGTAATGGAATGGCATGAAAATGCAATACGCTCCGATGAAGCTGATGATAAAATGGATCTTCCCCAGAGTCTCGTTCATCATTCGCCCGGTCATCTTGGGGAACCAGAAGTAAGTGCCTGCGAAGATGCCGAACATCGCCGCCACGCCCATTACCATGTGGAAGTGGCCCACCACGAAATAAGTCGCGTGCAGCATGATGTCAATCGAAGGCTGCGCCAGGAAGAAACCGCTCACCCCGCCGCTGACGAACATCGAAACAAAACCCAAAGAAAACAGCGAGGCCGAGGTAATGCGCAACTTGGAGCCGTACAGGCTTCCGATCCACATCAGCACAATGATGGTGGACGGGATGGTGATGGCGAGAGTTGGGAAAGAGAATGCCAGCGAGGAGAACGGGTTCATCCCGCTGACAAACATGTGATGCCCATAGACCATGTAGCTGAGGACCGCCAGCGCTCCCATGGAATAAATCATGACTCGGTGGCTCAGCATAGGCTTTCGCATGCTGGTGACCAAAACATGAGAGACGATGCCCATCCCCGGCACGATCGCGATGTAAACCTCCGGATGCCCGAAGAACCAGAACAGATGCTGCCACAGCAGAGTCGATCCACCGGAGTGCGGCTGCAGTTGGTCGTTAATGACCAGGTTGGATGGAACGAAGAAACTGGTTCCGGCCACGTGATCGAGAATCAGCAGGATGCATGCGGGCATCAAAACCGCAAATGCGGTAAGGCCCATGCAAGAAGTGATGAACCAGCCCCATGCGCTCAAGGGCAGCCGCATCATGCTCATGCCTTTGACGCGGAGGTCGAGCGTGGTCGTAATGAAGTTCAATGCGCCCAGCAACTGGCCAACACAAAAGATTCCAATTGAAGTCGCCCACAGAATCACGCCCATGCCTTCGCCAGGACCCGCAACTGATCCCACTGCACTGAGCGGCGCATATTGCGTCCAGCCACCGAGAGACGGTCCATCGCCCACGAAGAAGGCGGCAATCAGAACCAGGAAACCTACGAACGTGACCCAGAACGACATCATGTT
>Ga0210406_10000589_pt1 | contig 48989 bp, 53 predicted proteins | sample IncBWC30MmetaG_FD_155454 | JGI IMG/M metagenome (GOLD analysis project Ga0210406, IMG submission 155454) | Forest soil microbial communities from Barre Woods Harvard Forest LTER site, Petersham, Massachusetts, United States - Inc-BW-C-30-M | ecosystem: Environmental > Terrestrial > Soil >...
GCCATTGAGAGCGAGGCGAGCAAACTGAGAGCGAAAGTTGCGCTCGACGGCGGAGAGTTTGGCGCGATGGAAATCGTCATTCATGGTACGGATGATTTTACACCTTATACATATATCCTATACAAGATAGACATACGCAATACAAGGCAAAAATGGAATGCGAATCTGCTCTGGAAGGATGGAAGATCAGAAAACGAATCGAATCAGGCGCTTATCTCGGTCGCAAAGTCAGCGTTGCGGAATCGCTGCGGGATAGGCCCGGGATAGGCGGGATAGGAGATAGAGACGATTGGAACGACACACGGATGTTCATTAATGGGAAACCTCGTGGCTGGATTTTATTGGTCTGGCACTCGCCATTTCGTGTCTGGAAGCGGCGATTCGGGGTGTAGGAGTCACTAGGGGCCGCAATTGGCGGGTGGCTCCGAGATTCTGGCCCATCCTAGGGACTCGCGGGCGTTGGCTTGCTTCTGCTCGTCGCGGCGGACGTTCTGACGAGGTTGAATCTGCTTCCGCGAAACTGACTGAAATCGCCTGTTTCGACAATTGACTCCTGGCAGCAAGATTCCCCTGTTGCTACAGGACGTCCAGCCTGTATCCTTATGCGGTTCGAGATCCATTTGGCTGGATGCCACTAAAAACACTCCACGGCTCCCTGGGAGGCTACTTCATGTCCCATCTCCAGCTTTCCGTGTTCCTTTTTGCGATTCTGGTAGTTCTTGCCGCCTGCAACAATGCCTCGCAACCGTCCGCTCAGCCCGCCGCGCTTCCCGATACCAGGGCCGCGGACGAGGCTGCGATTCGCGCCCTTGACGCCGAATGGGTCAAGGCCATCGCCTCCAAGAATTGCGCTCAAGTCACCTCATACTACGCCGACACGGCCGCGATGTACGCTCCCAACGCGCCCGCTGCCAGCGGAAAGGACGCCGTGCAGAAACTCTGCGCTGGAATGCTGGGCCTTCCCGGCTTTGCCCTAACCTTCGTGCCCTCCAAAGTCGAAGTCGCCCGCTCCGGGGACCTCGCCTACGAAACCGGAGAATACGAGATGACCCTCAACGACAAAAAAGGCAAGCCGCAAACCGTCAAAGCCAAATACGTCGTCGTCTGGGGCAAACAGTCGGACGGCAACTGGAAAGCACTGGTCGATTCGCCAACGACGACTACGCCGTGAGCTGGTCTCTGAGCCTTTGAGAAGCAGTAGGCGGTAGTGGGTGGCAAGGATGACGAAGTGCGTGAGGCGCGACTAACAAGACTGAGCCAAAAAGGCGCGGACTGGCGAAAGTGGGACCGCCGGCAGTGCCGGAGGTCCGGCCAATGGTCGGCGATCGCCGAAGCGATCGCGGGTTCGCCGATGCGTCCACTCCAGATTCAGCCGGATAGTTCCTTGGGAATGTTTCCGTTCGTCCAGTACCACCAAAGGCGAAGCCTGGCACCGTTTGGCGGATTCTCGAATCCGGTAGTGCTCTGCGGCAATGCTCTACCTGGTCTCCACTAGCAGTATCGTCCCGCCAGCCACACTAGCCTCTTCCATCACCCAGACATCTCGCCTCCGTCTTTCTCACTAACTGCCGCCTCCCAACGAGATCACATAGATTCCAGAGAGCAAAACAACCAAGCCCACGCAAGAGTATGCATAAACAACGCGACTTGCACCTTTCCATTCTCCCGTCAAAACTCCCCATACATTGGCCGCCATGATGATCATCACCATGAATACAGGCCACCCGATGATAGCACCGAGAGGGCCCAGTGCGGCAACTCCCATTCCATAAATGGCGATACCACTGAACCAGACAGCGCCCATGATAATGCTGCCTAGCCAATATGCTCGGATATTCTGCCCGGAGGTCAAAAGTTTCCAGCCACGATCCTTCTGCAGCAGGTAGACACAATAACCCGCGTTGGCAAAAAAACCTGCACCTAGGATCACCACCCAAATCGGGCTCGAGGCCATCGCAGGACGAGCTCCGGCGGCCAGACTTAGTTGTTGCAGATTCTTGCCAAATACAAAGCTGAAGTTCAGCAACGACGAGAAGACTCCGGCCAAGACGCAGATCACGAGGCCGGTTACGAACCCTGTCTGCGCAGGCACATGCACTTGTGCCGCCAACTCTCGTTCACGCCGTCCGCCGGCAATCGAGGAAAGGATGATCCCTGCGGTGACGGCAACCAGCCCCGCCATTACTGAATAGCCCTGCGGCGTCCACAATTGGTCGGAGCGCAAAATGGCCAAGGGAAGCAAAGATCCCAGGGCCCCAGTGATACCCAAAATAATGGCAAAACCCAGAGCCATTCCAACCCTGGTGATACCCAGACCAACCAACGTCGAACCTATACCCCAAGCAAATCCGAACAAGGCAATGTTGACCAGGTCGGACCCTGAAGCCTTGGAATACACTTGAAATAGATGAGGAACGGTCGCGAGCGCGAATGACCAGGGAACGATCACCATCCCAAAGAATGAATTGATCAGCCAGGTGTGTTCCCAGCGCCATGCCGGCATGCGCTTCATCGGCACAGCAAAGCTGCCGGTCAGGAAGCCACCCAGCAGAACCAACCCCATGCCCAAACCGAATTCTTTGTTCATACGCCTTCTCCGCACTCGCAACAAATCACCAGTCGCTTTGCTTCCTATCTCCATTTAGGGATGCATAATCACTCAGGTGCTTTCACGCACAACCAATTCGGTCTCAATCTCAACGCAGAGCTGAGCCGGGGTCTGCCCGAATGACAGTTCCGAGAGCAATCGGCCGGCAACACGGCCGCGTTTCTCGTCGTCGTTGGTCATGGCGGTAATGGCCGGGCTGATTTCCGTCAAAGTCGGTCCGTTCTGTCCGATCGACACAACGGCGAGTTGTTCCGGGATCTTTAGCCCAAGTCTGCGGGCTGTCGCGAGGGCCGCGACGGCGATGCGGTCAGACCGGGCCACCACGGCAGACGGCCGGTGCAACCCGCTGAGCAACCGCTCCAGGAGCGGCGTCAGTAGTTCCGGGTCTTCGCTGGCGGATTGGCAAATTACTGTTGCCGACCCGGGCGGCGCACTTTTCATCGCATCGTACAGGCCAAGATTCACCTGGTTGTCACTGTCGGTCCAGGTATCAAGCATGATCAAACCGATACTCCGATGCCCTTTGCCGAAGAGGTACTCGCCAACGGTTCGGCCAATTGCACGCTGATCGCGATCGACGTACGACAAGGCGTCCTGCTGATCGGCATGCCCGATGACTACAGCGGGCACACGACGTCTGGCGAAAAACAGCCGCGCCTCACGGGGGACGCGAACCAAAATGGCTCCCATTAATGCTCCGCCGCCAACCTCTTGTTCGCACAATCGGCCGAGGAACGACGAGATATCTGCCGCCGGCAGGGTATTAATCTGCATAGAAACACCGCCCAGTGCCTCCAACAACCCGGCCTGTAGCCCGCCGAAAATAAATCGTCGGCGGATCTCCGGGTCGGAAGGCAAAACGACAAAGAGTTTGGGCAGGGATCGCGATGGCGCTATGATCTGGCGCACAAATGTCCCAGCGCCTTGCTGGGACTCCAGCAGCCCGCGCTTGGTGAGATGTTGCACCGCGCGGTGTACCGTGATTGGGCTGACGCCATAGTGGCGCGAGAGGTCGCGCACGCTGGGAAATCGGTCGCCGATCATATAACCCTTGGCGCTCAATTCAGATTCGAGCCGCTCCGCCAAGCGATGCGCAGTTGTAGTCCCCCTGGCATTCGTCTCCTCCGCAGGCCTGGATAGCCGCGACCCTGCACGGCTTTTCGGCATAGTGTTTCCTACTGTCTTCATGTGTATCTCAAGGTATATAGCCCATGGAAATACAAAATTCAATCAATTCCTTGACAGCTACCTTTATTCGATAGTAACAGTATTGAAACAGTAGACAGAATGAGGATAATAACGGAAGCATTAGGACGGCGGTCCACAGCGACGCTCAGCGAAGTTCAGGGTGGGCTGGGCATCGTCGACGCTCCGATTCGTCCGCATTTCGTCCCGTGCCGAACCGCGGGACCCGCCTTCCCCGTATCGCTTCCGGTTGGGGATAATCTTTCACTTCACCATGCGCTGGCGCGCGCCCCGCACGGTTCCGTGTTGGCTGTCAGCTGTGGGGACACCGGCCACGGCTTCTGGGGCGAGATCATGACCGTCGCAGCCCTGGCACGAGGCATCGCTGGATTGGTCACCGACGGCGCGGTACGCGATAGCGACGCCATTCGGCTGCTGAATTTCCCTGTCTTCTGTAGCGGAATCCACATCCGGGGAACTGCAAAAGACAAGCCCGGTTCGGTCGGCTCTCCCGTTGCCCTCGGTGGAGTTATGATTCGCGCCGGCGACTATGTCGTCGCCGACAGTGACGGCATTGTGATCGTTCCTCCCGATGCGATGGAGAAAGCACTGGGGCGTGCGCTGGAGCGCGAAGAGAAGGAGCGGCGGATCATGTCGGAACTACGGGCTGGCAAAACAACGATTGAATTGCTTGGCTTAGCCGATCTCGACGATCAGTGCACACTCTAGAAAATGGAGCAATTGAATGCTGCAAATCTATTCCACTTTCTTGAAAGGCAAGGTAGCCCTGGTCACGGGCAGCGGCCAGGGTAACGGATTGGCGATCGCGCACGAACTGGCCAAGTGCGGTGCCGACATTGTTCTGAACGACATTAATCCTGAATCGCTGCAACAGGCGCGTCGTGAAGTCGAAGGTCATGGTGTTCGGGCGGCAGTGAGCGTCGCAGACTGCGCACAAGTAACTCAGATCAACGCGCTCGTTCACAGTGCAATCGAACAGATGGGGCGCCTGGACGTGCTCGTTAATAATGCCGGAGTCATCAAGCTCTCCGCATTTCCGAACGTCCCGGAGGCGGAGTACGACTCGATCATGAACCTCAATGCCCGCGGGGCATTCTTCCTGATGCAGGCCGCGGCGCAACACTTGCCGCACGGTGGCCGCATCATCAATATCGCGTCGGTTGCAGGAGTCGACGGACGCACGCTCTCGGCGCCATACGCGGCCAGCAAGGCGGCATTGATCGCGATGACCAAGACGGTAGCGCGGGCGCTGGCACCCAAAGGTGTCACGGTGAACGCAATAGCGCCAGGCATGTTTGACACGCCCTTTGTCGCGCTGCTCGACGAAAAGCTGGGCGTGCAGCAGCAGGGTTTACCGCCCGGCGAGTTCACGCGCCGCCGTGCCGCTGACATTCCGTTGGGGCGGCTCGGCCACCCTGAGGAGATCGGCCGCGTCGCCGCCTTCCTCGCCTCCCCTGCTGCGGATTACATCACCGGCGAGACGATCATCATTTCGGGGGGATGGGTCATCGATTGAGGTCAGCATGATCAGAACCGTCCAGGGTGACCTGCGGCGTGACCAGCTCGGTGTGACGCTCGTGCATGAGCACCTGCTGAACAAGGCCGGTCGTCTCGTCGGTGACGACGATGCAAACCTTGAAGAAGCCGATGTAGTCTCCGCTGAACTTGCCGACGCCATGTCGCACGGACTGCGGACGCTGGTCGAAGTATCGACTTTCGAGATGACGCGCGACATCGTAGGCACGCTGGACATCGTCAGACATCTAGGCTTGAACCTCGTGCTGAGCACTGGCTTCTTCTGCGCCGATTTTGTGCCGGAGAACATCCGCCGTGCCGGCGTCGATTATCTTTTTGAGGCAATGTTGCACGACCTCTGCGGTGAGGAACCGCTTGCCCCTCGCGCTGGCGTCATCGGCGAGATCGGCATCAGCCCAAACGGCCCGACGATTTGGGAGCAGCACATTCACGAGGCAGCTGCCCGAGCGCATCGAAAGACGGGCTGCCCTATCATTACCCACACGTTCGACGGTGCACAAGCAACCGAGCAGGCGCAGATGCTGATTGAATTCGGTGTGCGTCCCAGCGCTGTCCTCATCTGCCATGTGGACGCTGATCGTCCGATTGACGACCATCTTGCGGTGCTCCGCAACGGCGTGTTCGTGTCACTTGACCGAATTGGCGATCATCGCCGTTGTGATGATGAGGCGCGTGCGCGCCGGGTACTGGAGTTGTTCAGCCGCGGCTACGGCCATCGAGTATTGCTTTCGCACGACCTGGCACGGCGATCACGCCTGAAGACCTACGGTGGGCACGGGTACGGCCACTTATTGACCTCCTTCCTCCCTCGGCTTCGTCGACTCGGGCTCGAGCAAAGCTCGATCGACCAGCTGACGATCCACAATCCCTCCCACTTCCTGGATTGGAAACGAGAGGAGGAGTCATGAAATTCAAGGGCGAAGTAGCCGTCGTCACCGGTGCAGGTTCGGGTGTCGGCCTGGCGTCTGTTCATCTGTTTCTCGAAGCGGGATGCCGTGTCGTCGCCACCGCACGGAGGCAAGATCAACTCAAAATGCTCGGTGCCATCTCAAGCCCGTCGGTTCTACCTGTCGAACTGGACGTCACCTCCCCGGAAGGCTGGCAGCGAACCGTTGCAGCAACGCTCGATCGCTTCGGAGCGATTGATATCCTCTTCAACAACGCTGGCATCACTGAACGCGCCGAGATCCTAGAGACGAGTCTCGCTTTTTGGGAACGCGTCATCCGGACCAACTTGACCAGCGTGTTCCTCGGTTGCAAAAGCGTCATTCCCGCGATGCTCAAGTCTGGTAGCGGAGCCATCGTCAATCACGCATCCATTAACGCGATTCAGGGAAACGTCAATTTGGTGGCCTACTGCGCTTCCAAAGGCGGGGTCGCGGCCATGACCCGCGCGTTAGCCCTCGATTACGCGACTCGAGGAATCCGGGTCAATTGCATCTGCTCGGCGGCGATCGACACGCCGATGACACGAGATTACCTCACAACCGTCGATGGTCTGGAAGGCGCGCGCGCCTCGATCATCAAAAAGCACCCAATCGGCCGCATGGCTACGGCAGAGGAAATCGCCAGCGTGGCAGTGTTCCTGGCCAGCCGCGAGGCATCGTACATGACCGGGACAAGTATCCCCGTTGATGGAGGACGTTCGATCCGGTAGTTCGGGGAAGCCCAGGTAAAGGAAAGTTATGCCGAAAATACGGAACATCTTCAGCGCAGCCGTAGAAATTCCCCTCGCTCGGCCGGTGAGTTGGTCCAACGTCTCGGTTTCGACCCGCGAGTACATCTTGTGCTGGGTAGTAGACGACGAAGGGAACTTTGGGTTCGGCTACGGGTTGGGGAGTCGCTTCCCGCGCGGAGCTTGTTTGATGCACCAAGCGATTCAGGAGAACCTCAAACACTTGGTCGTCGGACAGGATCCGTTCATGAACGAGGCGATTTGGAATGCAATGTACACGGAATCTCTTCTGCTCGGGCGGCAGGGCGTCATCATGCGGGCGATTAGCTGCATCGACATCGCCATCTGGGACCTTAAGGCGAAGATTGTTGGCCTACCTCTGTATAAACTGCTGGGCGGTAGCGTCAGCGAGGTACCGGCGTACGCTTCGGGCGGGTACTACCAAGACGGAAAGGATGTCCCAGGATTGGCCCGAGAGATTCAGTTCTATCGGTCGCGCGGCTTTACGTCGTTCAAGATCAAGGTGGGACAGATGACGCCGGAACGAGAGGAAGAGCGCGTCGCCGCTGCGCTAGATGCAGCCGAGCCGCACGGAAGGGTCGCCATCGATGCCAACAATGCGTGGAAATCGGTAGCGGAAGCGTGGCCTTATGTGCGCCGGTTTGAGAAGTTCAACCTTTGGTGGCTGGAGGAGCCGTTCTCTCCCGACAATCGCACAGCCTACCGTGAGCTCGCGAAGCGGACGCGAATCCCGCTGGCCTCGGGCGAACTTGAATCCGGACGCGACTCGTTTCGTGATTACATCGAACACGGTTCGCTCCAGATCCTGCAGACCGATGCGACGGTTGTTGGCGGCATCACGGAATGGCGTCGCGTTGCCGCGATGGCAGCGGGCTGGAATCTTCCAATGGCACCTCACTGGGTCCCGGATGTGCACGCCCACCTGTTGGCAACGATACCCAATGGATGGACCGCAGAGTACTTTCTGCCCGAGGCGGGTATTCTGAACTTCGAGCAACTTCTAGAGAACCCGCTGCAGGTGAACAACGGCATCATCCGTCTGGAAAACGAGCCCGGCCACGGTATCCGCGTGAATACAGACGCCGTTCAAACGTTCCTTAAGGCAGGGGCGCCACCCGAATTGTCGTCGGTCGGGATGCGCTAAACGGAAGAGAAAGAGATTGAGGATGCGCTATGGACAAATTCGCCTTCGATGGGGTTGACAGTCACTGCCATCTCTGGGAGATCGATCTGGCAAAGGACTGGATCACACCGGAGTGGCCGGGCATGTTCCGAACATTCCGTCCCGACGACATTGCCGCGGTCAGCAAGCCGCTGGGGGTCACCTCTGCGATCGCCATCGAGTGCGGTTTGTCCGACAAGGAAAATAAGGCGCTGAGGCAGGTCGCAGCGGAATCAGACTACATTCGCGGCTATGTCCCGCATGTCGATCTCGAGTCACCAGATCTCGAACGCAAGCTCAAGGCGTGGCACTCCGATCCGAAATGCGTGGGCGTCCGGATGCGGTTCGAAGGCCATCCCGATCAAGGCATTCTAAGGCGCCAAAGCATCGCCGAGGGACTCAAGCAGGTGGCAGATCACGGGCTAATTTTCGAATATCTGGTCCGCAGCCAACATCTGCTGGACATCGTGAGACTGCAGGAAAAAGTACCCACTCTAAGAGCGGTCATCGAACACATGGCCAAGCCGGATTTCGCCGGCCGGAACGATCGTCGCGATTGGGAAGCAGGTATGGAAGCCATCGCGAAACATACGGAAGTCTCATGTAAGCTATCTCTCTCTCCGCAGGGCGAGCATGTGCCAGCCCTAATGGCCAGCCCTCGTCCTGGTTGGCCTGTCGACGCGATCAAACCATTTGCGAATTTTGTCGTCGACCATTTCGGCACTAACCGGCTGATGTGGGGTAGCGACTTTCCCATCGCACTACTAACCTCGGACTATGCCGGCACCCTCGGGGCACTCGAACAAGTCCTGGGTCCGCTCGATGCAACGTTACAGGGGCAGCTGTTCCAGCAAAATGCGATCGACTTCTACGGCGTGTGAACTCGTTACTTGGTGAGGGAGCCCTTTTGATGAACGAAATCGGAGTCGCATTCGTTGGCACAGGAAATGTCGCCGAACTGCATGAGCAGGCCATCCGTTCGATCCGGGGAGCAAAGCTGGTGGGCATCTGCGGTGCCACTTTGCAGGAAACCGCGCGTCGCGCCGAGCAGTGGAACGTGCGCGGTTACACAAACTATGACGAGCTGCTTGCGGACCCGCGGGTGTCTGTTGTCTTCGTCCTTACGCCGCTAGAACTTCATTTCGAGCAGGCGTCGCGCGCGCTGCGCAAAGGCAAACATGTCATTATTGAAAAACCTGTTGCGCAAACACCCACGCAGATCCGTCAACTCCGGCAGATCGCTGATGAACTGGACCTGCGCTGTTTGCCGGGCCACAACTACATTTACGCTCCCGAGATACAACGCGGCAAGACACTGATTGAGCGCGGCGACCTGGGCACGATCTGTGGCATCTGGGTTCATTTCGCGATCTTCCACCCCGAGGAACTGGTGCGGACCTGGCCGGGCGCGTTGCGTCAGGTTGGAACCCATTTCTACTATCTTCTTCTCTATTTGCTTGGCATGCCGAGTCGTCTCTACGCATCCAAGAGTTGCCTGCACTACAAGGAGATCAAACAGGAAGATCAATTCATGGTGCAACTGGAAATGAAAGACCATGCGCTGGGATCACTGTTTTGTACCTTTGCGTGCGATGACCAGACAGCCGACCCGTGGACATTCCACGTCAAGGTTCTCGGCACTAACGGCGGCTTTTCGTATACCTGGCGCAGCGCCATCTTTAATCGTGCATTGGGAACACTGCCCGTCGCAATTGTGCCTTACGAGGAAACCTTCCGTGAAATGGACGACTACCTTTTGACGAGGTGCATCGCGTCCAGCGAAGCGCCCCCCAGTTCGCTAGAGCACGCCGCGGCTGCTGCGGAGTTAATCGAGTGCTCAGAGACATCCATTCGGACCCAACTGCCTGCAACCTGCGATTTCAGCAAAACGCGCACCAAGTGACCGATACCAGGTGCCGTAGCTGAACCCGAGGAGATTAATGGGCCGAAACCCTGGCCACTGAATCCGCGAATCCAACGGGCGAGCCCAAGAGCGATCGTTGCATGCTGGCTGTCCTTGACGACACCCCAGCCCTTCATGAAGTAGACGTCGGTTGTCTCCGCCGGCACCAGCGCCCAATCCATAATCCATACCCCAAACTTTGGGGCCCGTTGGTGGGGTTCGCGGGCCCCCGGCAAATCCTTTCGCTTCACAACTTCACGCCATGTGAAGTATTATCAGTGAGTGTACATCGTCACGGAAAAGCACCTGAACGAGGCGATGACAAAATACAGGGACGCGGCGAACGAAATCAAACTATGGAAAGCCATCGTCAAGGAAGCACGGTGGCACCATTTTGAGGAAGTGCGGAGCGTCTTTAAGGATGCCGATCCCGTAGACGGTTATGTCATCTTTGACTTCCGTGACAATCGGTACAGGCTCGTTACGGTCATCCACTGGGCAAAGACGACGACGAAAAAGAAGACTCAAAGACACGTCTATATCAGGTCTTTTTTGACACACAAGGAATATGACAATCCCAAAAAGTGGGACCCGTACAGGAGGACAAATGAGCGCAGCACCAATTCTCGGAAACCCTGCAAAGATGATCGCTAAGGGAGCGCCCCACGTCATCCATAATGACAAGGAACTGGAAGCCTATACTGAAGCCCTCTTCAATCTCACTGTCTTAGAAAACCCTACTTCCGATGAAGAGGATGCCATCGAACTGCTGACCCTGCTGGTGCAACGATACGAAGCGGAGCATTACCCTGTCCCTGCGTCTCCCGATCCGGTCTCCGTGGTGCGCTATCTCATCAAAAAAGGGAACCTCACCCAGCGGGATTTGATTCCAGAATTCGGTTCGGAGTCTGCGGTGTCTATGTTTCTCTCTGGGGATCGGAATCTCACTTTGGGGCAAGTGAAAAAACTTTCTGCCCGCTTCAAACTCAGCGCCGATGTGTTCATCCACGGTACCCGTACCGTGGCGGCAGCTAGTTAAGCCAAGTTAAGCGGCATAGGTATAATCAAGTTGTTTGCGAAACTTTAGCGGGCACCCACCTTCGGGTGTGCATTTTTATTCCCGCAAATCTCTTCGGTCTCTTCGTCTCTTCGGAGGTGTGGCCTACAATCTGGTGGTTTTCATGCTAGAATGCGCCGCATGGCTGCGACACAGAACATCTTCTGATTAGCGCCACGCTGACATTTGATTTGCAAACGGGTGCTACTGCACCAAGTGTCTGTGCCGAACACAGCTTCCTCGGACGCCCGCTCAGGCGTCCAGCGCGCAGCCTCCCGCTCTCTTCCGCTCTCATTCGCCCTTGAACCATCCCCGCATCCGCGCTACGATGGGCTGCTCCATCAATTGAGAATCGTCATCTATGCCACAAAACTACGTTCCCATCTTCATCTTCATCGCCATCATCGGCACTCTTCTGCCGGTCACTTTGCTGGCCGCGAAACTGGTGCGTCCCTCAAATCCCAGCAAGACCAAGCTGATGCCCTACGAATGCGGCATCGACCCCATCGACAGCGCTCGCGGACGCTACACCGTTCGCTACTACATCATCGCCATCCTGTTCGTAGTCTTCGACGTGGAAACAATTTTTCTTTTTCCCTGGGCCGTACGGTTCAAAGCTTTCGGCCTCTTCGGCCTGCTGGAGATGCTGATTTTCCTGGCCATCCTGATCGTCGGCTACATCTGGGTATGGAACAAAGGCGCACTCGAATGGGTTTAGAAATTTTCCCCAATGCACGCGCGTACGGCGACGGTCGGTCTGGGGACAGCCGCTCCTGGCGGTACGGCGGAGCGAAGGCTCTCGAGTTCGCGGACTGAACCATGCCCACACTCCCCGCCAATCCCATGGACAGATCCGCCGCCCAAACCTTCACCGCCAGCCGCTGGACCCAAGGCAACTTCTTCTTTCCCACCCGCCTCATCATCAGCCCGCAGCGCGTCGCCCGCGTCAAATCGCGCCTTTTCGGCAGCAACGAAGAAAGCATTGGCATGACCAAGATTGCCTCGGTCCACATCTCCACCGGCGTCTTCTGGTCCGAGATCGTCATCGAATCCACCGGCGGCACCGACCCCATCACCAGCCACGGCCACCGCAAAGCCGACGCCCAACGCATCCGCGATCTGATCGAAACCTATCAGTCCCAATCCCGCGTCTAAGCTCTTCGTTCTTCGTTCCGATCCCCACTGCCGTAACCTCTCATCCGGAGCAAGGTTGTCGTACGCGCGGCCAACGGCAACGCAGTCGAAGGATCTTTCACCAGTGCGGAGGCCGTGATTCGACAGGGAATTCCCGGCGCGGCGCGAACATCGCAGCCCTCAAAGTTTCGCAATGGATCGCCGGGGAGTGATGCAGTTTGAATCTTCTCACCTTACGATCGCAATGGAGGCATGGGAACCTGCTTCGCTGAAAGCCATGCCGCCGCAATCAAACACACGGTAATCAGGGTTGAGAAAACAATGGGGATGGTGAAGGCGTATCTCCAGCTCAAAGCTGTGATTGCCACAAAACAAATGGCGAGCGCCCACGCAATGCTGCGCACGCGTGCCAAGGTCTCTGCCGGAAGTCCGCCCAGCAGCCACGCTAGTACCGCCGCGAACAAAAGAAATACGGAGAAAAAAAGCCCGAACGCGCTGAAGAAGTCCCAATAAGTCCGGGTAAACCCTTGCGCGTCAAACTGGACGGAGCGCATTAGCCCAAGAACCGCGTCCGCTCTCCATTCCGGATTATTCTGGCGAAACCCAAACGTATGTCCGGCGGCAAATAGCAGCAGAAGAACCGCAGCGATTCGATAAAACATCGATGCTTTCATTCTTGCCTCCAGAGATCACGGCAGTAGGCACCACTATCCTGCCGCGTAGGTTCAAACTGTACCACTACCGATCGCCACCGATCGCCACCGATCGCCGCCCCTCGTTGACTTCGCCCCCTCAAGCTGATAAAAGTTAACGTTCTTTTCAACACACACTGCGCCGGAGGTTTGTGCCTTCGCGATATGCCGGACGAAACAAAATCCCCCGCTTCACCGCCGCCAGAAGGTGAACCGAAGCCAACGGCGGATCGCCCCGCAACCCCGGGCGGTGTCAAAGCCGCTTCCTCCGGCTCGGTTCAATCGGAAACCAAACCTGCTCCTGACAAGCCGGCCGCTCCCGCGACACCGCCAAAAGCCGTGGCCGGCGCGCCCGCGACCCCTGCCGCCGCCAAGCCCGCCGCAGCTCCGCCGAAACCTGCGGCCCCGGTGCCCACGCCTTGGGATTCCCCGATGATCGCGAGGCTTAAAGGCAATTACGGATCAGGCATCGAGCCTCTAACCTATCTCGGCCAGAACTACATGGTGGTCGATCGTTCCTTGATTCCCGAAATTCTTCAGGTGCTGCGCAACGAAGAGCAGTTCGACTACTGCGTGGACATCACCGCCGTACACTATCCCAAGCGCGAAAAACAGTTCGATGTGCTCTGGATTCTCTACTCGTTCCCGCGCAATGAACGCATCCGTGTCAAAACGCAAATCGCCGACGGCCAGACTCTCCCCAGCTCCGTTCCCATCTGGGCGACGACCAACTGGCTGGAGCGCGAAGTCTTCGACATGTTCGGCATCAGCTTCGACGGCCATCCCGACATGAAACGCATTCTCCTGCCCGACGGTTGGAAGGGCCATCCCCTGCGCAAAGACTACGGCATCCTGCAGCAGGACAATGAGTGGGTGCAGATCAACCTCGGAATCGAAAGCGGCCAATAGATTCAAAACGAAGACCTAGAACCCAGGCATGACCGACCCGACCTCACTCTCGCCGCTGGATCTTGAAACGCCGGACAAAACGTTTCTCGATGCCAACGAGCTCGTCATCAATATGGGACCGCAGCATCCCGCGACCCACGGCGTGCTCCGCGTCATCCTTCGTCTCGACGGCGAAAAGGTGATGGGCCTTGAGTGCGTCATCGGCTACCTGCATCGCGGCGTGGAAAAAATCGCCGAGAACCGTACCTACACGATGTTCAATCCGTACGTCGACCGCATGGATTATGTCGCTGCAGTCTCCAACGGATTGGGATACTGCGAGGCAGTGGAAAAACTTCTCAACGTCGAAGCTCCGCCCCGCGCCCAATACGTCCGCGTCATCCTGACCGAACTGAACCGCATGGCCAGTCACCAGCTATGGCTGGGCACGCACGCGCTCGACATCGGCGCCATCACGCCGCTGTTCTATACCTTCCGCGATCGCGAAGAGATTCTCAAGATTTTCGAAAAGTACTGCGGCGCCCGCCTCACCACCCACGCTTTCCGCATCGGCGGCCTGCAATACGAAACCTACGACGGCCTGGAAAAAGATGTGAAGACTTTCGTCTCTTTTGTGCGGCCAAAGATCGACGAATACGAGGAACTGCTCACGACGAACCGCATCTGGCTGGAACGCACCAAAGGCGTGGGCAAGATCTCCGGCAAAGACGCCATCGCGCTGGGAGTAACGGGCCCGGTCCTGCGCGCCAGCGGCGTGAAGTGGGACATCCGCAAAGCCCTGCCCTACGCCAACTATAAAAACTTCGACTTCGATATTCCCACCGGCGAGAACGGCGACACCTACGACCGATACCTGGTGCGCATGGCCGAGTTCCGCCAGTCGCTTCGCATCATCGAGCAGGCCGTCGACAACATTCCCGAAGGCCCGATCATGGCCAAAGTTCCCAAGGTCATCAAGCCTCCGGTCGGCGAAATCTATCACTCCATCGAAGCTCCCAAGGGCGAGCTGGGATACTTCATCGTCAGCGACGGATCGACCCAGCCCTATCGCATCCGCGTGCGCCCGCCGTCGTTCGTGAACCTCCAGGCTCTCGAGGTAATGTGCCGCGGCCAGCTGGTGGCCGACGTCATCGCAGTCATCGGCACGCTCGACATTGTTCTCGGCGAGGTGGATCGCTAATGAGGTCCCGCTGATGCACGCGCTCGTGCAGTACATCCAGTCCTACCTCGACAGCGACAAAACCCCCGGCGGCGCCGGAAACATCTTCTGGGCGACGGTGTACATCCTGCTCGTGTTCGCCGGGCTCTCGGTCGCCGTCATCGCCATGAACTGGCTGGAGCGCAAGATTCTGGCGCACATGCAAGTACGCCTCGGCCCCATGCGCGTCGGCCCGCACGGCCTGCTCCAGCCCATCGCCGACGCCATCAAGCTTTTGCTCAAAGAAGACATCATCCCCGCCGAAGCCGATGCCGTCGTTTTCTGGATTGCCCCCTTCATCGTCGTACTCGCCGCCTTCACCGTCTTCGTAGTAGTCCCCTTCGGCCCCACCCACGCCATTACCGACATGAACATCGGCATTCTCTTCATGCTCGGGGTTTCGTCGCTCAGCGTGCTCGGAATTGTCACCGCCGGATGGGCTTCCAACTCGCACTATCCGCTGATCGGCGCGCTGCGTTCGAGTGCGCAGATGGTTTCCTACGAAGTTGCCATGGGCTTGGCGGTGGTATCGGTCATTCTGATGACCAGCCTCAACGAGCAAAGCACCGGCACGCTGAGCATGATCGGCATCGTACAGGCGCAACTGGCGCAGCAGGAATGGTTCCTCTTTAAATTTTTCCCGCTCGGCCTGATCGGGTTCGGCATTTTCGCCATTGCCATGGTTGCCGAAACCAATCGAGCCCCGTTTGACTTGCCAGAAGCCGAATCCGAATTGACCGCAGGGTTTCATACCGAGTACAGCGGCTTCCGCTGGTCTTTATTCTTTCTGGCAGAATACTCCGCCATGATCGCCGTCTCTTCGATCGCGGTCACTCTATGGCTGGGCGGCTGGCTGCGGCCGTTCCCCAACTTGCTCGTGGGCCCCACCTGGGATCTGCTCTTCTCGCTCTTCCCCGGAATCACGTTTCTGCTGTTGGCCGCGATGTGTTTCTTCAACACCGCGCGCATGCCCAAGCACCCGCTATTCAAAGTTCAAACGATAGGGTTAGCCGGATTCGGCGCGGTTCTCGGACTCATCGGCCTGATTCTCGTCCTCCCTGCCGTCCGCATTCGGGTTACCGACATTTTCTGGTTCTCGGCCAAAGTTGCCGGGTTCATGTACCTCTATATCTGGTATCGTGGCACGTTCCCGCGTTACCGCTTCGACCAACTCATGAAAGTAGGATGGAAAGTTCTGCTGCCCACCGGTCTGGCGCTCCTGGTCCTGACCGCCTTGGTCGGAATGCGGACCGAACTCTGGGCAGAACTGCAAGGAGTGTGGCGCCCATGAATCCCGCAGGAATGATTCCCGCAGGAACGAATCCTCCGGTGGCAACGCCATTTTTCTTTTATCTGCTGGCCGCAATCATGGTTGTGGGCGGGGTGATGGTCATCACCCGCAAGAACGCCGTCCACTCGGCGATGGCTCTGATCACCACCCTGCTAGCCCAAGCCGCTCTCTACCTGATGCTCTACGCCCCATTCGTGGCTGGCGTGCAGATCATTCTTTATGCCGGCGGCATCATGGTCTTGTTCCTGTTCGTAATCATGCTGATCTCCATCGAGCGCGCCGAGAAAGAGCGCCAGTTCAACAAACAATGGCTGGTGGGAATCGTAGCCGCTGCGGCTCTCGGCGGCCTGTTCATCGCGGTCTACACCACCACCACAAAAGGCAGAGCGCTGTTCCCCGAAGGCCGTATGACCTACGGCGAAACGCAAAACACGCAGCAAATCGCGGCCTTGCTGTTCGATCGCACCGCCGGGCAATACATGTTCGCCTTCGAAATCGCCTCGCTCCTGTTATTGGTGGCGATCATCGGAGCCGTAGTCATGGCAAAAAAAAGAATTTAAACCTGGACGAGCGGGCCTACCGGGCCGCTGTGAGCCGTGCCGTTAAGTGCCAACAAGACACATGGACTCCATGCTTCACATCACGACGCTGCATTACCTGGTCCTCGGCGCAGCCCTGTTCCTGCTGGGGGTCATTGGAGTGCTCACGCGCCGCAATGTGGTCATCGTTCTGATGTCGATCGAATTGATTCTGAACGCCGTGAACCTGAACCTGGTCGCTTTCTCCCGTTACTGGCAGGGAATTCATGGTCCCACGGCGCTGCATGGCCAGGTCTTCGCAATTTTTGTTATCACCGACGCCGCCGCGGAAGCCGCTGTCGGCCTCGGCATCCTGATCGCCTTCTTCCGGAATAAAGAGACGGTCAACGTAGACGAAGTGAATTTGTTGAAGTGGTAGAAAAGCGCTCTGCAGCGATTAGCTCCTGGCCTTGGGCGGTTTAGGGTCAAGCTAAGAGTCCAGAGCCAAAAGCCAAAAGCAATGTTTCTTTCGCACATCTACCTCATCCCGCTGTTCCCCGCCCTCGGCGCGGCGCTCATGCTCTTTTTTGGCCGCAAGCTGCAGAAGCCGACGGTAAGCGCCGTCTGCGTCGGTTCCGTCGTCCTCGCATTCCTCATGTCCTGCGGCGCCGTCCTCGAATACACCAGTTGGGCGGCGGAACACCATCACCAGCCTTACGAAAAAATCCTCTACACCTGGCTCGGCACCGACACAGGACATCTGAACTACCTAAAATCCGACGGCACCCAGGCCACCGTTCAAGCCGACGCCGGATTTCTGCTCGATCCGCTCTCCAGCATCTGGCTGCTGTTTGTCACCGGCGTCGGCATGCTGATTCATATTTATTCCACCGGCTACATGGCGCATGAAGGCGGCTACTACCGCTTCTTTGGATACCTCAACCTCTTCATGTTCTCCATGCTCACGCTCATCCTCGCCAACAATTACGTGCTCATGTTCGTGGGCTGGGAAGGCGTAGGCCTGTGCTCGTATCTGCTGATCGGTTTCTATTTCCACCGCAAGTCGGCCAGCGACGCCGCCAACAAAGCTTTCATCGTGAACCGCATCGGGGACGCTGGATTCCTCCTCGGCATGTTCTTCATCGCCTGGTACATGGGCTCGTTGCGCTTCGTCGACGTCACCCACGCCGCGCGGAGCGGACAGTTCGCCATCGGCGATCCCATCATCACCGCCGCCACGCTGCTTCTATTTGTCGGAGCCTGCGGGAAGTCGGCGCAGCTACCGCTCTATGTCTGGCTGCCGGATGCCATGGAAGGTCCCACGCCGGTCTCCGCGCTCATCCATGCCGCGACCATGGTCACCGCCGGCGTCTACATGGTGGCACGTTCCAACGCTTTATTCGTCCTAGCCCCGAAATCCATGCTGGTCGTCGCCATCGTCGGCGCGCTCACCGCCGTCTTTGCCGCCTCCATCGGCCTGGTACAAAACGACATCAAGCGCGTCCTCGCCTACTCGACCGTCTCGCAACTTGGCTACATGTTCCTCGCGTTGGGCGTCGGAGCCTTCTCCGCCGCAGTCTTCCATGTCTTCACTCACGCCTTCTTCAAAGCTCTGCTCTTCCTTGGGGCAGGTTCGGTGATTCATGCCATGAGCGGGGAGCAGGATATGCGAAACATGGGCGACCTGCACAAGCGCATTCCCACCACCCACGCCACCATGTTCCTTGCGACGCTGGCCATCGCCGGCATCTTTCCCTTCGCCGGATTTTTTTCCAAAGACGCCATCCTCTGGGAGACCTGGTCGCGCGAAGGCGGCGCCTACCGCATCCTCTGGTATGTCGGTTACGCCACCGCGCTGATGACCGCGTTTTACATGTTCCGCCTCATGTATCTGACCTTCCACGGACATCCGCGCATGAGTCACGACGTGGAGCACCACATTCATGAGTCACCGATGGCGATGACCTTGCCGCTGGTCGTGCTGGCCGTGATGTCGCTGTTTGCCGGATTTCTGGGCTGGCCGCATAGCCTGGGAGGCTCCGACCATTTCACGAAATTCCTGGAACCAGTGTTCGCCGGTGAAGCGCAGACGCTGAGCGAACAAGGCAGGGCAGCCCAACTGGCCGCCGGAGAAAAAGAAGAGGAGAAAAATACCACCACCGAATGGCTGTTGATGGGTCTGTCGCTGGCCGCCGCTGGCGTGGGATGGGGCATGGCGTGGCGAAGCTATCGCCATGCCGACAAGGGTTATGCCGAGCCCATCGCCAACCTCTCAACCCCGGTCTACACCACGCTCGTCAACAAGTATTATGTCGACCAAGGCTACGACTACGTCTTCACCGGCCGCCGCCCAGTAGGAGATGTGCGCCTGGGCGTGCTGGGCGCGGGCGAAGCCAGTTCGTGGTTCGACACTCACATCATCGACGGCATCGTAAACGCCGCCGGCTCCATCACCCGCGGAACCGCAACCTTCTCCAGTTGGTGGGACAAGTGGATCATCGATGGTATCGGGGTGAACGGTCCCGCGATTTTGGCGCGCATGCTAAGTTATCCCGCACGCCTTTTCGAATGGGGCCTGGTGCAATGGTATGCCCTGGTCATGACCGCTGGACTGGTAGGTTTCGCTTTTTATTATGTGTATCACTGATGCTGATGCTGATACTGATGAAGATGAACCGGCTCTTGGCCCGTGGCTCTTAGCTTCCAGCTAAAAGCCAAGAGCCAAAAGCCCAGAGCTTCTTATGCAAAACCAGATCCTATCCATCATCCTTTTCACGCCGCTGGTGGGCGCGCTGGTTCTCCTTTTCGTCCCTCAGGAGAACAAAGCCGCCCTCCGCTGGATCGCGAACTTCTTCGCCCTCGCCGGACTCCTGGTCTCAATCCCGCTAGTCCCCATGTTCTGGGAGCAGCGCTTCGAGCCCGGCTTCAAGTTCATCGAAGGCGCTCCCGGCAACTGGATTCCGTCCATCGGGGCCGGCTACATGCTCGGCATCGACGGCATTTCGTTCCTGCTCATCATGCTTACCACCCTGCTCGGCTGGATCTCGATCCTCTCCTCCTGGACCGCCATCGAGACCCGGGTGAAGGAATACTACATCTGGTTCTTAGTTCTGCAGACCGGCATGCTAGGCGTATTCATGGCGCTGGATTTCTTCCTTTTCTTCGTTTTCTGGGAAGCCATGCTGGTTCCCATGTACTTGCTGATCGGCATCTGGGGAGGCCCCCGCAAACTCTACGCCGCCATAAAATTTTTCCTCTACACGCTGGCCGGCTCCGTGCTGATGCTGCTCGGCATCCTGTTTCTATACTTTCATCATCAACATGTGACCGGTACTTACACCTTCGCCCTGCAGGCGCTCTACGATACCGCGCCGCGCATTTATTCCGACTATGGTCCGCATGTTGCGACTCTTCTGTTCCTGAGTTTCTTCTTCGCCTTCGCCATCAAGGTGCCAATGTTCCCTTTCCACACCTGGCTGCCCGACGCCCATGTGGAAGCCCCCACCGCCGGTTCCGTAATTCTGGCGGGCGTGCTGTTAAAGATGGGAACTTACGGCTTCATCCGCTTCTCGCTCCCTTTTTTCCCCAACGTGTTGTCGAATCCCACCACGTTCCTCGGCATGACCGTCCGCGGCTGGATGATTTTCCTCTCCATCGTCGGCATCCTCTATGGCGCGCTGGTCTCGCTGATGCAGAAGGACATGAAGAAGCTGGTGGCCTACTCCTCCGTCAGCCACCTCGGCTTCTGCACCCTGGGAATTTTCGCGCTCACCCCACTCGGCCTGAGCGGCTCCGTGCTGCAGCAGATCAACCACGGCATCTCCACCGGCGCTCTGTTTTTGATCGTGGGCATCCTCTATGAACGCCGCCACACTCGCGAAATCTCCGAGTACGGCGGCATCTCCAATGTGATGCCGGTCTACGCCACCATCACCATGATCATGTTCCTCTCCTCGATGGGCCTGCCGCTGCTCAACGGCTTCATTGGTGAGTACAGCATTCTGTATGGCACATTCATGGAGAACTGGCGCTGGACCGCATGGGCCGTCCCCGGAGTCGTGCTCGCCGCCGCCTATCTACTCTGGCTCTACCAGCGCGTTTTCTTTGGCGCTGTCACCAATCCAAAAAATGAAAAGCTGCACGATTTGACGCCGCGCGAAGTCGCAACCTTCGTGCCGCTCCTCATCATGGCCTTCTGGATCGGCCTCTATCCCAAACCGTTTTTCCAGATTCTCGAACAGCCGGTAAGCCACACCATGGCTCTGGCGCGTCCGGACTATCCCCAACCTGCGGTGAATGCAGCCGCGTTGTCCACTCAAGTCGCGCCGCCCCGAGACGTGACCTACACCACAAATCCGCAACCCGCGGCCAGCTCCGCACCAACGAAAGCCCAGGGGAAGAAATAGTGGTCTGGACCGACTACCTTCTCGCGCTGCCGATCACGCTGCTGACGCTGTTCGCCCTCGGCATCCTGCTCATCGACCTCATGCTGCCGCGCGAGAAGAAGTGGGCCAATGCGGTCACCGCTATGATCGGCGTGTTCTTCTCCGCCGCCGGCGTCTACAAAATTCAACTCTGGATGGGCGCCTCCCCCGGCTCCCTCGGCCTGATGCGCACCTTGCTGGTGGACCGCTTCGCCATTTATTTCTGGTACTTGTTCCTGGGCGGCACGGCCATTGCCATCCTCATGTCGGTCCGCTACCTCGAAACCGAGCACGAAAATCACGGCGAATACTACGCCCTCATGCTGCTCTCGGTTGCCGGCATGATGTGCATGGCTGCCGGCTTCGATATCGTCCTGATCTTCATCGGCCTGGAACTGATGGCCATTTCCACCTACGTGCTGGTCGGCTTTCTGAGGCGCGACCGCCGCTCCAACGAGGCAGCCCTAAAATATTTCCTGCTCGGCGCATTTTCCTCCGGCATCTTCGCCTATGGATTGTCTCTGCTTTACGGTTTAACCGGCAGCACCAATCTCGCCGTCATCCAGCAGGAACTGACGCGGCACATCCTGCACAGCGAATACAAGCCCGTCGCCGTCGTCGCGCTGCTCACGACGATCACCGGCCTGCTGTTCAAAATCGCCGCCATCCCCTTCCACCAATGGGCTCCCGACGCTTACGAAGGCGCGCCCACTAGCATCACCGGATTCATGTCCGTAGCCGTCAAGGCCGCGGGATGGGCCATGCTGCTGCGCATCCTGGTTATCGGACTGATGCCCATGCGTCCCATCTGGGTACCCTTGCTAGTCTTCGTCTCCATCGCCACCATGACCGGCGCCAACTTCGCCGCCCTCACCCAAACCAACACCAAGCGGTTGCTCGCGTATTCTTCCATCGCCCATGTCGGCTACATGCTGCTGGGCCTGATTGCGGGCACCGCCACGCAGCTCAGTCCCGACGGCATCAAAGGCATCCTGATATATCTGCTCGTCTACACCTTCATGAACCTAGGTGCCTTCGCGGTCATCACCTCGCTCCGTCACCGCAACGTAGTCGGCGACGAACTCGACGACCTCAACGGCCTTTACTCGCGCGCTCCCGTCGAAGCCGTCCTCATGCTGATCTTCATGCTCTCGCTGGCCGGCATCCCGCCGCTAGCCGGATTTTGGGGAAAATATTTCATCTTCCTCAGCCTAATCGAAACCGGCCACTACGCCCTGGCCTCGCTAGGTGTCCTCTACTCCGTCTTCGGCCTCTACTATTATCTGAAGATCGCCAACGCCATGTTCATGGGCCAGGTAGACAAAGGCGAGGAAAAACTCCCCATCAGCCTGACCATGCGCGCCGCCTTAGCCCTGACGGCGGCAGCCACCATCTACATCGGCATCCTCCCCAATCGCTTCATCGAACTAGTAAACTGGACCCTGGGCATAGCCCAAAACCCAGCGATCGCGAAGCTGACGCATTAAATGCTCGTGCGGCGGCAGCCGCCTCGCCGGTCCGACCCGGAACGAAGTTGGGCCGATCTTCGCGTTGCGGTTCTTCACGCTGCCGTAGGGTACAATCGCTTCGCCGGAGCGCGACCCATGCCGCCTTCTACTCCTCCCGAGAACCGTGACTCCGGCCCCAAGAAAAACCCTTGGGTCCAGGTCGGCCGCTACAGCCAACTCGCCCTGATGCTTCCCGCCGGCACCGTCGCCGGATGGCTCATCGGCTCCGCCCTAGACCGCCGGCTGCATACCTCCTGGATCAGCGTAGTCGGCCTTTTCCTGGGAATCGCCGCCGGCATGATCGAACTCATCCGCACGCTCCTGCGCGACAGCAAGTAACTTTGCGGCGGACACTGCTGTCGGCCGTTTTGCCTTTACTCCGGTTTTTGCTCACTCACCGGCTCTTTGAACATCCCAAGGAGTGGCTTACTATGATTTCCTGAGCAGTGCGGGCTCAGCACCCGATCCGTCGCGGGCGCACTGTTGACCGATTTGCCAGACACTTTGTCGACCATGCGCTCCCACCCCTCGATGGCCGATGTTCCCAGCGACGCCTTCTATGCCGGCGCCCTCACCCGCATCCGCCATACCATGCTCGTCCTGGCCCTGATTCTCTGCCCCGCAGCCTGGTGGAAATTCGGCCGCGCCCCCGCGCTCGGCTTTTTTTTGGGATGCGTCATCTCCTACCTGAACTTCCATTGGCTTAAGAGCGGCGTCACCGGCCTGGCCGACCGCGTCACTGATACCGGAAAATCGCAGTCCGGCAAAGGAATCATCGCCCGCTTTCTCCTCCGCTATCTATTGTTGGGAGCCGCTGCGTATGCTATATTAACCAGTTTTCCCGCGAGCCTTGGCGGCCTGTTTGCCGGTCTGTTTCTGCCGGTAGCAGCAATCGCCTGCGAAGCAGTCTACGAACTGTACGCATCTCTGGCTCGGGGGATTTGAGAATCGGTCGCGAGGGGAAGAAGTAGCTAGAAGCTGTCCTATGGAACAACTCTGGTTTACCAAAATCCTGAACCATCTGTTCAGCGCGCCGGTCACATCGTTTCTGCGGACGCTCCACATCGAGCCCAAATATCCGCAAGCTCCGATCTCGAATTCCTTCGCCATGGAGTTGCTCGTCTTCGCGTTCCTGCTGACCCTGTTCCTCCTTCTGCGATCGCGACTCTCGGTCGAGTCCCCTGGAGGCCTGCAGCACACCTTCGAAGCCGTCGAGGGTTTCGTGCTCAACCAGAGCCGGGAAATCATCGGCCATCACAGCGAACCCTACACGCCCTTTTTCGTCATCGTCTTCATCTTCATCCTGATCTGTAACCTGATCGGTCTGGTTCCCGGCTTCGAATCGCCCACCGGAGTTCCCATTGTTCCCCTAGGATGCGCCATTTGCGCCTTTCTCTACTACCACACCCAGGGCTTCAAACACGCCGGAGCAAAATATCTTCTGCACTTTTTCGGACCGCCGATGGAAGGCATGCCTCTGGTTGCCCGAATCCTGCTCGCCGCCCTCATGCTTCCCATCGAATTGGTCAGCCACTTCGCCCGCCTGCTCTCGCTGACCGTCCGTCTGTGGGCCAACATTTTTGCCGGCGATCTGATCACTCTGGTTTTCCTTTCCATGATTCCGATCGGCGTGCCGATCCTGTTTATGGGCTTGCACATCGTCGTAGCGGTTCTGCAGGCCTACGTCTTCATGCTGTTATCGATCATCTACGTCTCCGGCGCAGTAGCCGAAGAACACTAGGAAGAACACTAGAAAGCCGTTTGTCAGTCATACGTTGTCAGTTCCCGGTTGCGCGGGTTAGAAAGTTTTGCTGAGAAGCGAGAACTGAACCGCAAAAAACAGTTCACCCGCCGCCAGCGTGAGGGCGTCTGCAAGGTACGACGTCAACCACCTCCTAGCGGCAATTGATAAAGGAGAACACAATGCGTAAATTAAGTTACCTGTTCATGTCGTTATCCGCCCTGTGCTTCGCCATGCCTGCCTTCGCGCAGGGCGGCGCAGCCGGCGAAACCAACTGGATCGCCATCACCGCCGGCTTCTCCATGGCGATCGCTTCCGCGGTCTGCGGTCTCGCCCAAGGCAAGGCCGTCGCCGCCGCCACCGAGTCCTTGGCTCGTAATCCGGCAGCCCGTCCCGGCATTCAGTTCGCCCTGATTCTGGGCTTGGTCCTGATCGAGTCCCTGGCCCTCTACACCCTCGCGATTATCTTCCTGAAAGTGAAATAACCGAGCTGCAGGCATAAAAAGGCCTCTGCACAGAGCAGAGGCTTTTCTTTTTTTCAAAACAGTCTTGTCATTCCGAGAAGCGCAGCGACGAGGAATCGATTGCTTCTCGCCAAGTCCACCAAACCTAGGCTAAATCTTCCGCTCCCCGCTCCACTCCTGGTCTTTATTCTGCGGAGCGTGATTCAGCGCATCCACCAGCAGCCGGCGCAGCCGGTACCGGCTTTCAAGGTCCGTGCTCACGATTTCAAATCCCACTTCATTCACCCGCGCCCGCCGCAACAGCACATGCGCGCGAATCTTCGATCGCATCCCCACCGAAATCTCCAGATCCGCCTCGCTCCCGATGCGCAGGTTGTCTTCCTTCGTGCCCATCCCGCCGCCCAGACTCAATTCGCGAATCAGAATCCTCGATTTTCCCCAGGAGCTGCCCAGCACCCCATACACAGTCTTCGCCAACACCAGCCGCTCGTAGCGCCGTTGCCGGACCCACGGACATGCCGGAGCCATATCGAGCGGCGCAATCGCCAACTCGGCTGCCTCCAGCCCGCTGTCGGACATCACTTGCGAACTGTATCGCGGATCGGTCTTGGCCAAAGCCTGCGCCGCCGCAATCCTCAACTCGCGATGATGCACAAACCCAAATGTCTTCTTGGTTTCGAGGATTTCCCGCAGCGTCGCCACCGCGTCTGCATCCCGCAATCGGCCCAGGGATTCGATTGCCTTGAGCTGCAGGAAAGGCGAGCGCGAAGTCGAGTCGCCCGGTCGCGCCATGGCAATCAGCGGGGGAATCGTCGTCAAGTCGCCGCTCATCCCAATTTCGTCTACCGCCTCCGCCAATACCAGCGGATCCAGTACTTCCGCCAGTTCCAGCAGAGTGCGTCCGCGATCCTCCGCCGCCCCAAACGCAATCTGCCGCACTACCATATCGTGATAGAAACGGTTCCATTCCGGCAAGCGCGCGGGCAGCAGTTCCAGCAGCGTTCCCACGTCGAGCCGGCTCACTAATCCCACCGCGCCTGAAGCCTGCCGGGGCTGCCCGGTGCGCAGAATCTCCCGCAACTGCAGCAGTATGGGAGACCCTAACTCCTTTACCAGTTCAATCATGCGATCGCATTCGTCGCGGCGCATGCAGCGGAAAAAGCGGTCTGCCAGGTGTTCCGCTCCCGATTGGCTGGTCCGCCGCAACACCGACAACAGGTCCGCCGGAATCGGATCCATGTGAATCGCTTCCTCAATGAACTCCGGCAGACGATTCTCCACTCCCACCCGCGGACGCATATCGCTCATCAGCACCGGACGCTCTATGCTGATCAGTTCCATCCCGGCGCACACTTCATTCACCGCTCCGTAGTTCTTGGCCGAACTCGCTTCCTGACTCAGCCGCACGAAGGCAGCGCTGAACAGGCTTTGCAGTTCCACGTCTTTCTCGTGAATCAGTTGCTCGGCCAGTTTCCGGATCGCCTGGCCCATCGGCTCTCCTCCGAGCCGCGAGTACAAGTCCGCCAACTGACTCAGTCCAATCGCGGTTCGGCGGCGCGGTTCCGATTCCTTCGCCCCCAGGCAGTTGGAATAATTATTCAGAATTTCCACTGCGGCCTGCTGGTCACCCCGGTCGAGCAGCACTTCTACGAACTGCCGCAAATTCCGCGGGGGTACGCAAGGCGCCTCGTGCGAAAGGAGAACACTTTTTTTACCCGACTCCGGCACTTCCGCCCAGAACATGCGGTCCAGGATGTCAGCGTGCGACTCCACCAGAATCCCGGCCTTGCTCATCTTTTCTTCCTGCAACTTCAGAATCTGGCGCAGGGAGTCCATCTGCCGGCTCATGTGCTCCATCATCTGATGAACCGCGTTGACCTTAACCTCACCCTTCGAATAACGCTCCAGCGCGAAGCGGATCGCCATATGCTCCGCGGCTTTCATCAGCAGTGGCGTATCTCCCTCTTCCGCAGTCGTCGCCTTCGCCGCCAGGCTTCCCAGCAACTGTTGCAGGTTCAGCCGCGTATTCGGATCGGTCTCGGTCAGTTCCTTCTGCAGATCTTCTTCTTTGACGCTGGGATCGAACTGCACTTGGCCAAACCGCGTCAACAGCCGGATCGCCTGAATCACTTCCTGTTCCTGGAGCGGAACCATTCCGCCCGTCCATGCCGGCGCCGCCCCAGTCGCCGCGCCGCCTGCACCGTCGTCTGGAACCCATCTTCCCTTCCCCTTCCCGGGCAGAGCGTTGGGCACGCTTCCCAGCGGGACCATCGGACTCCCGCCCGCCGGGACCTGTCCTCCACCGGCGTTCGCGCCTTCGGCGGCCGCGATCAACTGCAACAACTTCTGCGGATCGTTCAGCCACTGCCGGAACTCCGGTCCTAGGGTTTGTGCCGCGATCTGCGCCGCGATGCTCACATCTCCCGTCAGCGGATCAGCCGCCACGAACTTCACTTCATTGATCCGGATCGTGCTGCCCGGCTTGTTCGCTCCCAGAGCTTCCTTGATATGCTTGGACACATCCTGAGGTTTCGATCCCGCCACGGTAAACGCGCGCACCAGTCGAACAAAATCTTCCTCGGTCACCTCTCGGGAAAAATGAAGGCTGGCCAGTCCAGCGGTGGACAACAGCGTGGCAAAACTCCTCTCCGAATTCCCCGTTTCGAGCGGTATCCCATCGAGCAGCAACTTGTTGTCCGAAACGCCCAGTAGAAAACCCTGGTCCCCGGTGGTGGGCAGACCCTGCCGCAACTCGTTCCAGGTGGTTTCGAACTGCATCTCCGTGCGCTTGTGAGCATAGCCATACATCCGCGCGTACTTGATGAGGATGTTAAGGCTGTGAACAAACGCCCGTGCTGAGGCGGCGCGCGAGCCCTGCGATGTGTTTGGGACGGAGATATCTAGCTCCTCTAGGTAGGTTTGAGTCTCAAGGTTAAAGCGAAATCGTAAGCCCGGAAACGTTACGGAGGTAATCGGACAGTGGGGAGGATCAGGCCGGTAGGTTGCGCTGGCCTTTGCTATTGCCTTCTCCTTTCCTGGCTGCCGCGCTCCGCCGCAATTCCATGAAAAACGGGAGCCTTGCCATTCCCACGCGCCAGCCTAGCCAGCCAGGAGGAATCGACTCCCCTGAGCATCATTGGGCTGCCTGCATGGCCCATTTTTCCCTAAGCGGGTTCGATTTTGCCTGCAACTCCGATGGCCAAACGGGCGTCTTAACTTGCCGGAGAATCGACCACCCACAAATTCGGCCAATCACAAAATCCTTGACTCCCTGAGGCAATCACTCATGACAAGTCGGCACCAGCCTTTCACCGCAGCGATATCCATCCTTTCCGGCACAATCCTGAGCGCAGTGATTTTCTTCAGCGCAGCGCCACGCCTTCACGCCGAGGATGTCGAGCACTGTCAGCGTCGAGTCATTCATGCTGACCAAGACCTCCACCGGGCCATCGAGAGACATGGACACAACAGCCCGCAGGCAGATCACGAGCGCCACCGCTTGCGGGAGGCGCGAGAACGTTGCTGGCACGAGCAGCACCGCTGGTGGGATGAGCACGAGCACCGCTGGCACAGCGATCGTGATTGGAACGAGCACGATCATGACTAACCTGGGAGTGACTAACCTGGGAGGCGGCGCCAAAGCGCTCACGATACGTCAGTCCGTGCATCAGATTTAAGAGGAGGATGGAACATGGAGGAGACCCTTGCCCAGGAAATACTCCATGAACTGTTTTCCTCCCTCGAGGCTTTAGAGACCCGGAGCGCGGCGCTTTTACAATTCGCGAAGGACAGAGGATGGGCCAGCGACCAGGAACTGGCCCCTTACCTCGAGCAGGCGGGAAACGCCAGTAACGTTCGATGGCGTGCGGCGCGGGTGCGAAATCGATCATTTGCTGTCCTCCGCATTCCAGGCCGCCGACCGCGACCGCGACGCCAAATCGAAGTCTCCGAAGCCTGAGGAAAAAAGCCAGGAGCCCTCAGGCAGTACCGTCGCGGAAACGTCTCACCCCGAGGAAAACAAAACCGACCGAGACGCTCAAGACGCGCAGAAAAAAAGTGCCGGAGCGAAACCCCCAACAAATAACGTCGCCCCCAGCGCCGAAAAGAACCCAAACCAACAAGCCCATCGGTATAAGAATGAAAAAGATACTGACACGACCGGTAACGCCGGTGAGAGTGCGGCATGAATTAAGTCTCACGATTCCCGCACTTTCTTTAGCCCTGCTTCGCCCTTAAACCGTCGAACTCAGAAGGCGCGGAAAAACTCTGACGCCGAGTGCGAGTAAAATACTCGCGGAATGCCGACGACCAAAGACCGGAAGACCAAGGCCACGGGACTTCGCTATTGGATGGCGAGCGTGCTGGAAGAGTGCGACCAGGTCTCGGCCGACTTCGCCGCCGATCCGGTGCACGATCTGCGAGTGGCGCTGCGCCGTTGCCGGTCCATGGCCGATGGCATGATGGCCATGGATCCCGATCCTGCCTGGAGAGCCATGAAAAAGGCCGGCAAGCGCCTCTTCCAGCGCCTCGGCGCGCTGCGCGACGTCCAAGTCATGATGGAATGGATCGAAAAACTGGAAACCAAGAAAACCAGTGCAGGAACGGGCGACTGGCCCGCCCTGTCGCCCGAGACAACCCCCACCAACCCCAACAGCGCTGGCGCGAAGAGCCCCGCGGCCAATCCTTCCGACCCCGCTGCCCAAGCCCTGCTCCAAATCCTCGGCCAACGAGAGAGCCAGCAAAAACAAGATGCTCGTGCCGCCCTGGCGGAATTCGACCGCAAGCAATGGCGCCAGTGGAGCCACTCGCTTCCCTTGCGCACCGCCCGTATTCGTCCCGGCAGCGCTGTGTTCAAGCATCTCGCACTCGAACGCTGGACTGCGGCGCGCCAACTGCATACCCGGGCCCTGCGCAACCGCTCCCAGGTCGCGTTTCACAGCTTGCGTATTGGCATCAAACGCTTTCGTTACATCGTCGAAAATTTCCTGCCCGACGAACACAAAGCCTGGAGCAACGACCTGAAGCAATTGCAGGATTTGCTGGGTGACGTGCACGATCTCGATGTGCTCTGGGCAACGGCGCTTTCCTACCGCGTCTTTCCCGATGAATCCTCGCGCCAGCGCTGGCACGCGCGCATTGGCGAAGAACGCACGGAACGGATCGAAAAATACCGGCAGCGCATGGTTGGTCCGGATTCTCTGTGGAATGTCTGGCGCGCGGGATTACCACAACCCAAACAGCTCCAGGAAATTGCGACGCGCCGCATGAAGTTGTGGGCGAAGGTGCTTGATCCCGACTTCCCGCACTCCGAGCGCATAGCCCGCATGGCGGTTGAACTCTACGACGGCCTGGAAGCCGCAGGCTTGCTGAAGACAAAAACACGGGTGCCCCATGTCTCGCTTCCCGTGCGACTACGTCTTTCGCAGGTTGGCCAGGGCGCATGGCGAAACCCTGATCCCAATTCTGACTCCGCCCGGGCCTGCCTTTATCTCGCCGCCCTGCTACACGATGTCGGCAAAGCCAAGGGCAACAAGGGACATCACAAGCAATCCTTGGAGCTGATCAAAGCTCATGGTGCTCCTCTGGGATGGAAAGCGGACGACCTGGCTCGAGTGGCTACCGTAGCGCGTTTTCATTGTGGCGCGTTGCCCAGGCGCGGCCACAAGACACTGCGCGAGTTGTCGCCCGAGGAGCAAACCATCACAGTTCAGTTAGCCGCAATCCTAAGACTGGCCAATGCTCTCGATGCCGCGCACGACGGCCATATTCGCCGGCTGCGAATTGAAAACACCAACCCGCAACCCAACCATCACAGCCGGAGAAGCGATGGATTCCTGCGCAAACCCCCGAAGTTAGCCCCCAACCAAGCCTTGATCATCGCCGCCGAGGGATTTATGGCTGCCAGTTCCACCGCGCAGGCCGCCGCCGCCGAAAGATATTTACTCGAAACCGTCCTCGGTCGCCCCATCGTCATCAAGTCAATGAAGACTCCCGTTCCGCGGCAACTTACAAATCGACCAAGAAGAGTCGCGTCGTGACCCGCAAGAATTCGGCGCCATTCCCCCGCTTGAAGTTCGAAGCGGGGAAGCCACCCAGTCACTTTCGCATTTTCGACTCTCCAGATAGAACTGTTCTTGTTTCCGTTCTGCCCAACGGCGAGAACCGGACGCCGAACCCATGACTCACGCCCAACTTGTAGAACGAGCCGTGCGCTGGCTGCGGTCCTATCGCTGCGGAGTGGTGCTTTCCGAACAGGCCTGCGTCAGCGGAGAGATGCCCGACGCCATCGGCTGGAAGCGCGCGAACCATTCCGTGTTGGTCGAGTGCAAGCTCACCCGCGCCGATTTTCTCGCGGATCGCGGCAAGCCCTTCCGCCAGAAGCCAGAGGAAGGAGTAGGCAGCGAACGCTTTTATCTGACGCCTTCCGCATTAGTAAGGCTGGAGGAACTGCCCCCAGGCTGGGGATTGCTGGAACTCCGCCGCGGAAGAGTCGAAGTGGTCGAGCACTCAGCCAAGAATCTGCGCACGGCCGCGGGATTGCGCTATGAGATGAATCTGTTGCTCGCCAGTCTGCGTCGAGTGGAACTGCGCATCGAACCGCAAAGCATCACCGACTTCCTGAAGTGGAAGAATCGCATGGCCGAATACAACCGGGGAACCCTCCCGGAAGGCTTGGCGGCCGCCGAGCAAGAGTCGAATGTTTTCCTTGAGACGGAAGCGCCGTCGGGTTCCTGAGTTTCCATCCCTACATATCCCTGCGGCCTTCCATGGCCTTGAGCATTGTGATTTCGTCGGTGTATTCGATGTCGCTGCCCACCGGAATGCCCATGGCGATGCGCGTGACTTTCACGCCTGCCCGCTTCAGTTGCTGAGAAAGATAGGTCGCAGTCGCTTCGCCTTCCACCGTGGGATTGGTGGCCACGATGACTTCGTCGACCTGGCCTCGGTCGACCCGGGTGATGAGATTCGAGATGCGCAACTGCTCCGGTCCAATTCCATGTAACGGAGAGATAGCTCCGTGCAGAACGTGGAAGACGCCGTTGAAGTGCTTGGTCTTTTCGATGGCGGCGATGTTCGTGGGCTCTTCGACGACACACACCAGCCGCTGGTTGCGCGTGGCGCTGGTGCAATAGACGCAAGGGTCAACGTCGGTGATGTTGTTGCACACCGAACACAGACGAAGATTGGCTTTGACGTCGCGCACTGCGGCGGCCAGGGCTTCGGCGTCTGCGTCGCTGGAGCGCAGGATGTAGAAGGCCAGACGCTGAGCGCTCTTGGCGCCAACGCCGGGAAGCTTTTTCAGTTGGTCGATCAGACGCGACATCGGTTCGGCAAATTTGGACATAGCATTCTTGGTAATCGGCTGCTCGCCTTAGGCAAATTCTACGACCTCCAGCCCCCGAGGTCCTATTTCTCGGAGGTCCTATGAAGGAGCGTCGAGTGCACCTCGCAACTCCGTCAGCGATTCGATCCCTCTATCAGCCGGAGCCGGTACCGGGCGCCGCGCATGCATCAATCCCCAGGGACCGGTTCGCAGCAAAACGCTCACCATTGCTGCCCTCTTCATTCATGCCGTCCTCGCGGGTAGCCCATCGTTGTCAACGCGCTCTCCCCCTACCCAATCGCGCGCGCCGAGACACCCGCCATGCGCTCCAGACGCGCGCAGAATTCCGGCAAAGGCTTTTCGAGGGCGCAACGAAATCGAGAGAGGCGCTCATTCCGCGTAGAGTTTCCCGTGCCCCAAGTCAGCGGCCAGAATGCAGATGCCCTCGGTTTCGCTCGGCAGGAGCAAATCTTTGGGCAAACCAATATCGAGAAAGTTCAGAGTCCAGGGATGCCCAGACCACCCAGCATGCCGCCGACGGTGGATTGCATTTGAGCATCGATTTTGCGGGCGGCTTCGTTGATGGCGGCACAGACCAGATCCTGGAGCATTTCGACGTCGCCGGACTTTACCGCCTCGGGATCGATTCGCAGACTGAGCAACTGCTTGCGGCCGTCCATTCTTGCGGTGACCGATCCGCCGCCCGAAGTGGCCTCGACTACGGTCTCCTGCATTTTTTTTTGCAGGGCGTCGTACTGCGATTTGGCTTTCGACATCAGGTCTTGCAGGTTGAATCCACCCATGGAACCTCGGCTTCCGGTTTGAGCCATCCGGCTTCCGACTCGCGCCCTCAAGCTGAGAGCCGGAAGCGCTGGGTTAGCGTTTCTCTTTATAATCAATCACGGTACGGACTTGGGCGCCGAATTTTTCTTGCATGCGGCGTACCACCGGGTCTTGCTCGGCACGGCCTCGGCCGCCAGGGCCTGGTATAGGGCGCACGCCGCCGCTGGTTTTACTTTCCTGCGGCGTCGCTCTCCCGCCGGCAACAACTCTCAATTTCACTGCGCGCCCCAGGACTCCGCTGGCGGCGGCGATCGCCAGGCGTCTGGCCTCGGAACCGAGCGACATGTCGACTACGGTTTGGGACTCGGCGATCTTGATGACTAGCTCGTTGCCCTGGACGCTCCACTCGCCTTCAGAGAGCATGGAAACGAGAACGCGCTGGTTGTTATCGGTCAGCGCTTGTAGGACGGCGCTCTGCAGACGTTCGATTTGCGGTGGCGCCACGGCCACCTCGGTTGCTGCCTGCACCGCTTCGACTCGCAATTCCGGCGGCGGTTCTGGATACAACTGTTTGCTGGCTTCGGCAGAGACGTAGCTCACTACGTCTCCACGATCGGGGTCTTTACGATCGGGACGTTCATCAAGCACGGGTTCGGGCATGGAAACCGCCGAGCCCATGATTACTGCGGGCGCCGGAGAAGCGGCTGTCGCTACAATGCGCGGACCATTTGGCGGTGCACCCTCAGAGGAAGCTTCCTGCCTGGACGTACCTTTTCTGGCAGAGTCGGCGGCGAAGGGCGAAATGAAATTTGGACGCGCGGCGGGAGCGGGCTCGGGGCGGCGCGCTGCAGAGTCCGACGCGGCGAGGTTCGACGCGTTGGAGACGATTGCCGGTCTCGCGGGTGGCTTTTGCGCACTTGCGGCTGGAGCGGCGGCTACCTCGCTCAGCAACTGCTCAATGGGCAGCAGCTTTTGGGCGTGGACCATTTTTAGCAGCCCGAGTTCAAGGTGGAAACGTTGTTCCTGTTTGTATCCGAGTTCGCCGTGGGTGCGGAGCATGATCTGCAAGTGGCGGGTCAGATCTTCTTCGCCAAACCACTCGGCAACGCGGGCGACGCGCTCGCGTTCTTCACTCGAAACCTGCAGCAGGGAAGAATCTTTGCCGGCGATCTTTGCGACGGTTGCGTTGCGCAGGAAACGCACCATCTGGCGGGCGAAATGCGTGGGACTGTGGCCTTGGCTGATCAGGTGATCGACCTGGCGAAGAACCTCTTCACTCCTTCCCTCAGACACCGCCTGCATCACTTGTTCGAGAATGTGAGCGGGGGCAGCTCCGACCAGATTGCGAACCGAGTCCGCGGTAACTTTTCCGCTGGCGGAAGCGATGGCTTGGTCGAGGATGGAGAACGCGTCGCGCATGGAACCGTCTCCGGCTTCGGCGAGCAGGGCAAGCGCGTCGTCGTCGGCTTCGATTTTTTCCCGCGTCACCAGGTCACGCAACTGGGCGACGATGGCGTCGAACTTGACGGCTCGGAAACTGAAGTGCTGGCACCGCGAGCGGATGGTTTGCGGGATGTCCTCGGGCTGCGTGGTAGCGAGCATGAAGACGACGTGGTCGGGCGGTTCTTCCAGAGTCTTTAAGAGCGCGTTGAAGGCGGCGTCGGTGATCTGGTGGGCTTCGTCGAGAATGTAAATCTTGAAGCGATCGCGCGCGGGGCGATAGCGCGCGGCCTCGCGGAGTTCGCGAATTTCGTCGATGCCCCGGTTGGTGGCGGCGTCGATTTCGATTACGTCGACGGCGTTTCCGGCGCGAATCTCGGTGCAGGATTCGCAGACGCCGCAGGGTTCGGGAACGGGCTTATTTTGCGAACGGCAGTTCAGGGCCATGGCCAGAATGCGGGCGACCGTGGTCTTGCCGATACCGCGGTGGCCGCTGAAGATGTAGCCGTGGGCGGAGCGCCCCTGTTCAATGGCGTTTTGCAGGGTGCGGCTGACGTGCTCCTGTCCAATGACCTCGGAGAATTTCTGGGGACGGTATTTGCGGGCCAGGACCGTGTAACTCATGGGCGGAAAAGACGATTATACGTGAGGAGCAGGACCAGTGGCCGGGCCGAGAACAAAAGTTGAACCGCGGGACAGCGGCGGTTTCCGTGTCGGCTTGCGGGCACGACTTCAAGACTCCGCCTGGAAACATTAGACAGCTCAGTACGGGGAGTTGGGTAGCATCGGATTCAGCGCGTCTGGAAAACGTGGTCGTCACCCTTCATTTCAGACAGAAACCGCCGTCGCGAGCAAACTCCCCCCCGAGTGGACTCGCCCACAACGATGATGTGCTCAAGCATATCCGGCAGACTTAGTCAGGTTCGTCGTTCAAGTGTTCAAGTAGGATTTCACCGGCGGAAGGTTCAGTTGGTTCAAGTATGAGTGCAAGACCCCGATACCAAGGCAAAAGAGGAGACTTTTTTATGGCTTCGCTTGCAGATGTTCTAGTCAGACAGTTGTTGGATGGCCGACATATCGCGTCGCTTGCAACTGAGAATCCGGACAGCTCTATTCACATGGTTGCGGTATGGTACTGGTTCGACGGTACACATGTTTATGTGGCCACGTCCTCGCGTAGTCGAAAAGCACGAAACCTGCAATCCAAACCAAAGGTCTCGTTAATGATCGACGCTCGCGATCCTGCAGCATCCTACGGCATCACCATAGCGGGGACCGCGCAGATCCTGACCGCCGAGATGTCGCGGAACAGCAACGCGCAGATTCATCGCAAGTACCTGAGCGAAGCCGCGCTTTCGGACGCGAGAGTGGGTCCGGTGTTCGCCGCATGGGATGATGTCACAATCCAGATCGCACCGGCCTCGGTTATCGCTTGGGACATGCGCGAGGCAGACCGCCAATTCTTCGGCGGCGTTCTCGGGGGCAATCCCGCGTATCTATTACCGTTGCTGCGCTGACCTCGGGAGTTAAAGTGTCATACGCTTCGCGCTGTACCTCGCGGTACCCAACGCAAAAACTCGGGGCCGACGAGAACAGCTAGGAGCGCGCGCAACAGTTTACTGGGGGGCGTTGATCGCGTATTGCCACCTTTACGATTCAGACGAAACTGACCGCCGAAGCTCTCTTCCTCAATTCTGAGCGGTGTCGAAGGATTCTTTGTTGCGCGGACGCTCCTCAGCTTTGATGTGCGTGCGTGGCAGGTGAAGCAGAGTGTGATCAGGTTCCCCGCGGAGTCGTGGCCCGAGTGGCTGCGAAATTCCTCTTGATGGACTTCCAGGTTCGCCATTGCACTGCACGATTGACATCGCCAGCCATCGCGACTCAGGAACAGCTGCCGGAGGCTCTCATACGCCACGAGATCCAATCGCAAGCTTACGGGCTTTGGGCCAATCGAGCTCATGATGCCTTCTCACTCAGGCCGCCAAGAAAGGCTGCCGCTGCTTTTCAGCGAGGAATTTGAAAAATCTCGTCATCGAGAACTGCAGCGTCTCCGGATCTCCGTTGTCCAGGTTGGCCCCGGGCAGAAAGTCGCACAGATCATTTCCAAACATGACTGTCCGGGGGAGGGAAATCCGTCCTCTCCCGTAATCGATTGTTCCTGAAGGGCTTGCAATGACTGAAGCCGGGAACGATTTGAATTTGATTGGATGAAAAATGACCGTTTTGGAATCTTTTTGCTGAGGCAAGACAATGAGGCATGAACCTTGGCCAGACCGTCTTCTCTCAACTCGTGGAGCATCTCGCTTAAGGAATTCAAAAGTGCGTCGCTCGTTATCGCGGTGACCATTCCTTGAAGAGCTTCTCCTCTTGGAATCAGTTTCTTGCCATGGCCTTCGCGCTGACTTTCTGATCGGGGCTCACCCTCAAAGAGTTACCGGCTGTTGACTCTGGATGAGCGCTTATACAAAGCGGCATTTCCAACCCTGACAATATAGAGACTGTCTAGAAGTTCCTGCGTTGGTCACACTGGAAGGAACTTTTGCCCAAGGCTTCTCGTCGGCGATGACCCCGCACCGACAACCTCAATTTGCGATTCCGCTACGCCGACGAACCGCGTGGTGAGAGTGCTCAAGAAACTATAGGTCGCTACCAGATCGCTTGTACTACTTTTGCTTGACGGATCCGCTTATCCGCCGTGACCAGGGGCAAGCCTTCGACAATGGCCGTGGCCGCGATCATCCGATCTGCCGGGTCTCTTGGAAATCCAACCGGTAACCGGACGGCGAGAGCGACAATCTCTGGAGTGATCGGTCTAATAAGCACGCGCGCGACAGTTTCACGAACGAAGGATTCCACACTACCCACAACTTGGATGCGACCATTCTCCGCCAACCACGCTAGCTCCCAGAGGGTGATAGTGGCGACGGCAACCCCCGTCTTTTGCCTTGCCTCCCGGATGGCATCGCGGGCTTTCTTGGACAGCCGCTCTGGGTCACTCGCCATCCAGATCAGGACGTGGGTGTCGAGAAGGATCATTTGCTCTCCCAATCTTCCAGCGGAGTGCCTTGACCCACGATGTCGCCCACAATCTTCACTTTGCCCGTCATATAACCAAAAATGTCATTGGCCAGGTTTTCAGCGGGAACCAGCTTTGCCACGGGCTTACCGTGTTTTGTGATCAAGACTGGCTCCCCGCTTTGCAGAACCTGGTCCATGATAGCCAAGCATTGCGCCTTAAATGTACCGGCTGCCATTTCCTTCACAGCTTTACCTCCCCTTGGAAAATATAGTCATAATAACATGACCATGGAAATCGTACAAAACACGTCGGAGTACGTGGGGCACGCTGGCGCGCACGCAGGCATTCGGAACAGCGCAGCGACCGCGTCTTAAACGACGCACTGCTATATATTTGCCACAGCTCGAAAATACGGCTGTGCGGCGTTATCTCGCAGCGCTCGGGACGTTGACTTGCTGCAGCAGCTCGATCCTTTGGGAGAAGTCATGCCCTATAAAATAGGGCTCTTTAATTAATACTACGGAGGTGATAATAAACCTTCGCGATTTCTTTGATCTCCGCTAACAGATAATCGGAAAGCGACATCCCCGCCATGGCAGCGCGAGCTAAGCTGCGATGCAAGCCGTCAGGTACGTTACGAAGGTGAATCATCTTCGACATGCAACAAAGGTACTTTGATGTTTCCGACAGACGACTTTGTGCCATAAATCTCGATGCTGAGCCGGTTCTTCCGTCCGGCCGAGACCTGGCTGGCGGTAACGCAACCGCGCGTACGGGCGCCCATACAAAAGAGAACCGCGCCAAAGTCTTCGGTATCTACGATGTTTCAATATAGTCTTCCCGCCCCATCAACTTGTTGGCAAAGGTCTCCACTGAGTGTTTAGGTTTCTTGCGCCTCGCGTGGAACGTCTGAAGATCAGCGCAAAGAGATTCTCGTCGCGCAGGGAACAGATCGCCGGCTTCGCGCAGTCGGCGCATCTGCTACACCATGGGGTAATAGCGCAAATTGTGACAAACCCAGTTGCGTACTCCTCGCCGGGCGGCGAGCGAGACGAGTTCTTCCGCCTCCGCCACAGTTCTGGTCAGCTGCTCCTCACAGATCACGTGTTTACCGGCCTGGAGCGCGTCCTTTGCCATGGAGAAGTGCTGCGCATTGGGCGTACAGATATGGACGGCATCGATCTCGGGATCGCGAAGGTCATCGTGGTAGTCCGTCGTTGAACGAACCGAGAAAGCGTCGCCCAAGCGTCGCGCCGCTTCTTCGTTTCTGCCTGCGATCGCAGCGGCTTCCACGGACTCCACTCGTCGAACTGCTTCCAGATGAACACGTCCCATGAAACCCGTGCCGAAAATTGCCGTTCTCATCGAGAACGGCTGGGTAGTGGTGCAGTTTGAATTTCCACAGGGCTTTGTCAATTTGACAAACTGTGGGAATCTGTCCGCATGGCAAATCTAAATAAGCGTATACCAAAGAAAGGCGACAGGGTGCTCTCCACGCCTAGGAACTCATCCTTCGTCGTCGTGGAGGTTCATCGCAACCCTGACGTGGTTGATCTTAGCCCGTTGAAAGGCTCTGCCAAACTAGATTTGGTAGAAAAGGGCATTCCGTGGACGACCCTCACTTATATCGACGAACTGGACGAAAGCCAAAACGCCCTACGGGTCGTGAGAGAAGCTACTGAGCAATAAGGTCGGCCTCGAACTGCTCCAGAATCTTAAGATGAACCTCCGTGGGTAGGGGCGCCTCCGAAAAATACTTATTCTCGGTAAAGTGGGAATTCCCTCGCCTTTGGATGCTAAATGGCGCCGTGACCAACGGGGTTTTCGTCTTGTCGAAATCCAGCACAAATTGTGTCACGCGAAAATCTAGGGCCTGCTTAAACGCGGACGATGCGTTTTCGCTGACACTTTTCTGCAATCTGAATACGGCTGGGTGCAGCGCCTCAAGTTTCACATCGCTATAGAAAGTCACGTCGCTCAAATACTGTTTTCTGGCAATCATTCCGGGTCTGTAATTCAATCCACACTCCGTAGCGGCCCACACCAGAGCTTCCTCTATGATTCGTTCCGAGTCGGCTGTCGAAGCGCTCGTATCTAAGACGAGCGCTCCCTTAAAAATCGCAAGTTTATCGACTGTGACATCGTTCCAACGTCCCTCAAAAAACTCTATTCCCTTGTCCTCGTTGGTCTGTTCGTAGGTCGTGGGAAACTTTTGGAACCCGAACTTATCCACGAGTTTTCGCATGAGTACGGGAAAATACACTGTGCCACGTGGATTGAGGTCTGCCGCCTCCACGTATGCCAATACTCTAGCGAGTACTACCGCAGCTAGCTGCATTTCTCAATTCCTCTCCGTCGTCGGACGTTGGTTGCTTTCTCTGGTTGTGGTCGTCAGCCTTTGCAACCAAGAAAAGACCGTTAGGCTTTCCCTGCGATGCGGGGGATATGAATCGTTGAGGAGGGGCTTGTAGCCGCTCTCTCTCCTCAGCCGCCGCCACTTCTTCCTCGAAAGTATCCAAAGCGAAATTGTCGAGGTCAATATCTTCGCTAAAATCTATGAACTCACTAAAAGGGACAAAGCGAACCTGCAGGGCCACGTCAAAAGCGGAAGCCAACCGCAACAACGTTTCTATATTCAGTCGTCTCTCTCCCGGCTTTTCAATTTCCGAGATTCGCGGTTGCGCCATCCCCGCATATTCTGCGAGTTCAGGCTGAGACCAATCTCTGCTCTTGCGCAACGCACGAGTCTGCATCGGCAAGCCAATGCGGATTTGAGACGCGACATATGCATCGCGGTACTGTTTGTCCTTCATCTCAGAGACTAGTGAGGAGTTTATATTCACGGTAAATTGCGGCTCCTGTTTGAATGTCGTGTCGTCTCGTCCTAGCGGTTTTCATTGCGTCTGGGGGAGTGTATTTCTTAGCGTTGTGGGTACAACCGATCAGACAAACATATTCGTTCTCGGTCAGGCGATACCCGAAAATGCGATGGGGAGCTCCTTCCGCTTTCCAGCGAAGTTCGGTCAAACCTTGCATTCCTTTGCCCTTAAGAGTGTCGATGTCCGGGAATTCCCATTCTCGTTTCTTCACCATAGCCTTTAGGAACGTGTCCATGTCAGCGCGCCGCGCTCCTTGCGGCATTGATTTTCTCCAGTCATCGATGGCGCACCGCCCAGAGCCCGAGACGTACTGGTAGAGAGTCCACTTGTCGACGATATAATATTTTTCGTATATTTTCAAGATTATTCTCTTGACGTACATACGAATTATCGTATAACATCTAAGTAGCTTACACAAGAACATTTTATGAACAGACTGGCCACTGAAACCCAAACTCAAGTGATAGCCCGCACTAGTCGAAGGCAGTTCGATCAATGCCACATGCCGCATGACCGGAGTCGCCAAGCATACTGTCCTGAAACTGCTGGAAGATATTGGATGCGCCTGTGCCGCGTATCACAATGCCCACGTCCGCAATCTCCGCGTGCGCCGCGTTCAGGCCGATGAGATTTGGCGCTTCGTGTATGGCAAGGACAAGAATCTCGCGCTAGAGCAAGTACAGAGTGGACTCGGAAGCGTATGGACATGGAAGGCGATTGACGCCGATACAAAACTGGTTATCTCATACACAATCGGGGCTCGTGGAGCGGACACCGCGAAAGCCTTCATGCAAGACGTTGCTTCGCGGATCAATAGCCGGATTCAGCTAACGACTGACGGGCATCGTGTATATGCGGATGCTGTAGAAGACGCCTTTGGTTCGGATATCGATTACGCCATGTTGGTGAAAATCTACGGTGCCTCGAATGAGAATCCGGAATCACGCTACAGTCCTGCAACCTGCATCGGATGGCGTACCGGAGTGCTTGCCGGGAGTCCCGATCCAGACCACATTTCTACTTCATTCGTGGAGCGCAGCAATCTTTCGATGAGAATGGGAATGCGCCGATTCACGCGGCTAACAAATGGTTTCAGCAAGAAACTAGAGAACCACGGGCACATGGTTGCCCTATATTTCATGCACTACAATTTTTGCAGGGTTCACAAGACTTTGAGAGTGACGCCTGCAATGGAAGCAGGTTTGACAGACCATGTTTGGGAGATCGAAGAATTAGTTGCGAAGATGGAAATACGATAGGGTAACCATGTAGGTAATAACTGACATATTGTAACATGCTGAAAATAAAGGGCAACCAGTTGCTACTTTTATGCTTGACATTGCATCAAAGATATTGCAAGCAGGATACTTGACAGCGGGGCGAGTCTCCCGTAGTCTGAGTTTGCATTACATCCCAGGCGGGCCAGTGCCCGCGTCCCTTAGATCCCGCCCGTGCTATTCTAGCGCGGGCTTTTATTTTCCACCTTAATCTTTGTGTGTGGAGAAATCCTTCATGGCTGACAAGCTCAGAGTGCGAATCTTCGTTGACTTCTGGAATTTTCAGATCAATTGGAACGACTATCACAATAAGATTGGTGCTACTTCTCCCGTACCTATTCCATGGAAAGACCTTCCCGGAGTTTTGGTCGCAGAGGCGGCCAAAGGCCAAGCCCCAAAGTTTGCGGGAATCCACGTCTATGCTTCGGTGAATTCCAATAGCGAAAAAGACCGAAAATTGAGCAACTGGTTACATCACTCCATGGCCGGATTGACTGGCTATATTGTTGATGTGCGAGAGCGCAAGCCGCGCAAGACCATCAAGTGTCAGGAAGAGACTTGCCGAACTCCGATTACGAACTGCCCAGCTTGCAAGAAACCACTGAAGGGAACCGTCGAAAAGGGGATAGACGCGGCGGTAATCACAGACCTTATCACTCTCGCGTTCGATGACAACTACGATCTCGCTGTCCTAATTTGTGGAGATGCTGACTATGCGCCAGCGGTGCAGTATATTCAACGGAAAACCGACAAGCAGGTGGTCCAGGCATTTTTTAAGGCGCATGGCGACGAATTAAGGAACGCCTGTTGGGACCACATATTTTTCGAGGATCTAATGGTTAAGCTGTTGCCCACCACAAGCAAGAATGCTGCCACAACGTTGTGATTCAGATTTCAAACTGCACCACTACCAACGGCTGACAGCGCTTGCTAAGCAGTGTTGCACGCTGTAGGCTGGTGCCGCAACACTTTGTGCTGATGCGGCTGGGGTGAGCAGGTTTACGGCGGGCCGCGAAAGGAGCGTTATGCAATTGAAACTGACGAAGCGGACGGTGGACGGGATTCTGGCCATCGAGTGCCATGGGCGGATTGTGTTTGGAGAGGAGTCGTCCATGTTACGGGACGAGGTAAAGAAGGCGATCGCGGATGGCACCAAGCGTATTGTGCTGAATCTGGGCGACGTCAACTACATCGATTCCGGAGGGTTGGGCACGCTGGTGGGGCTGCATACCACCGCCCACAATGCCGGAGGTACCATCAAACTGGCCAACCTGACCAAGCGCGTGGGCGACTTGCTGCAGGTCACCAAGCTGCTGACAGTGTTTGACGTGCACAACTCGGAATATGAAGCGCTCGAGTCGTTCCGCAAGGCGGCGTAACCGCTGGGTTCGCTGATTCGATTTTACCGGCACGCGTCGATGAGTGCGGCCTGTGTCTATCAGTTAGGATGAAGGTCAAAATCCCCATTCTTGCCGCCAAGGACACGGCAAGAACGGGGCACTCGGTTCATCGCGAAGGGATGGACTTTGAGGCGAGTAAGCCGCGTTTCTCACGCGAAGGAAACCAATCCAAATAGAAGTGGCGAGGTGCGTTTGCGAATCGAGCGAGCGATTCGGGCGATTCCGCGCGGGAAAGTTTTGACCTATGGCGGGGTCGCGCGGGCAGCTGGAATCCCCGGGGCGGCAAGGCAGGTTGCGGCGGTTTTGCGGCGTGGATTTGGATTGCCCTGGCAGCGGGTGCTGGGGGCGGGGGGAGAGATCAAGTTACAGGGCGACTCGGCGGTGGAGCAGCGACTGCGACTGGAAGCGGAGGGCGTACGCTTTCGCGGGAAGAGGGTGGACATGAAGGCGTGTGAATTTAAGTTTGCTCGAACCGTCCGAAGTCGCAAGTAAATCATGCAAACGGAATCCCCACTTTTCTCGAGCGCTCCCATTGCCCTGAAGATGGCGGTCGCGATCGGCATCGGAATGCTGGTGGGGATGGAGCGCGAATGGTCCAATCGCGAATGGTCCAATAAAGACGTAGGCGTTCGAACCTTCGCCATCGTCGCCTAGCTCGGCATGCTCGCTTCGCTGAATAAGCGCGCGGCTTTGCCGGTCAGCCGACGCGGCTGTCGCTCCATGATTATTTGTGAAATTGGTCGTCGATTTCGACCTGGTATCCGGTCACCATTTTGTTCGTTTCGTTGGCCATGCCGACGATTGCCATCAGCTCTTTGAACATGGCGTCGGTCATGCCTTTTTTTTGGGCGGATGCGGTGTGCGAGGCGATGCAATAGTGGCACTGGTTGGTGACGCTGACGGCTACATAGATCAGTTCTTTGGTGACGGGATCGAGCGCGCCCGGACCCATGATCTGCTTGATGTCCTCCCAGGTGCGCTTGAGGGTGGCGGGATCGTGCGCGATGGCCTTCCAAAAATTGTTGATCCAGTCGGTCTTGCGGGTGGTCATGATGTCGTCGTAGATGGCGCGGACTTCGGGACTAGCGTCTGGGTATTCGATTAAGCCAAAGATGGACATGTTTGCCTCCAGTTCTTGAGTTTTTTTTTGTTCACCCCAGAGTCACAGAGAAAGGCAAAGCCCTGAAAAAAGGCTTTCTCTGGGTCTCCTGTGGTGAGACTTGCTTGAGAATCCCGATCTGGCGATCGAGTGGCGGGAGAGACCTAACCAATTACGTCTCTACGATAGCTCTCCACTCAGAAGCTTTTCTAGCGACGCTGCCTGGACTCTCACGCCTACGTAGAAGTGGCCGAAAAGGGCATAGACGGCGCTGACTTCGTCGAAGCGCATTTCGTAGATCAGCTTCTTGAAGACCAAGGGGTCGTCGGCGAACAGGTCCACGCCCCACTCCCAGTCGTCGAAACCAATCGAACCACTAATGATCTGCTTGACTTCTCCGGCGTAACGCCGGCCGATGAGTCCGTGATCGCTCATCTGGCGGGCGCGCTCTTCGAGAGGAAGTTTGTACCAGTTCTTATCTTCGCCACGGCGGCGGTCCATGGGATAGAAGCAAGCGTAACGGTGCGCAGGAATTTCGGGGTAGAGTCGCGGTCGCATCGCCTCTTTGTGGCGGTCGAGCTTGCCGGCGATTTCGGCTTTCCACTGGGCGGAATGGGGCTCGAGGCCTTGGTCGGTGAGTTCCTTGTAAATCTTCAGGGTGGAGTCGTAGAGGCCGAGCTCGATGATGGACAGATAAGAAGAAGTGGGCTCGAGGTAATCGCCGAGGCGTAGCTGGGCGAGTTCTAGTTCGGCCTGATTGAGATGGGCGAACGTTTCGCGGAAGTGGATCAGCATGAGGTCGCCTTTGTGGCCGATGAGCGAGAACAGGGCGGACTGGCCGGCAGAATTTTTCTCCATGGCAGAAAGCGTATCGGAGGCTTCTTTGGCGATGGCCGACCTGTCGGTTGCGGGCAATGCTCGCCAGGCGGACCAGCGCAGGCGCATCATCTGGTGCAGCACGCTGTAGCCTTCGGTGGTAAGCGGAACGGCCGGGATCTCGGCCGCGACTTGCGGGCGAGGATGGTGGGTGGTGGTCATTCGAACCTCTCTCCGGACGGTTTGCCGAACTGTGGTTCCAAGCGCAAAAAGCTATTGTACGCGGTGATGCGCGGAGCCGAAAATTCCCGCGCGGCGTTTTTGTTCGCTTCGCTTCGTGTGTATCATCATTAAAAACCGATTGCCCTCTTGCCGAGGGCGCCACCTCGTTATTGGCTAAGTGTCGCAACACACGGTCCGCCACCCCTCATAGCCAACCCTGGGTGGTGGCTCAATTTGAATTTTTCGGCCGATAGTTCGAGGTCATCCTGAGTGCAGCCGTTTTTCAGGCGGAACGAAGGATCTCCCGCTGGCCGCATCTATGGGAGATCCCTGACGCGGCTGATGACGGCCTCGTAGGAGAACGAATTCAAACTGAGCCAATACCCAACACTGCAAACACGTTGAGCTCCCTTCACCGTTTCCTTAAGATACCGTATCCTTAAGATAAGGCGTTGTTCGCAGTGAGCGCACCGACGTCAGCAAAGACATATGATCGGCCAAACCATCTCGCACTATCGCATCCTCGAGAAGCTCGGCGGCGGCGGGATGGGCGTCGTATACAAAGCCGAGGACACCAAACTCGATCGCTTCGTCGCGCTGAAGTTCCTCCCCGACGAAGTGGCGAGAGATGCTCAGGTCCTAAGCCGCTTTCGCCGTGAAGCCAAGGCCGCTTCTGCCCTGAACTATCCCAACATCTGCACCATTCACGAAATCGACGAGCAGGATGGCCAGACCTTCATCGTGATGGAGTTTCTGGACGGCATCACTCTTAAGCACCGCATCGCGGGACGACCCTTAGACATTGAGACGCTGCTCACTGTGTCGATCGAGGTCGCTGATGCGCTGGACGCGGCGCACGCCGGTGGCATTGTTCATCGTGACATTAAGCCTGCGAACATCTTTATCACCAAGCGGGGACACTCCAAAATTCTTGACTTCGGGCTGGCCAAGGTTGCAGTCGAGCCAAAAACGTTGTCGATCGAAGCCACAGCAGCCACCGTTGCTGACAGTCAAGAATTCCTAACCAGTCCCGGCACCGCGCTGGGCACCATCGCTTATATGTCCCCGGAGCAGGCCAAGGGAAAGGATCTCGATTCCCGCACCGATTTGTTTTCATTCGGCACTGTACTGTACGAGATGGCGACCGGAGCATTGCCGTTCCCGGGAGAAGCTTCAGCGTCGATCTTCGACGGCATCCTCAATCGAACCCCAGTTCCCCCAATACGGCTGAACCCTGCAGTGCCGCCCCAGCTGGAAGACATCATCAGCAAGCTGCTGGAGAAGGATCGCGATCTGCGCTACCAATCCGCGGCCGAAGTTAGAAGCGACCTCAAGCGGCTTCGGCGCGACACTGAATCGGGAAGGCTCCAGGTTACCGATTCCGCAGACGTTGCGGTTTCAAGCGCAACCATTCCCGCCGCCGGGCACCGCCCCAGCGGCTCCGACGTTGTCGCCGCTGCGCGCCAACATAAAGCCGGTCTGGGAATCATCATTGCTGTCGCATTGGTCCTGGTTGCCGCCGCCGGAACCGGCATTTACAGCTTGGTTTTCTCCGCCCGCACCCAGCCGTTTCAGAGCATCAAGATCACCAGAATCCGCGGGACCCACAATGCGAGTATCGGTGCCATGTCTCCCGATGGCAATTACCTGGCCTACGTGATCAACAATGAGGGCAATGAATCCTTGTGGCTGCGCCATCTGGCCAGCGAAAGCAACGTGCAGATCATTTCCCCAGAACACGTACAGTACGCCGCGCTACGCTTCTCGCCCGACGGCAGTCACATTTACTATTCGCACACGCAACTCGCCAACGGCCCGGCTTCTCGGGCTTTCGACCTATACCGTATCCCCGTACTGGGCGGGACTCCGCAACTGCTGGTCAAGGATGTGGACACGACTCCCAGTTTTTCGCCCGACGGGCAGCGCTACGTTTTCGTGCGGGCCAACGATCCTGACCCCGGCAAATACCATCTCATCGTCGCCAACGCCGACGGCAGCAATGAAAAGAGCATTTTCAGCGGTCCCATGGCCACCCTGGCGGCGGATTCAGCCTGGTCGCCGGATGGAAAGGCCATTGCCGGTGTAATGTTCGAACAGACTGGCAATAGCATCAGCACACTGATTTCGATTGATCCCATCACAGGTAGCCAGAAGACAATATCCAAGCCGCCGTACACAGGCGTGACCAACGCGTCGTGGCTGCCCAATGGAAAAGCGCTGGCTGTAATTTTTTTTGCTGCGGAAACAAACTTCACCCGGCAGCAAATCGGACTCATTAGCTATCCCGACGGAAAGTTTCGCCCCATTACTGCCGACGCGAATGATTACGCGACCTTGAGTGTCTCCTCCGACGGTGCGACCATAGCCACCGTTCTGCGCCAGTCGGTACGCGATGTCTATGTGAGTTCGGGACAGAAGGCCGACTACTCCGACGCCAGACAAGTCACGTCGGGAGACCCCGCGCCGGTGGTCTCGTGGACGAGCGATGGAAATTTGGTCGCCGAGCAAGAGGCGTCCATTCGCGTTATCAACTCGAGCGGCGGGCTCAAGGCTGAGGTTGCCCACGAGAAGGAATCAGGGTCTATGCAGCCCTATGGCTGTGGTGACGGCCACATTGTCTTCGCGCGGGTAACTTTGAAAACCCTCTCAGTGAATATCTGGCGCAGCGAAGGGGACGGCTCCGGAGTGCGGCGCCTCACCGAGGGCAGGACAGACGTGTACCCTCAGTGCACTCCCGACGGGAAAACCGTTTTTTACATAGACAGCACCACTGCCGCATATATGAAGGTACCTATCGACGGAGGCAAGCCGGAACGATTTACGAAGGAAGATGCGGAGACAAACTCCGGTTATGACGTTGCCCGCGATGGAAAAACGATTGTGCTTGGCACCTATGATTTCAAAGCCCAGAGGCCGAACATCTCCTTAGTGTCTCTCGATTCCGGCGAGCTTTTGCGAACGTTGGAATATGATCCGCGGCATGAGGGGCAACTCCGCTTCAGCCCTGATGGCAAGGGCATCGTGTATCCCGTCCGCGAAAAGGGCGTGGACAATCTCTGGCTACAGCCGCTGGACAGCGGTCCCGGCCGGGAGTTGACCAACTTTACCTCGCTAAAAATCTACTCCTATCAATGGTTGCCCGACGGTAAAAGCCTGGCTCTGGTCCGGGGAGACTCCCCCTCCGATCTGGTGCTGATTCAGGAATCCCAGAAAAAGTAACTGATCTCGGTAGCGCTGGCGTCCCGCAGGCTGTCCCGAAAGCGCCTACGCCGTCTTCGGCGAGTGGCCCAGGCTTTTGATCTCGCTGGCAATCACCAACACAGAGGGGTGCCCGTCCTTCTCGTTCTTGGCGAAGGGCGGGTACCAGGAACGCATACGAAACCGGGTTTGTGCAGAACGGACAAAAGTTGCGTCGGCAGCATCGCTCCCCGCCCCTTCGACAAGCTCAGGGCAGGCAAGCTCAGGGGAGGCTCTTGCAGAAAACGCAAGAACAGGGCAACCTCGAGCCCAACTTCCGGCCGCCATTCGGCAAATCAGTGATCCACAGATTCCTCTGACGAGGCCAATCGGCATAGGGGGACGGGTCGCCCCGCCTCCCCTGCCACACCACCGTACATGCGGGTCCGCATACGGCGGTTCGGCGGATTAAGCTGAAGACCGCACGACCATGGGTGGAAGCCCGA
>Ga0210406_10000590_pt1 | contig 48980 bp, 40 predicted proteins | sample IncBWC30MmetaG_FD_155454 | JGI IMG/M metagenome (GOLD analysis project Ga0210406, IMG submission 155454) | Forest soil microbial communities from Barre Woods Harvard Forest LTER site, Petersham, Massachusetts, United States - Inc-BW-C-30-M | ecosystem: Environmental > Terrestrial > Soil >...
TTTTCAAGGAGCGTCCACGCAATCAGCTTCTCTTTTGTCGATCGCTCGGATTCTGGACATCGCATGCCCGCTCTATCCAACTTTGTGGGAGCCGCTGCAGGTGGATTCGTCGGCAATACCTATCTTCCAGCCGGTTTCAACGATGTGACCCACGCCGGACAACGGGCAACGCTTCGGTTGGGATTTGCCGCGGGCGGGAATCTCTTTCGCGAATTTGCGCCCCAGATGCCTGGGCCCCTGCGTAACTTCATCATGCTGATCGCCCGATGACACGATAACAGTCGGAAGGCCCAGACGAATATGAAAAGGAGAGTTCAAAAATGACTCGAAGAAACATCTCAGCTGGCCGTTTCCTCCGGATGGCAACCCTATCCGCTGGTTTGTTCTTAACCATGGCGTCCCGATTTTCGCCACGGCTCGGTGCGCAATCAACCGGCACGGCAACCCTGACAGTCCATGTTATTGGGGCGCGAAACACCAAAGGTAAGATTCGAGTTGCACTGTTTCGGGGAGCCGAGGGTTTTCCGAATGACGCGTCGCGGGCTGTTCACACACAAGCGGCTGACATCGATCCGCAGACTTCGAGTGCGCAAATCGTATTCACGGATCTTCCAGCGGGCGTCTACTCCGTGTCGGTGTTCCACGACGAGAATATGAACCAAAAGCTCGATAAAAACTTTGTGGGAGTGCCCAAGGAGGGGTACGGCGCTTCCAATAATCCAAAGAAAAAGATGGGACCGCCCAGCTTTGAAGAGACGAAATTCGAGTTGAGCGGCTCGGAGCAGTCATTAGAAATCAAGCTGATGTATTGAGGTAATTGGCGATAACAAACAGCCACTTCGACACGGAGGATTCATGCGTGCTTTTGTTACAGGAAGCACAGGAATCAGGCGCGGGACTTTGGTGTGGACCCAAGTGCTTCACGCCGGGGCACTTGCGAAATCCCTATAACACTCAAAATGCCCCACCGGATCCGAATGCCCCCGAGTTGGGGTCGATCTCGCTCTAAATAGAGGCAAGACGGTTCTCCTCACCAAAACCAAGGTCCCCTCCCGATTTGCGGCGCTGAATCTGGCGAACTCCGGAATCCGCGTGGGTCTGATTGGCGGTCCGTTTGAGGCTACGAATGACGATAAGGGTAAGGATTGCATCTACTTAGGTTCGGGAGGCTACAGCTGAAAAGGCTGGCGTCCGTTCAACTCCGTCCCTGGCCACCATACTCTTAAGAACTTAGCGGAATCGCGTCTTGCCGTCCCAGTCCGCTCTCAGTCCGCTATTTTTCGGCGAGATCCGGTTCGGTTCCTGGCTACGATGACGGTGAAGGACTTAAACTCGAAGTGCCTCTCGCTCAGTCCGCTTCTGTCTGCGGCGTGGCTGAAAATCGCAGTCAGCATCGCCCCTGCCGCAGCCATGCGATCCTCGCTGACACTGGAATCGCATCGCGGTACTGCGCCCCATAACGGCACATGTCCATAATAAAGAGGTTACTGAGATCGGAGTATCGGCCACTCATGTGTATCGAAAGAGGGCTTTGAAACCATAATCCATGTGCTGCTGAAGGTGACAATGGAACAACGAAAGACCGGGTTGATCGGCAGTGAAATCGACGATTACCCGGCCGTAGTAAGGGACGACGACCGTGTCCTTGATCACCCCCGCAGTCTTTTTGCCGTTGATTTCGACCAGTTCCCAGAGATGGCGGTGCAAGTGCATCGGATGAGCGTCGTCGGTACGATTTCTCATGACAAGCCGATAGCGCGTGTTTTTCTGCAACACAAATTCCCGGTCATGAGGATAGGGTTTGCCGTTCACGAGCCATAGGTTGAACTTGCCAGCTCCGCTCGGAACTTTCTCGAAGATCAATTCGATGGTTTGCTGCGGGAGAGGGGAACTTGAGTTGGCCGTGCCAAAAATGGTGTAATCCCACGGCGTCTGCGGCGGATCGATCCACTGCGGTGGGCGATGCTGATCAGCGTATTCCAACACCACACCCAGTCCCGATTCGCGCACCACTTTCTCGGTGGACCCGAGGATCCAGACGCCGGGATTATTCATCTCGATTTTTACATCAACGCGCTCGCCCGCGCCGATAAAGATGGAATCAAGCATTTGCGGCGAAGGAGCGGGATTTCCATCGAGCGCGATCACTTTCATTTTGTGGCCGGCGAGCGCAATGCGGCGATTCTCGATTGCGCTGGCGTTGAGGAAATGAATGAGCAGCCGCTGGCCTTGGCGGACACGGATGGGATCGCCGGAACCGAGCGCCTTGTCGTTGATGGAGTAGGTCATGGAGCCGACTTCAAGGCCGTCTGGATCGGTGCTCAGCGTGGCCGGTTTTTCGAGTAAAGGACCAGCATGTGTATCATCATCTTCGTCGTCCATGGCGGCGGTAAAGAAAGGTTCCCAGTCACGGAGCGCGAGAAACAGCTCTTGATCGTATTGGCCTGGGTCGCGACCACCGTCCACATAAACGAAGCCAAACTGGCCGGTGTAGGCGCCCTTGTGTAAATCATCCATCGCCATTGCGTGGGAGTGGTACCAGCGGGTTCCAGCCGGGCCGGGAGTGAGGGAGAAGCGGCGCTTCTGGCGCGGTGGCACGAGAGGGGAGCCTTCCTCCTCTGTGCCGTCGACTTCCGAAGGTATAAGCAGGCCGTGCCAATGCACTAATTCGGGTGTGTCCGTGTCGTTGATGACTTCAACGGTGATTGCTTTGCCTTCGCGCATGCGCAGCACCGGTCCGGGAGCGGTGCCGTTATAACCAATCGTCGAGATGATATGCGAGCGGTCAAGTTCGACGGTAACCGGGGCAATGCGCAGGGTGTAGTCTGCTTTATTTTCGGGGACCTGGCTGGTTGGGGATAACGTTGCAGCAGCCGGCTTTCCAAACATCGAGCGCGACGCGCCCGCCTGCGCAAGAGCCATGCCGCCGAGTTTTAGGAGACTGCGCCGGTTCACAACTTCGCCCCTCTGCCAGAGCGTTGTACGTCTGATCGTCTCATGCGGAAAGTGGCTTGGACAAGCAATCCAAGCCTCACGTACGATCTGCAACCAATGGAGAAATTCGCCCGTCTAATTGACTAACGTCTCTGGCTCTTACGAGATGAGCCTGCACGAGGTCGTTCATGAGGATTTCGCGCCTTGCCATTGCAGCTGTCGCGGCCACAACCTGCTGCGGAGCCATCTGGGCTCTACAGCAGACGGCGGACTTTGGCTTTGGCAACGACGACTCGCCGGCCAACGTCAAGGCGGAGTTTTACTGGTCACGCCTGGCATACTCCTCGCGTCTTGCTTACGCCTCGAACCCGCAGAGCTCCGGTGGCTTTGGGCGTCGCGGGTTCAATTCGTGGTCGCGCGACTATCCAAAGGCAGATCGCCAATTTCTCATTGCAATGCACCGGTTAACGCGCATTGATGGGCGTCCTACGGAGCAGGTGGTGAGGCTCGACTCCGATGATATCTTCAACTATCCATGGATTTACGCGGTCCAGGTACAGAACTGGGCATTCACAGACACCGAAGCCAACCGGCTGCGCGAGTACTTGCTGAAAGGTGGTTTTCTCATGGTCGATGATTTTCACGGCACCGAAGACTGGGGAAATTTCATGAACGGCATGCGACAGGTGCTCCCCGATCGGCCGGTCGAGGACCTGCAGAGCGGCGACGAAATCTTCCATACTCTCTATGACATAGACGACAAGATGCAGATACCCGGCGAGCAATTTGTGTGGACAGGCAGAACCTACGAAAAAGATGGATATCAGCCCAAATGGCGCGCTATTCGCGACGACAAGGGGCGCGTTGTCGTTGCCATCTGCCATAACATGCACTTGGGCGATGCATGGGAGTGGGCCGACGACCCAAATTACCCGGAGACTTTCGCGTCTATGGCCTTCCGCGTAGGACTGGATTACATCATTTATGGAATGACCCATTGAGCTCTCCCCTGCGAAGAGGAGAAAATAGGACTGCAAGAGGCTTTGGCAGAACTGGAAATGCGGATGTTTCAGTTCCTATTCAAGTACCCAGGCCCGGTATTCACGAAAGGCCGGCTCGTGCTACTCAGTGCGTGGCCGCCATGGTTGCTGCCCGTGTTGATGGTGGCAGCTGCCGGAGGGCTAGCGCTGCTTATCCGTTGGCGTCTCCGTCATTCTGAGGCTAAGCTGCGGGGCCTGCGGGTGGGGGCGATATGGGCCACCCAATCGGCGCTTTTGGCGCTCTTGCTGCTGTTGTTATGGCAGCCGGCGGTGATTGTGAGTGAGCTTGGCTCGCATCAGAACATCATTGCGGTTGTAGTTGACGACTCGCGCAGCATGGGTGTTGCCGATAGTGACGGGAAAACCCGAGAAGCTGCGGCCATTGCCGCACTGAATGGAGGGGTTTTGACTGGACTGCGACAACGCTTCCAGACCCGCATCTATCGCCTGGGAAGTGAAATCACGCCTGTCGATTCGACCGATGATATTGCACCCGGGGACGTTGCTACTCACCTTGAACAGGGTTTGGAACGGCTCGCTAGGGAAACCGCAGACCTGCCCGTCGGCGCCATCCTGCTGTTAAGCGACGGAAGCGAGAACTCGACGGGACTGGGCGGTTCGGAGATTGGCGCTGACGCATTGCATATGCTTAAAGAGCGCCGTCTGCCTGTGCATACGGTGGGTTTCGGGATGTCTGAGCATGCGCACGATGTCGAGATAGAAGATGTGAGCCTGCCGGCGAGCGCCGTGGCGAATACGCGCATCGCCACCACCGTCACTTTGGTGCAGCACGGTTATGCGGGCCAGAAAACCATGCTGACCGTGCGCGATGGCGACAAGGCCATTACGCAGCGCGATATCACTTTGGCGCCTGACGGCAGGCTGCAAAGCGAGCCGCTGTTCTTTCCCGCAGGCAGCGTGGGCGCGAAAAGCCTCACCTTTGCCGTGGAGCCGCTTCCCGGCGAAGAATCCCTCGCCAACAATGCCATAATGCGGTCCTTCCTGGTGCGTGATGCGAAGCGGCGCATCCTGTACGTCGAGGGCGAGCCGCGCTGGGAATATAAGTTCATCCGGCGCGCGGAAGACAACGATCCCACAATGCAGATCGTCTCGATGCTGCGAACCAGCGAGAACAAGATTTATCGCCAGGGCATTAGCAATCCTGCTGAGTTAGCTCAAGGCTTTCCGGTGCGCGCTGAAGATCTCTTCGGCTATGCCGGCATCATCATCGGCTCTGTTGCAGCTGATTACTTCACGCCTCTGCAGCAGGAACTGTTGCGAGAGTATGTCGACCGTCGCGGTGGCGGTATCCTGTTTCTGGGCGGAAGGTCTTCCCTGAGCGACGGCGGCTGGGGCGCGTCGAGCCTGAACGCGTTGCTGCCAACCTTCCTCCCCTCAGGCAATCACAACTTCCGCCGCAATCCCGCCGCGGTAGAGCTAACCGCGGCAGGCATCGATTCTTCCGTCACGCGGCTCCTCGACGACCCTCATAGAAACGCGGAACGATGGAAGAAGCTGGCGTATCTCGCCGACTATGAAGACCCCGGGTCGCCCAAGCCCGGGGCAACTGTGTTGGTCGATCTTCATGCCGGCCACCGCACACTGCCGCTACTCGTCACCGAGAGCTACGGCAGCGGCCGCAGCGCCATCCTCGCCACCGGCGGTACCTGGCGCTGGCAGATGAGCGAAGCCCTCGGTGATCCCGCGCACGATCTTTTTTGGCAGCAGCTCTTGCGCTGGCTGATCGCCGAGTCGCCGGGTCCGGTTTCCGCTTCCATTCCAGCACGTCTTCTCATGGACGATGGGGACGTGCAACTTACGGCGCAGGTGCGCGATAGGACCTTCCAGCCGGCCACCGACGCTCATGTTTCGGTTCACATCCTCGGTCCTGAGGGGGTGGATGCTCTCGTCGGACTGAGGCCTTCCGAGACCACGCCTGGGCAGTACCAGGCCGAGTGGACCGCGGAGAAACCAGGCGCCTATCTCGCAGAAGTGTCAGCAGAAACCGCAGACAGCCAGCCTCAGGAATTGGGTCGCGACGTGGTCACCTTTCAACGCGAGAACGGAGTCGCGGAAAACTTCCACACCGAACAGAACCGTCATCTTCTGGAACAACTGGCATCGGAAACCGGAGGACGCTATTGGAACCCCTCCGAGCTGAAGAATCTGCCGCGCGACATCTCTTACTCCGAAGCCGGCATCTCCGTCCGCACCATTAAAGAGTTGTGGAACATGCCCATATTTTTCCTGGTTCTGCTGGGCTTGCCAACCGCAGAGTGGCTGCTGCGTCGCAAATGGGGTGTGGTATGAAGCGCGCCCTCCTGCTGGCGTCGACCTGTCTGCTTGCACTCGAGGCGCACGCTGCAACTTTCTATGTCATAGTTGCCGGACTTGGCGGAGAGCCCGACTACGAACAGCGTTTCACCGCCGCCGCAAACGACCTCGCCCGCATCTTCAAATCCGCAGGCCCCACAGCACGTGTCTATACCCTCGTGGGGGCGCAGGCCACAGCGGCGCGGTTCCGGGATACGATGAACACAATTGAGCGCGAGGCCAAGGCAGATGATGATTTGGCGCTGATCCTCATCGGCCACGGCTCCTTCGATGGCGTCGAATACAAATTCAATCTCCCCGGACCCGACGTAACTGCGGCCGAGATCGCCGCCATGTGCGACCGCGTCGCATCGCGCCGCCAGCTTATCGTCGATACCACCAGCGCCAGTGGCGGCGCAATGCAGGCGCTCGAAAAGCCAGGCCGTGGCGTCATCGCCGCCACCAAATCGGGCACGGAAAAGAATGCGACCGTCTTCGCACGGTACTGGGTCGATGCCTTAGAGAACCCGTCCGCGGACACCGACAAGAGTGATTCGGTCAGCGCTATGGAAGCCTTTCTTTACGCGACCGAGAAAACCGCCGCCTTTTACGGCGCGGAAAAACGGCTGGCTACCGAACATGCCGTCTTTAACGATGTAGGCCAAGGCGAGCCCGTGCGCGAACCCGGCAACGGTCAAGGCATGCTGCTATCGAACTTCACGCTGCTGCGTTTCGGCGCGAGCCAGCTCGCCGCGAACGATCCTGCCAAGCGCGTCTTGCTGGACAAAAAAGAGGAGCTCGAACAGAAAATCGACATCCTGAAGTACCGTAAAGCAGCTATGGACCCCGCAGATTACAAGAAACAATTGACCGACGCTCTGGTCGAACTGTCCAAAGTGCAGGAGAAACTGGACCAATGAGACGCATCTGCCTTCTTGCGGCACTCCTGCTGATGGGGCAACTTACGGCTAGGGCCACTGTTCCGGGCGACTGCTGGACGCAGCGCAAGCATGGGGATGAAGCCCAAGCCCAGGCGTGCTTCACAGCTTTTACGCGGAGTTCCGATGCTTACTTCCGGGCCGAAGGATTCTGGGGTCTTGAACAATGGAGCCGCGCCAATGAGCAGTTCCGTCTGGCAACGCAGCCCGCAGACAGCAAGGCTCTTTACAAAGTTCGCTGGGGCCTGTTGCTGCACGAGCGCTTCAACAACGCTGACGCTGCCGGTCTCTTTCATGAAGCGTTACAAAAGGACCCCTCGAATGCCGAGGCGTATATCGGGCTTGCGCGCGTCTCCGCCGAGAGTTTCGATGGCCAGGCCACTGCATATTTGCGAAAAGCTATTGCCTTCAATCACGGGCTCGCCGATGCCCATGAGCTGATGGCGCAACTCGCTCTTGAAAACAATGACCGCGATACGGCTTCAGCCGAGGCTGACCAGGCCCTTGCCCTCCGGGCAGACGCACTTGACGCTATGGCGACGCACGCCGCTATCGAATTGCTCTCTGACCGCGCTCCCGATGCATGGTTGGCCAGAATTATCGCGATCAACCCCCACTATGGTGAAGGGTACGCGCTGGTGGCACATCAGCTCGAGATGCATTACCGCTACCAGGACGCGGTGACCTACTATCGCAAGGCCATCGAAGCTGCCCCGCGCCTTTGGCCAGCGCATTCGGCCTTGGGCATCGAGCTCATGCGGCTGGGCAAAGAAGACGAGCCGCGTCAGGAGCTGGAGCTGAGCTACAACAACGAATATCGGGATGCAGCCACCGTCAATAGTCTGCGTCTCCTCGACAGCTACAAAAACTTCGAGACCATTCGCGACGGAGCAACCATTTTGAAGCTTCACAAGACTGAAGCCGCGCTGCTTCGGCCCTACATGCAGCCGGAGCTACAGGCGATTCTCGCTACTTACGAGACAAAGTACCGCATGAAGCTTCACGGTCCAGTGCAGGTCGAGGTCTATCCCAACCACGAGGATTTTGCCGTGCGCACTCTGGGCATGCCGGGCCTGGGTGCGCTCGGTGTCACCTTTGGCGATGTCATTGCCATGGATAGCCCCTCGGCGCGCAAGCCAGGCGACTTCAACTGGGGCGACGTACTCTGGCATGAGATGAGCCATGTATTCATCCTCACGGCCACAAATCATCGCGTGCCCAGGTGGTTCACGGAAGGCCTCGCTGTGCACGAGGAAGGCGAGCACTCTCCGGAGTGGAGCGACCGCATCACACCTGATGTTCTCGTTGCCATCCGCGATAAGAGGCTCTTACCGGTCTCGCAGCTCGACCGCGGCTTCGTCTATCCCGAGTATCCCTCGCAGGTGATTGTCTCCTATTTCCAGGCCGGAGCCATATGCGAGTTCATTAAGGAGAAGTTGGGCGAGGACAAACTCCTCGCCATGGTCCACTCCTATGCGAAACAGCTGACCACGCCCCAGGTGGTGCAGCAGAATCTGGGCCTCGTGCCAGAAGACTTCGACCGGCAATTTTTCGCGTGGATTGACCACAAGTATGGTGTCGAAGCAGCACATTTCGACGAGTGGCGCGACAAGCTCAAGGTGCTCGCCTCAGCAGCGCACGAGAAGCAATACGACGCGGTGCTCAGGGATGCACCGGCGGTCCTTGCAATGTATCCCGAATATGTGAACGAAACGAATGTCTACGAATTCATAGCCGATGCAGACAAAGCACACGGCGACTCGAAAGCGGAGGCCGCCATCCTGACAGCGTATGAGCACCAGGGCGGCCGGATGCCGGAGATGCTAAAGCGCCTAGCTACGCTCGAAGAGTCCCGAGGACAAACAGACGAAGCCGTGGCAACGCTCGAGCGGCTCAACTACATCTACCCTATAAAGGACGAAGATCTGCACCATCGCCTGGGCGACTTGCTCTATGAGGAGAAGCAATACGATGGTGCAATCCGCGAATACAACGCTCTCGCGGCATCCAATCCTGTAGACAAGGCCGGCGCGCAGTTCAGCCTGGCACAGGCATATTTCGCTGCCGGCAAAAAAGACCAGGCTGAAGAGTGTGTCTTGGCTGCGCTCGAAATTGCTCCAGGCTACCGCCCAGCGCAGAAGCTGCTTCTTCAGTTGCAACAATTGCCCACAACTCCCAAGTAATGCGAAAGGACTTCGATGGCTTCTTTTGCCCGATTGGATGAAGACGCAGCGCTCCTCGAGCAGCGTGTTAAGCACTTCCACGCAGTGCGCGAGCGAGTCCTTGAGGAGGTGCGCGCAGTCATCGTCGGCCACGATGAGGTGCTCGACCAGATCCTGATCGCCCTCTTCGTCGGCGGCCACTGTCTTTTGACGGGCATGCCCGGCACGGCCAAAACCCTGATGGTGCGAACCATTGCGGAGGCGCTCGGCCTTGCGTTCCGGCGCATCCAGTTCACGCCCGACCTGATGCCGTCAGACATTACAGGTACCGACATTATCGAAGAGGATTTGGAGACCGGACACCGCAAATGGACCTTCGTCGAAGGGCCGATCTTCGGCAATATAATACTGGCCGACGAGATCAATCGCACCCCTCCGAAAACGCAATCCGCCCTGCTCGAAGCCATGCAGGAGCACTCCTGCACGGTGCGCGGCCACTCGTATCGACTGCCGGCGCCGTTCTTTGTGCTGGCAACACAAAACCCGATTGAACTCGAAGGCACCTATCCGCTCCCCGAAGCACAACTGGATCGCTTCCTCTTCAACTCGCTCCTTGACGATCTGAGCGCCGAGGACGAGTTGAAAGTCATCGACCGCACCACAACGACAGGGGAGACGAAGGTAGCAGCCGTAACGTCGGCTGAACAGCTGCTCGACTTTCAACAACTGGTGCGCATGGTGCCCATCGCCGAGACCATTTCGCGCTGCGTAGTGAGTCTGGTACGCGCCACGCGACCTAAGAGTGAGACCGCGCCTGGCTTTATCAAGAAGTATGCCAACTACGGCGCCAGCGTGCGCGCCGCACAAGCTATTGTGCTGGCTGCCAAGGCACGGGCCCTTTCGCACAAGCGCTATCACGTCACTTACGAAGACATCACGGCCATCGCCATCCCTGTGCTGCGGCATCGCATTATTCTTAACTTCCACGCCGAATCCGATCGCATCGACCCAGATGAAATCCTCAAGCAACTCGTGGCGCAGGTGCCGCGGCCGAGGGAGGGTTGATGCAGCGTTTCCTCGATCCCGAAGTTTTGGCTGGCATATCCTCGCTCGATCTGCTGGCAAAAACGGTCGTGGACGGCTTCGTCGCCGGCCTGCATCGTTCTCCCGAGTTTGGCTTCAGCCAGGAGTTTGCCGAGTACCGCGCCTACACGCCGGGAGACGACCTGCGTCACGTGGACTGGAATCTTTTCGCACGCACGGAACGCTGCTATCTCAAACGCTATCGCGGGGAGACTAACAGCCAGCTCACGGTCCTGCTCGACGCCAGCAACTCCATGCAATACACCTCCAGTCCGCCCAGCAAAATAGACTACGCGCGCTACCTTGCAGCGGCGCTCTTCTATCTCGCCATTCACAATCAACGCGACGCGGCAGGGCTCATCGTTTTCGACGAGGAAGTGCGCGAGTACATTCGGCCGTCTACGCGGCCGGGACAGCTGGCGCGGCTCTTCGCAGGGCTGGAACAAGCCACCCCGCGCGCGCAGACAGATTTTGCCAAGCCGCTCCAGCACTTTCACAATGCCCTGCATCGGCGAGGCATCGCCATCGTCATTTCGGACTTCTATGAGAAGCCCGAGACGATAATTGCCAACATCGCGTCACTGCGTTTCCGCGGCAACGAAGTGATCCTCTTTCAGGTTCTTGATCCGCAGGAGATTCGACCGGCAATGAAGGGGGCAGCCATCCTGGTCGACCTCGAAACCAACCATAGGATTGAAGTCATCCCCGAATACACGAAGACCGAATATCGAACCAAAATCGATGCGCACGTCGAACAGCTTCGCTCTCGAGCCCGCGCAGCAGGCATGGATTATCACCTTCTTGTTACCAATCAGCCTCTCGATTTGGCGCTGCGCGAATACTTGACGCTGCGGCAGGCAGGTGACTGATGGGCTTTCTTGCGCCATGGTTTATTGCCGGCCTGGCGGTGCTGGGCGTACCCGTCTTTGTGCATCTGCTGCGTCGTCATATCACCACGCCTCGCCCGGTTAGCTCGCTCATGTTCTTTGAGCGTGGCACGCAGAGCTCGACCCGCCATCGGCGGCTCAAATATCGGCTCCTGTTTGCCCTGCGCGCGGCATTATTGCTCCTGCTCGTGCTTGCATTCGCCAATCCCTTTGTGCGGCGTTCCGCCGCCGATGCGAACGGCCGCACGCATCTGATCGTGCTCGACAATTCATTCAGCATGCGAGCCGCAACTCGGTTTGCCGACGCCAAGCGGCAGGCCCTTGCTGCACTCGAGGCAAAGCTCCCCGGGGACAAGGCGCAGATCATGGCCCTCGGCGGAGAGCTTGAAATTCTGACTCAGCCGATCACGGACGGCGCGCGGCTCCGCTCAGCTCTCGAGGGCATCCAGCCAGCTGACGGTCGCGCCAGCTTCAGCGACCTTGCACGAGCCGTCCGCTCGCTTGCCGAAACCGTGCCCGGGCCCATCGATGTCGACCTTTTCAGCGACATGCAACACAGCGCCATGCCGGCCAACTTTGCCGATGTGGTCTTGCCAGGCAATGCCAGGCTGGTATTACATCCTGTCGCGCAAGGCCCTACGGTTCCCAACTGGACAGTCGAAAGCATAGAAGCGCCGGCCGACTTGTCCGATCCGAGAGATCCCAGGCATTCGCGCGTTCGCGCCGTGGTGGTAGGCTTTGGCACCCCGGCAGCGAGGAAGACGGTCTCGCTTATTGTGAACGGAAAGACCATTGCCACGCGAAGGGTGGATGTGCCGGCGAACGGACGTGCGACTGTGGATTTTGCGCCGCTCGATGTTGCCTACGGCTTCAACCGTTGCGCTGTGGCGATCGAAGGCAGAGACGCATTCCCGGCCGATGACACAAGCATTTTCGCAGTGCGACGGTCGGACCCCGAGCGCGTTCTCTTCGTGCATGATGCTGGCGATACGCGCTCGGGAACGTACTTCGGGGCGGCGCTGGCTGCAGCCGCACCGGGGTCGTATGTGTTGCAATCCATGGCCCGGGAGCAGACGACCGACGTCGACCCATCGCGGTTCGCCTTCATTGTGCTCTCGGACACCATCGCCCTGCCCTCAATCTTTGAGCACGCCTTGATTCCGTATGTCTTCAAAGGGGGCAATGTACTCATCGTACTCGGCACACGAGCAGCGCGGCACACGCCAATACCGTTGTGGGGCGGCGAGGTTCAGGATACGCATAACTATGCGCGCTCAGGCAATGCCGCGGCTGTCGCCCAGGTAGACTTCAGCCATCCCGCGCTCGAGCAGGCGCAGCCCGGACGCGATAACGGCGGCTGGTCTGAGGTCAAAGTGCTCTACGCGGCAGTCGTAGACCCAGCCCAGGCGCGCGTGGCAGCGCGGCTCACGGACGGCACACCGCTCCTCGTCGAAAAGCAGCTTGGCGAAGGCCATTTGCTGCTTTTAGCGTCGGGAATGGAAAACCTGACGAATGACCTCCCGTTACATCCGCTCTTTGTGGCCTTTGTGGGCCGCATTGCGCGGCACCTTTCCGGTAGCGAGTCGCTCAGCGGCTCGAGCCTGGTGGATTCTTTCGTCCAGCTGCGTGCAGCGGGCGTACCGGTAGGCACAGTTGCCAGCCTTGAGGTGATCGATCCGGAGGGACGGCGGCCGCTTTCGCTGAGCGAGGCGCGCAACGCGCAGACTTTTCAGCTTACGCGCGCGGGCTTTTATCAGATCCGGTTCGCCAATGGACGTCACACGGTTATCGGCGTGAATCCTGACCGCCGCGAATCGAATTTAGAGTCGCTGGCCAACGATCTTCAGCAGCTCTGGAGCGGAAGTTCGGGTGACAATGTGCCGCAAAGAGCGAGCGCCCCTTCAGGTGACAAAAAAATTCAGCCTGTATCGCTCTGGTGGTACGTTATGCTGCTTGCATTGGCAGCTGCAAACGCCGAGATAGCGGTCGCCAGCCGCTATATGGGCACAGAGCGGGAGGAAGCATGAGCTACCGTAACCAGCTCAACTCCTATATCACGGGGCTGCATCACCGCATGCGGCTCGGAGCGTGGCTGCGCGGCGCAGCCATCTTCACGGCTACCGCGCTCTTCGTGACCGTCGTCTTAGTTCTCGTGCTCAATCAGCTCGCTTTTCCGGCGCACGGCATTTCGCTATCGCGCGTGGTGATTCTTGCCGCGCTCGCGGCCGCTGCCATATTCGGTGTCGCATTCCCTCTCAAGCATTTAACCGAAGCCCAGGCAGTGCGTCATGCCGAGCTAGCCAGCGCCGGGCTAGGGCAGCGCTTGACGACTTATCAGGAGCGAGCGAGCCAGGAAAATCATCCATTTATGGAACTGCTGGCCGCCGACACGCTGGCGCACGTACAGGGCGCTGAGCCGCCGATGCTGGTGCGCGGTCGTCGCCTCTTTGCGCTCGGCGGCGCAGGAGTGGCCTGTCTCATCGTGCTAATCTGGATGATCGTTGCCGGTCCGGGCTATCTCGGCTACGGATCATCCCTGCTTTGGTCCGGTCCCAAGAAGAACGCACCCCCGCTGTACTCTATCTCGATCAATCCAGGCAGCGTGACGGTGCGGCGGAACAGCGATCAGCTCATTACCGCGCACATCACCGGCATGCAGCCCTCCAAGGCTCAGCTCTTTGCTCACTATCAGAGCGCCTCTGGATGGGAACAGGTGGCTATGCAGCGCGCGCCCAGTTCGGGAGCCGGCATGACCTATCAGTTTGTTTTGGCCGGGCTCCCAGAGAATGTGGAGTATTACGTTACTGCCGGTCCACTCGTCTCACCGCACTATAAAATGCGCGCGGTCGACTTGCCGGCGGTGAAAGAAATTCAGGCGACCTATCACTATCCAGCCTGGACCGGCATGAAACCGGTGACCGAGGAGCATTCGGGCGATTTACGCGCCATCGAAGGAACCGATGCCGTCATCCAGGTCAGGACCGATCAACCCTTGAAGGATGGGCAGCTTGTAATGGATGGCGGTCAGACGATCCATCTCACCGGTGGACCCGGCAACACTTACCAGGGCTCCATCCACATGGAAAAGGATGGCGTCTATTATCTGGCTGCAAACGATGAAGGCCAATCTGTGCGGTTATCCGAGGATTACTTCATCGCAACCGATAAAGCGATGCCGCCCGAAATCGCCATCGTGCGCCCCGGCGGCGACTATCGCGCCAGCCCAGTTGAAGAAGTCGCTGTGGGCGTGAAAGGGTCGGACGAGTTCGGATTGAAGGATATGCACCTTTACTACTCGGTAAATGGTGGTCCGGTGTGCGACGTAAACCTCCTGAAGGTTCCTCAGACAAAAAGCGCCGACGGTGCCTACACGCTGGCGCTAGAAGATTTCAAGCTTGTCCCAGGCGATCTAGTCAGCGTCTACGCGACCGCCAGGGATGGCCACAGCGAGGCCCGAACCGACATCTCGTTCATCCAGGTCGATCCCTTTGAGCGTGAGTTTTCTCAGTCGCAGGAATCTGGCGCGGGAGCGAGTGCAGGGGGCGGACAGAGCAGCGACCAGACTGAGATTTCCAGGCGCGAGAAAGAATTGATTGCGGCAACGTGGAAGCAGCAAAATGACAAAACGGCAACTCCCGGCGGGGCGGCTGCCCAAGGCCGGTTTCTTTCCCAGGCACAGAAAAAGCTACGCGACCAGTTGAATGCGCTCGCGGTGCGCATGCAGAGCCGCGACATCTCGGAAGCCAACCAGGAATTCACCGATTTTGATAAGTACATGCGTGATGCTGGCTCCGCAATGGACCCGGCGGCGGACAAGCTCCTATCCACGCAGTGGAAAGATGCGATTCCGCTCGAACAAAGAGCCTTGCAGTCCCTGTTGCACGCCGAAGCCACCCTGCGCCATATCCAGGTTGCCTTCGGGCAGCAGGGAGGAGGAGGAAGCGGAGGTAACGCAGGCCGCGACTTGGCCAGCCTGTTCGATCTGGAACTGGATACTGCCAAGAACCAGTACGAGACAGCGCAAAGCGCGACTCCGGCCGAGCGGCACGAAAAAGATATCGAGGACACTCTGGCGAAGCTCGACGCGTTGGCCAGGCGGCAACTGGATCTTGCCAATCAGCAACAGAATCCGCAGCAATCCTTCCAGCAACGGTGGGAACAGGAGATGCTGCGTCGTGAAGCCGAGCAATTGCAGCACCAGATGGAACAACTCGCGGAAAAAGGCCAGCAGGGGTCAAGTGGGTCGCAGTCTAGACAATCCAGCCAACAGCAGAGCTCTTCGCCGCAAAACAGCTCCGGCCGCCCAACCAGCTCTGATAGCCAATCCGACTCCAAAACCCAGCCCAGCTCGCAGTCCGCGCGTGAGCAGAGCGGCGGTGCGTCTTCGGCTTCTTCCTCCGGTTCATTGTCAGAATCGCAGATCGCGCAAGCCCTGAACCGGTTGCATCAAGCGATCAATACCCTGAGGAACAGCAGCGATCCTGGGCGCGATAGAACGAACGCGCAGCACGCTGCGGAACAATTGCGGCAAGCCTCGAATCTGCTCTCTGCCACACAGCAGCAGCTTGCTTCGGAAAAAGTCGACTCTCTGGCGCGTGCAGCCGAACGGCTCTTGCACGAAGAGAGCATCCAGGCAGGCCGGATAAACAAGTTTGCCGGTCAGAATGTTCCCAACCTTACCGATCTAAACACGATGCTGACGCGACGCCGCGAGCTCACGCAGCTGGCGCAGGACAGGCAGCAGCTTTCCAATGACCTTTCGGATTTGCAAAGGAACATCCGCGGCGCCGCGAGGGAGATGGCTCCACATCAACCGGGTGTAGCCCAGAGCCTGCGCGGCGCGCTCACAGAGATGGACAACTCAGATCTCGACAACCGCATGCAACGAACGGCGGACTGGTTGAGGCGTGGTGTCGATCCAACCACCAGGGGCACTGAAGACGAGATCGCCCAGGGTCTCGCGAAATTGAGCCAGCAGCTGCAGCAGGCGAGCAGGGGGATGGGCCAGGCGAAGCAACGGGAAGAGGAAAGCACTGAACAGGATCAAGCTGAGCTTATGGATCAGGTAGAGCGGCTGCGAAATCAGATTGAATCCATGACGCGCTCGAGAGGCGACAACAGGCGAGCCGGTCAGAATGGACAAGCTAGCCAAAGCGGCCAAACTGATCAGAACGGGCAAAGCCAATGGAGTCGCAACAGTCAGGTTGGATCTGGCCAGGCTGGTCAGCAGCAGGGCTTCAATTCCAGTCAGCTTGGGCGAAACCAGCACTCACCGTCTGGAGCAAGCAGCGCTCAGGACCTTCTGACTGGCGATCTCGGCAACCGGAACCGGGGCGTTCAGAGTGGTGAGGTTCGCGATGGCGGAGGCGGCTCCGTTGACGGCGCTATCTGGAACAATATCAATACCGGGAACAACCATTATGGCCACCCCCGGCAACAGTCTACGCCCACAGAGGTTTCAGGCAATCCTCCCGATGTAGAAGGCGATTATCAGCAGGGAATGCGTGAGCTAAGTCGGATTCGGCAGAGGGTCAAGGACGATCCACAGGCCGCAAAAAACATCGCGGAGCTGACCCGGCAAATGCAACATCTCGATCCAAGCCGCTTTCCTGGAAATCCCGCGATGGTGGAGGAGATGCATCGAGAGATACTCAGCTCGCTGGACCGGCTCGAGCTTCAGTTACAGCATGACGGAATCTCGCCTCAAGCCCGAACCGGGAGGCCGTACTCCGTTCCGCCGGGGTACCAGGATTCGGTTGCTGAATACTACAGACGGCTAAGTAAGAGTCAATAGAGCTTCGCGCCATTGGCTTCGTTCTGACGAGCAATTCGGAAGTTGAACCACAAAAGCGAGACGGTCAGAATTAGGCCCGGGGACTCGAGGCATTTATGAGATGGGTTGTACGGTCCCGTAGTCCTAGAATGGCCAGAAATGCTTTGCGCCTGGAAGCCCAAGATTTCATGCGCGAGTTCAGACGATTTCTCGGTATTCGCTGCGCTTCCTCCTTAACGCCGTGCCAGATCGACCGCCCGGTTTCGAGAGCCCTCCAGCGGTGCAGCGCATCTCCGAGAAACGCTAGGTTCATCAGCGTGCACCAATATCCAACCGGAATCTGTCACCGCCGATCGTGGCAATAGAGCGGTTATCGCAGTCCGAGACTTGGACTTGTCGCGACCCATCGCCGGAACTGGTAATGCCCACGTTGTTGATCAGGATATCCAGCCGCCCCTCCTGCGCCTCAATATCGGCCGCGGCGCCAGTGATTGTGGCCAACTCAGTCAAATCGATTTGCACATAGCGAGAGGCGAAATCCTCTCTCCTGAGGCCTGCCACCGCAGTTTGGCCCCGATGTTGATCGCGTGCGCCGATGAGAGTGCGAATTCCTTCTTTGCTAAGCTGGCGGGCGATCTCGAATCCGATACCCTTGTTTGCCTCCGTAACGAGGGCGATCCGGTCTCTCGGGGCTTGCATTGAGAACTTCTCCTATACAGGTGGCGTGGCGCTCAGATGGACATGCCACCCGAGACCTCGATGCGCTGGGCGTTGACCCAGCGGTTGTCGTCGGACACCAGCGAAGCGATCATCGGCCCGATGTCGTCGGGCAGGCCGGCACGCCCGAGCGCGGTCATGTCGGAGACACGCTTGTTCACATCGGGATTGTCCCGCACCATGCCGCCGCTGAAATCGGTGGCGATCGCGCCCGGTGCGACGACATTGACAGCTATCCTGCGCGGCGCCAATTCCTTGGCCATATATTTGCTGAGCACTTCGATCGCCCCCTTCATCGAACCATAAGCGGCGCTGCCAGGAAAGATGATGCGGGTGAGACCCGACGACAGATTGACAATGCGTCCACCGTCGTTGATGAGTGACAGCAGCTTCTGCGTCAGCAGGAACACGCCCTTGAAATGGACGTTGTAAAGAATGTCCATCTCTTCTTCGGTCGTCTTCTCGAAGGAGTTGTGATGAGAGGTGCCGGCATTGTTGATCAGGAAGTCGAAGCGGTCGCGGCCCCAGGTGTCTCGCAGCGCGCCCTTTAACTTCTCGGCGAAGCGGTCGAACGTTCCCACCGCGGCGGTGTCGAGCTGCAAGGCCACTGCCTTGCGTCCTTCTACTTCGATCGCGGCTACGACCGTGCGGGCTTCATCCGCACGGGAATGGTACGTGATCACCGCGTCGACGCCCTTTCGAGCCAAGCTTTCGGCGGTGTTGCGGCCCAATCCACGACTGCCGCCGGTGATCAGAGCGATTTTTTGCGATTGCATGTTCATCTCCAAACTCCTTGTTGAACGCTATTGATGAGAAGCGCGCAAACCAACACAAGCGCGCTGATCCAGAGTGAGCAGGAGTGGAAATCACATTTCCAGTCTCTATGCTGATGACGGACCTTTTTCCGCCGATCGTCCATCACCCGTCCAGCAACCTATTTCCATACCGTCTTCCAAGGGAAACGCAATCGAAACGTATCCGTTGGCAGGATAGCGGACGTACTCAAGGTAGTCGCTCAGGGACGGCAGGTTAATATCGTCTGCCACGATCAATGCACCGATCGCCAGACGTGATTCCAGCGAGCACAGGACCGGCAGACACAAGTCTTTCCCTCCATCGAGCAGTACGAGATCGATCGGCCCGGGGATATCGTTCAGAGTCGACATCGTATCGCCGTGCCTGGCTCGAACGAGTATGTAAAGCAGGTCGCCGCCCCGCGGTGAGATCGGCATGCAAGTGGACTCTGAAGCGTCCGCTCGCTCTTGCGCGGTGGCGGTTTCCCATGAGAGACCCGCCTGTCGCCAGCGACGGGTTTCGTCATCGTGTGCCGCTGCCGTGAATAAGCGGTTAAGAACGGTTCTTACCTGTTTTGTATGTAAGGTGTTTGCGATTTTTGCTTGCTGAATCTGGGAAGAACTGCTCAAAGGCTGGGATAGGTCCCCAGATTTACGCTGCGGATCGTCATGGCCAGATCCCCCTTCAATCAGCATTGGGGCTGCCTGTTTGTCTGGCATATGGCCTTCCTTCACCCTTACAATATGAGCAAGTGCTCGCAAATAAAACTCGCGTTCGAGATGGCAGAGGCAGGCCGCGCAAGAAGAAGTTGAGCGCCCGTAAAGTGCCGAGTCAGGCCAGGTCGCAGGAGACGGTGAGTATCATTCTTGAAGCAAGTGCTCGCATTCTAGAATCGCGCGGACTGCACGGTTTCAACACCAACGCGATCGCAGCGCGAGCCGGCGTAAGCATTGGATCTCTTTATCAGTATTTTCCGAACAGAGACGCCATCGTGCTCGCCTTGATTGGCAGTTTCGAGGATGCCTTGCAAGATGCTGTTCTAAAGGCCGTGCCAGGTGGAAGAGGACAGGAACTAAAACCTCGCCTTAAGCTTCTAGTGCGTGCACTCGTACGCGTGCACTACCGCCGCCCTCGACTAAATCGCGTGCTGGAAGCTGAAGAAGAACGACTCGGACGCGAGGCCGATAAATCTGCGTTCGATGCAAGCGTGCTGCAGCTATTACAAGATCACAGGCACGAACTGATGGTGCCTGTTTCGGAAGCAACGGAGCAGGTCGTCGTCGCCATTCTCCGCTCTTTAGTGGACTTGGGCCTCGCCTCCGCGGCGAGTCGACGATCCACGGAACAGCGAGCCATGCGCGCCGTTTGCGGATACCTCCTCTATGCAGGCTAAGAACCCCGAATCAAGTGCGGAAGACGCAACGGACGTGATACGGGTCATGAGTCGGCCGGTGAGAATCGATCGCTGAAACTCCTGCGTCACGGGACGGACCCCCTTGCTAGTATGGCTCCCAAACATCATTACGATCCGTTCTCGAGATCGAAAGGTCTCCGACTTCCCGTGCCAAAACTCGTGGTACAAGGACGATACAAGTTGAGTTTGTTTCTTTAGGTTTAGGGTTGCAGCGCTCAACGGTGACCGACGTAGCGGTCGAGAATGATGGTAAGCAATGGAAGACAGTTCCTACGGCAAACTTCGTTAGGGGCAGCGCCGCTCTTCTGGTCCCGGACCAAGGTCATTGCCAGCAGCGACGCGGCTCTTTGAAGGTAGCGTACAGGATGCCGCTGGGACCGATGCGGCCGGAAGAGTTCCGATAATCTACTCGCTACGACTTTGATTTTCCACAAAGCTCTTTCTGGACCGCGAGCAAACGTTGAATGCTGGAGCTTCGAGGAGCCGCTCAGGAGTAGCCAGTGAGTGCCGTCGAACCACTGAGGGGGAGGGCCACAGTTGCTGGCACTGAAGTACAAGATCCGCCGAAAGGATCGAAAACGCGAGGCACACCCAGATGATAGTCTCGGTCACATGGATGTCGAGATTCTCCCATCCGGTTACCCCGCCGATCACTCTCCCTTCAAGAAAAACCAGTGCCACCGCAAAACTGCGCGTCATCCATTGCCTGTGCTCGTGAACCTTACCTTTGAGAATGAAGACCATCGCAATCGCGGTCGTAGTCATCCACAAGGTCGCGTCCGCCGCTGCGGTGATACTGAAGGATCGGGGATCGCCCATGCGCTCCTCGAAGTACTGGATATAAACGCCGAGTGGCGCGGCCACGAACACGCCTGCGACATAGATTCGGCCGACTGCACGATGTAATTTCCTGAAACGCTGGCGAAGGCGGTCGGAGAACTGCATAGGCCCCAGCAGTAGAGCACACGCACCGGCGATTCCATGTGGCAACAGCCACCACTTGAAGGGTTCATAGTGCTGCCACACCGGATCCTTCGAATGCACCAAAAAGCTCTCATCGTGAGCGATCACGTAGGCCAGCATCAAGCCGATGACTGCAAAGAGAAAATATTTTGGACGGAACCACGAGTTCCGTTCTAGCGATGTGAGTGTCGTTGATATGGTAGAGCCTTCAGAGCGGATCATCTTCCTTGTCCCCGATGACGACGGATTGTGCCGCGGCCATAGAAGGGGAACCGCCAGCCGCGGACGACGGTTCCCACTTTTTCGAAGTGCCGCTAGTGTCTTCTTGTCCGATTTAGCCCTTCTGAAGCGTTGTCCTTGCTGACGGCTTGGCTATCGCCACAATCGTTGCGTAGCTCGTTGGGGGCGCCTCTGGGTGGCGGGCTGGTTGTGTTGTCGATGCAGGGGATCGCACTGAGATATTCGTAGATGGACTCGATCTGATGGTCGGTCATGGTGTGAAACACCGGCCACGGCATCACTTGCAGAAGGCTGCCATCCACCGGCGGTGGAAGGCACGTTGCAGTGTTCGGGTCTGCCGGAGGCTCTGTACAGGTCAGATGGATCTGGTCGAAATCCGTTCCACGCCGCAGGATTTCCTTGAATTGTTCAAGCGTGCGGCCCCCTTCCGCTCTTCCCGTTTTGTCCGGCGTCAGGTTGCGAGTAATGATGTCCGGACCAACATATGGGCCTGAGGCCAACCAGTAATCCGGCGGTGGATAGACGTCCGGCACCGGAGGCACGGCTGGGCCAAAATCTGTACCGCCTTCCAGGTAGGTGGTGGGGTCAGTTTTTGTCGGCTGGCCGAAATATGGGTTTCCGCCTGCTGCGTAGTTGAAGTTTGGCGGGCCTCCGCCGGTATGACAACCGTTGCAGTCGCCAACAGCGTTGACTAGAAAGCTGCCGAAGCCCACTTTCCAGGGATCTCTCCCGGTCAGATTCAGTGGGACGGGCGCTATCTCGAAACCGATACGAACCAGTGATGATTCATTGTCGTCGTTGTTGCTGTGGTTGTCCTGCGCCTGCACGCTCAGCGGACTGCTCCAGCGTGCTCCCAGAGCAATCACACCCAGCGTCAAGAGCGTTCCGGTTGCTATTCTTACGAGTTGCCGTGTCTTCATTGGTGGTTCTCCTTTGCGGACTTGTCCAGAATTACCGCGTTTGCATCCGGCTCGCTTTCCGGCGAATACGCGTGGAGTTCAAAAGCAAGGCTTCCTAGGAATCACCCCGTTAAGGACTGTGCCCGGATCGTGCTCAGGCTGTCCTCCCACTAGGCGCGCATGATGTTTCAACTGGAGCGGGCGGGCAATGGAGATGGTCTGGAGATTCGTGTATTCAGGTGTATCCTTCTGTAGCTTTAACACACTGAGCCGTCGGGTGTTATGGCTTGCCCGACACCTGGAGAGTTCGATCGTGGCTTCAGACCTGGTCAGATTTGAGGATTTTGAACTAGACCTTCGCTCCTACCAGGTGCGCCGCTCCGGCCGCGTGTTGAGGCTGGAACGAATTCCCATGGAGGTCTTGTTCCTGCTAGTGGAGCGGCGCGGCCAGTTGGTAACGCGGGAAGAGATCATCGAAAAGCTTTGGGGCAAGGACGTCTTTCTTGATACCGATAACGCAATCAATACCGCGGTCCGCAAAATCCGCCAAGTCCTGAAAGACGACCCCGACCAGCCGCGATTTGTCCAAACCGTTACCGGTCGAGGGTACCGCTTCATCGGCCAGGTAGCGGAAGTTGGCGCGCCGAAAATTTTCGAGTCCAATCAAGTTCCGCAAAAACCGGGGCCGACTGCGGAAGCTCCGGGGAATACGAAAAGCGGCTTGCGGGTGTTCGTCCCAATTGCTGTGGCTGTGCTGGCGCTGTGTGCCGTTGGTTATTTCTATTTCCGGCGAGCACCGAAACTCACGGACAAAGACACTATCGTCCTTGCTGACTTCACGAACACGACGGGGGATTCCGTATTTGACGGAACACTGAGGCAAGGCCTGGCGGTGCAACTTGAACAGTCGCCCTTTCTCAGCCTCATCTCAGAGCAGCGCATCCGTCAGGTCCTACGGCTGATGGGTAAGCCCGCCGATGCCCGACTAACTCCCGAGATCGCCCGTGAGATCTGCGAGCGAACTGCAAGCGCGGCTGTCCTCGACGGCTCGATTGCAAGTCTCGGCAGCCAGTATGTATTGGGGCTAGGCGCAGAAGAATGTCGCACAGGGGACGTTCTTGCGGATGAACAGGTCCAGGTGGCGAGAAAAGAAGACGTGCTGAATGCCTTAAGCCAAATTGCCACCAGGTTCAGAAGCCGAGTCGGCGAATCACTCACCTCGGTCAAGAAGTACGACGTTCCGCTCGCCGAAGCCACTACGCCTTCACTCGAAGCCTTGAAAGCCTACAGCGCTGGCTGGCAGGTTTCCTTTTCCTCTGGTTCGGCTGCCTCGGTACCCTTTCTCCAGCGCGCCGTCGAGATTGACTCCAACTTCGCCAGTGCCTACGCGGCACTCGGTCGCATGTACGGCGACATCGGAGAATCCGTCCTTTCTGCGCAGAATACCAGCAAAGCCTATCAACTGCGGGATCGCGCCAGTGACCAGGAGAAGTTCTTTATCTCTCTCACCTACTACTTGCAGGTCACGGGAAACCTGGAGAAGGCGCAGCAGACCTGCGAGTTGTGGATGCAAACTTATCCGCGCGCGTGGTTCCCCCACGCGCTGTTGGCAGGGGGAATCTATCCTTCGATCGGCAAACGTGAAGAGTCCGTCGAGGAAGCCAAAATAGCTCTCGGTATCGACCCGGACTTTTCCATAGGGTACAGCCTTCTTGCCGGCAGCTACCTGGCGCTGGAGCGCACGGCTGAAGCGGAGAAGACTCTCCAGCGAGCGTCCGAGCGCAAACTTGACATCCCCGATTTCTATGTCCAGCGATACGTCATTGCCTTCTTGAAGGACGACAAGACAGGAATGGAGCGGGAAGCCGCTCTGCCTCGGGAAAAACCCGGCGCGGATGACTGGATGTCCAACGCCGAAGCTTTCGTATCCTCCTATTCCGGTCACTTGGAAGAGGCCAGGAAGATGTCACAGCGGGCAGCGGATTTGGCTCGGAAGGCGGACCGGCGGGATACCGAGGCACTTTACGAAGCTGATGCCGCAGTGCGGGAGGCCCTGTTCGGAAATGCATTGGCTGCAAGGCAGAGGGTTGGGGACGCACTAGAGCTTTCAAAGAGCAGGGATGTGGAATATGAAGCTGCCTTTGCGCTTGCTGTCGCGGGAGATTCTTCTCGATCTCAAAGACTGACGGAGGACCTCTCCCGGCGCTTCCCCGAGGACACGATAGTCCGATTCACGTATGTGCCGACGATCCGTGCACTTGTGGCGTTGAACCACAGCCAGCCCTCAAAGTCTATCGAACTGCTGCGGACCGCCATTTCTTATGAAAGCGGAACTCCGATTGAGGGCGGTTCTGAATTTCTTTTGGGAGCGGGTAGTCTCTACCCAGCCTATGCGCGTGGCCTGGCTTATCTGGCCTCACATCACGGTGCCGAGGCCGCCGCGGAATTCCAGAAAATTCTCGACCACCGAGGCGTCGTTCTCTGCGATCCGATTGGTGCTTTGGCACACGTTCAGGTTGCTCGGACCTACGCGTTGTCCGGTGATAAGACTAAGGCAAAATCGGCCTTTCAGGACTTCTTCACGCTGTGGAAAGAGGCGGACTCCGACATCCCAATTTTCAACCAGGCTAAAGCCGAGTATGCAAAGCTGAATTAGCTGCGTTTCTTGGGGCTTCTTTATCTAACACTCCTGTTGAATATTCGCTTGCCTTAGCTCTGAGTCCTGCTCAATCATCTTTTCCGCGGCTTTGACAACAGCGGTGACCGGCAGCGTGTGTTTTAGGTTCGTCAAGGTTCGATAAGCGTTTCTGAGGCCGCATTTGCTCCGACCTTTTACTTTCTTGAATTCCTGAATGTTTTTCTGCACCGACGCTTATGGAGCATCGGCGCTGGTCACAGATTGTTCCCATAACTGGGGCCGCTCTGCAGAGTTAAGTTGTTGAAGAACGGTAGGGATAAGCTGGTAGTACGCAGCCTGAAAAGGCACGCTCCCAGTCCGTTTCTGTCTGCGGCGTAGCTGAAAATCGCAGTCAGCATTGCCCCTGCCGCAGCCATGCGATCCTCGCTGACACTGTGGGTTATAACACTGCAAGGTCGACTTAAGATCACTGTGGCGAAGCAACCGCGATCGCCAGCAATCGCCAAGGCCTCAGGATTATGATGGGGGCCGCGGTTCTCGCATCTTCAAGGGCTCGAATATGTTCGCACTTGTTCGTTATGCGCTTCGTCAGCTTCGAGAAAGTCCGGGTTTTGCCGCAACCGCCATACTGACGCTCACCTTAGGCATTGGCTCGTCGACCGCGATCTTCGCCGTTCTCGATGCGGTGCTACTGGAACCACTGCCGTTTCCGCAGCCAGATCGACTGGTCGCGGTGGAATCCCAGCCGGACCGCAGTGTTTCCATCCCAACCATGCAGGACTATCTGTCGCGTTCGACCACGTTCAGCAGTCTCGCTGCATATCGTCAATGGTCGCCGACGCAGAAGACAATCGATGCCACGGCGGCGGGTCGGATACTTGCTGTGTCGCAGGGCTTTTTCTCGACGCTGGGAACTCGGTTCGCACTGGGAACAAGTTGGCCGATTACGGGGAATGAGCAGGACTGCCTTTCGCAGGCGGTTGTCAGCGGCGGTTACTGGAAGCGTCTAAGCGGAGGCGGTGTGCTCGGCAACAGAATGCTGAATCTGGATGGACGAAACTTCCAGATTGCGGGCGTGCTGCCGCTGGAGCAGACGATTGAGGGGTCTTACGCTCTCAATCAGCCTGAGGTCTTTGTTCAGGTCGGCTGCGACAGTGAGGAGCGGCCAAATTCACGCGGCGACAGGAGTTTTGAATTGATCGGCAGGCTACGGCCAGGAGTGACGGTTGGCCAGGCGAACGCCGATTTGGCGCGCGTGGAGCAGACCCTCCAGAAGGACTATCCGAACGATTATATCGACTACGCGGCTGCGCTCAAGAAACCGCCAGTCGTATTTCCCTACATTGAATTACTTGTAGGGACAGAAGCGAAACCTGCGCTTCTGATGACCCTTGCAGCTTGCGGCTTACTGCTGGTGATCGCTTGTGCCAATCTTGCGAGTCTGACCCTGGCACGAAACGCTCGCCGGCGGAGCGAATTCGCCACGCGGGCAACAGTCGGAGCCACGCTGGGTCAGCTCGTTAGGCAACTGACGGTCGAAAGCTCGGTGCTGGTTATCCTGGGCGCGGCCGGTGGCATTGTGCTGTCCCTGCTTGTTCTGGAATCGCTCAAGACCGCGACGGTGCTTCATCTTCCCAGGCTAGCCCACGCGTCCATGCGTCCGGCAGTCGTGGCGTTCGTTATTCTAGTTTCCGCCGTGGTCAGTTTGTTCCTCACGCTCCTGCCCGCCTGGCGAACACTGCGACCGGGTTTGCTGCGGGATCTTCAAAGTACGGGACGAAGTACTGCCGGGCGCAGCCTGCGATTCGCCGGACGTTTGCTTGTGGTTGCGCAGCTCACTCTGACCGTGGTGCTTCTGGCCTGCGCGGGATGGATGATCGGCGGCGTGTATTTACTGTTGCACCAGCCGCTCGGCTTCGCGCCGGATCATCTGCTGATGTTGAAAGCACAGCTTAGTTCGGACCATGTAACAAAGGCGGAAGCGCTGCAATCGGAACTGAAGTTGAGCCAGATGGCTGAGAGCTTGCGTCAAGTGCCGGGTGTGATCTCCGTCGCTTTGACGGATCATCAGCCACTCGGACACGCAATCAATCGTTACGACTTCTGTTCCGATGCACATCCGGAACAATGCCGGCGACCGGTCGATATTAATCCCAACTCTTACGCTATCAGCCCGGCCTATTTCCCCACCATTGGGCAATCCCTGCTGGAGGGTCGTGACTTCAATCTGGCAGATGATGGCCGCAATCACGTCGTAATCGTCAATCAGGCTTTGGCGGAGCGCGAATGGCCGGGGCAAAGCGCGCTGGGACATCGCGTGCACACTGGGGAGATCCACATCGCAGAGGGCCAGAGTTGGGCTACGGTGGTTGGTGTTGTGGGCAATGTGCACAACTACGATCTGGTTTCGGTACCCGGACCGGACTTGTATATTCCGCGCGCCGAAAACCCGAGTGCTTTTGCCAGACTTATACTGCAGGCGAGTGGCGACCCTGGCCTGCTCAAGAATGCAGTCAGGACGAAGCTCAAAGCTCAGTCTCCGGAAGCGACGGTCTTCGGGTTCGAGACCATGCCGGAAGAAATGTCGAGCGAGGTTGCGGAGCGTGTATTCCTAATGCAGGTGGCCATGTCGTTCGGTGGGGTCGCCCTGTTTCTCTCGATACTTGGAACTTACGGCCTGCTCGCCTATGAGGTGTCGTTGCGCGAAAAGGAGATCGGCGTCCGTTTGGCACTTGGATCTCCACGAGACGGAATCGTCAAGCTCTTGCTCTATGAGGAGGGTCGCTGGCTTATGGCGGGCACGATTCTGGGACTTGCCTGCGCGATCGCAACGGGCTATGTCTTGCGTTCGCGATTCTACGGAGTACATTCGACATCCTTGTACGTTTTGTTGGGATCCACCTTGCTTCTGATGGGGCTAGCATTCTTAGCGATCGCGCTTCCCGCACGGCGGGCCGCTCTTCAAGATCCAGCCGAAACGCTACGCCGAGAGTGAAAGGCAGTTGATCTGAGATTAAGCTGGATTGAGAAAACATTCGCTCCGGAGTGGTTCGCAGATCTGCTGGGTTCACTATCTCGACTCAGCTCGGAGAGATGCGACAGGCGACTGCTCCTGAGCGGGTCGACCTCTTGACCATTCGCCAAGCTATCACTGCTACCCGTCATTTTCTCCATCTATTCCAGTCTCAGCTCGAAGCCAAGGCCCAACTTAAACTCCGCCGCCTCACGCAGCGTCTCCTTGACATCGACCACGAACTCGATCGCCTCTCCGAAAATGAGTGCACATTCGCCGGTTAGTGAAAAGGCCTGATTTCAGCAGCTACGGGGGTGGAAACTCGTTGAATCTTAGCCAACTTTACGTGGCGGTCCAGCCGCCATCGATGAGAAGAGTATGACCCGCGATCAATGATGCCGCTGGGGAAGCAAGAAAGACGACTGCACCTGCAACGTCCATTGGCTCACCGATGCGGTGTAGCGCCGCGATGCGCTCGATTACGTTGCTTCGGAATGCCGTGTCGGCCAGCGCCGATTCCGTACCTGGCGTATGAATGAACGTGGGTGCAACCGCGTTGACTCTGATGTTGTACTTACCCCACTCCACAGCCAGACACTTGGTCAGGTGCGCGATGCCGGCCTTCGTCATGCAATAAACGGATTCTGTCGGCAACGCCACAAAGCCTGCCTGCGAACTCATGTTGATGATGCATCCGCGCTTTTGGCGAATCATCACGCGCCCAGCCGCCTGACTCGCGAAAAATGTCCCTTTCAGATTCACCCTCAGAGTCAAATCAAAATCTTCCTCACGTACATTTTCCGCAAGATTTTCCGGAGACAGCCCGGCATTGTTTACGAGGATGTCGAGCCGGCTGAAATGCGCAACCGTATCGCTAATGGCCTGAGAGATTTGGTCAAGTTGTGTCATGTCCATCTGCAACGGCAATACCCGCCGGCCGATGGCCTCAATCTCTCTTACGAGCTCACCTCCGGTTTTCACATCTCGTAGACCGAGAGCCACATCAGCGCCAGCATGAGCAAGAGCCAGAGAAATGGCGCGTCCCAGGCCGCGACCAGCGCCAGTCACCAACGCCACATCACCGGTCAGGTCAAAGCGGGGAAAGTCATTGGCCACTGCAAGCATCTCGCCTCCGAGTCGGGTCGATGTGCGCTGTCGCGATATTACGTCAACTGAGCAGCTCTTAGCCGGCAACTCTCATTACTTCAGTTTGGACAGAGCGATTTCTGGGATGCTAGTCTGCCGACGGCATCTCGACATGATCGATGACAAGAAACTCCTTGGGCATCAGCTGTGGCACTAGTTTCAGACCAAGCTGCTCTTGAACCGCATTTAGGATTGCAGGTGGAGAAGAGTCGGGAGCTGTCGGCCACTGCAATGTGAGGTCGTAATGGGAAGAGAGTTGGGTGTTGTCCAGAACGGGGCGGCCCAGTTGCATGGATAGTATCCTCGCTAGAGTGGCTATGGGTACTTCTCGGCCCATGATCCGGCCACTCTCAACTTGAATGACGGGAGGAGCGGAATCTGCAAAGGCAGGATCTGATTCTCGAAGCTTCGGACCATCCTCGGCAATGAGTAGTTCATACCCTGGAATCAGATCCTTAAACATTAGCTGTGGCACCAGTTTCAGACCAAGTTGCTCTTGAATCGCAGTCAAGATTGGAGGTTCAGAGGACTGTGGAGCTGTCGGCCACTGCAAGGTGACATCGTAATGATAGGGAAGCTGGGTTTTGTCCAGAACGGGGCGACCCAGTTCCTCGGACAATATCCTTGCCAGAGTGGCTATCGGAACTTCTCTGCCCGCTATTCGGCCCTTCTCGACTTGAATGACACGGAGGGGAGAATCTTCGTAGTTAGGTGCTGATTCTCGAAGCTTCGAACCGTCCCCAACTGCGAGTTCATACACTTGAATGAGTCTGGTTTCACGATGAACTGCCAGCTTGAAGGAGTCGGACAAAAGCCCCTGAAGCATGCGCTCGCCGCCTTCCCCTGCTTCCCCTGCCGCAGAGTTGTCTGCCTTAGCTTCAATTTCGTATCGTTGGGAGTTCTGCCAGATTGGTACTCCTGCGATTTGGTCACTATGCACCTCGTATGCGTGTTCGATGAGCGCCTGCAGAGTCTCGTTCGTCGCGGTCAACTCGTCAGGCCCGATCTTTATCGTTCCGTCCGCATGAATGCTGGATTTGCTTAGCTTGATAGAAGCTGTCTTGTACATGGGCGAAGCAGCGGTTGAATTGTCGCCCTCCGACTGAGCACGGCTTTGCGTTGAGTTTACCGAAAATACAATTGGGGCGACGACGACCAAGAATCGCGCAAGACTTTGGCGAAGAGACATGAGCGGACCTCCAAATTGAGTATTCTTCGGGCCGGTTCCTCCAGGTTGACGGGAACTCTGGTGACTGAGAGTCCGCCACACCAACAGAAGATTACTTTTATTCTGCTCCCAAAATGTTCCAATTCCAAGCATTTCCCAGATGAAGCATTTCCCACATGAAGATAATGAGGATTCTAGAACCCCGAGGGGGCGCCAACTGTCGAGAACAGAGATAGCACTCACGATCCGGTAAGCAATCTAGCTTCCGACTCTGGTCTGCAAATCCTGTATTGCTGCCGTCCAGTCATTTAGACCGTCGGCCTCCAGCCATAGGTCTTTCAGTTCAGAGTTTTTCCGAACTCGATCCAAGGCTCGAAGCGCCAGAGCTTTTAGTTCTGGAGTTGGCGCCTGTCGATTCGTCGTCCATTTCACAATTTCTGGTGGAACTCCCTTGACGGGGGACCCATTTAGAGCCGCGACGACCTCGGCCGCCGCTACAACTACGCTGGCGGCGGGTGCTCCGAAATAGGTGGTATCGTCAGCGGCCTGACCGAATATCTTTGTCAGATCGTCGGGCGCTATTGTGCCTAGCTGCGCAAGCCAATCGGCAGCGTCGTCATTCTCAAAGGTTCCAGAACCCCAGGCCCCCATGCAGTCCTCCCGGCGGACGATCCGCTTGATTATAAAGCCACGATGCCAGCAGCTAGCCTTACCTCAGAGCAGAGTTGCAATCGAGGCATTGACCATTGGCGAAACCATAAATGGGATTAAAAGGTCGACCCCCGCATCAAGCACTGGATGCGTTGTCGTACGCGCTCCTGAAGAAGAAGGTGAACTACGTCCTGGATGCCGACGGTCCTTCACGGCAGAGCTGACGAGCGCCGAGGTGGATTCCGGAGGCGTGAGCAGCGTAAAGCCGAGACGGGGCATTTCTTCATGCAGGCGTTGCAACATCGGCTGGCGGTGCGCCACGATATTCTCGACGCCGAGTTTGCGAATGTACGGAAGCGAGTGCGTGAGCACCTGCCGGCTGAAGCCCGCGATGGGACTACTACACAGTTATTAGGGATGAAAGCGGAATGCCTTGCGGTGGCGCCGTTGTAGACTCCCGAAATCCATAGTGGACGGTTTGTCGGCGCGACTGGTTGAGGGTTGGGTGCATGCTGCCGGTTCTTGGGCTGGAGCGTCCAAACGGAAGAGCGGGTGCGACTAGGAGGATTGAAGTTACATCTTCAGATGATTACTCGACGTGATGCGGTTCGCCTGTTGGGTTCGGTATCGGCCGGGGTGTGGTTTCCCGCGGCACAGTTCGGCCTGAACAATTCGATTGCGCCAAATGCCTTCGCGGCCAAGCACGACTCCACCCCTCCCCTTGCGCCAGGAGCCCCGTCATCGCCCGAAAGGCTAGCTTTGATTGAAGCGTTTAAGAAACGAAGTGAGGGGCTGCAAGATAAGTTCGAGGCGCGGACGCATAAGAGCGACTGGGAGATGCCCTATCGCCTGTTCCGGCCCGCCACTTTGCGAAAAGTACCGCTGTTGTTGTACCTGCATGGCAGCGGCGGGTTGGGCGACGACAACCTCAAGCAGTTGGCGTTCGGCAACATTTTTGGCACGCGCCTCTGGCTGCTTTCGGAGAACCAGAAGCGTTTTCCCTGCTACGTCCTAGCACCGCAGACTGACCGGGGATGGATCCGATACGATTTTTCGCAACAGCCGGCGAAGGAACTCCCGGGCTTCGGAGATGGAGCGCGATTGGCACTGGAGATCGTCGATGAGCTACTCCGCGAGTTCGCCATCGACGAGCACCGCATCTATGTGGCGGGGAACTCGATGGGAGGCGCTGGCGTGTGGAACATGCTGGCGAATCGTCCCAATTTTGTTGCCGCCGCCGTTACTTGCTGTGCAGGCGTTTCCCCCGATGACGGCACTGGGTCCCCTGCCACGCCGCTGTGGGACTTCCACGGGGATGCTGACCAGGTCGTTCCCGTGTCCTCGTCCCGTGAGCGTATCGCGGCGAGACGAAAAGCGGGTGGGCATCCGATTTATACCGAGTACGCTGGGGTGGATCACGATGGGGCAACGAAATTGGCTTTTACCGAACCAGCGCTGTCGAAGTGGGTGTTTTCTTAACGCAGGGGCTAATGCGGCCAGTAAATTAGGGATGAACTGTAGGAACTAGAAACATGGATGGATTGAAGCAGCGGTTGGTTGCTGTAACTGTATTGGCCTGCGTTCTGGCTGCCGGCGGAAAAAGTGCACAAGCATTCGGCGCCAAGACCACCGGCGATGTTCACAAAACTAGAATGCAGGTTTTGGTCCTTCCTTTGAATTCCATGGACGGGCTGGAAGTGCTGGGCACAAGCGACGTCGGCGCAGACCCGGTGAAGATCCAAACCGCTGTTACCAGCTATCGTGGGCGCCGCGCCGTAAAGATTGTCAATGACGACGGTCCCGCCGGGACGGTGAGTGGCGGCCAGGTTCTCGCGATCGTCAAGACGTCCGGCTTCAAAGACGGCACGATCGAGGCGGAAATAGCGGGCCTTCCGCGTCAGGGCGCAAAGCCTAGTACGCGAGGGTTCATTGGCATCGCGTTCCGGGTGCAGGACCACGGCTCGCGATATGAAGCATTTTACTTGCGCATGACCAACGGGCGCGCCGATGATCAACTCCAACGTAACCACTCGGTCCAGTATGTATCGCACCCGGATTTCCCGTGGAACCGGTTAAGGGAGGAAAAACCCGGAGTCTACGAATCCTACGTCGATCTCGTTGCGGGTGTTTGGACCCGAATCAAGATAGTAGTTTCCGGCACCAAAGCACAGCTCTACGTTAACGGCGCCGACCAGCCTTGCCTGATTGTGAACGATCTGAAGCTGGGCGAGAGCGACGGTAGGGTCGCGCTTTGGACAGGCTCGGATACTGAGGCATATTTTTCGACCTTGACGATTAAATAGCGCAGAACGCAACCGCAAAGTTTGGGACCAGGCGTTGCAGGATCTCCAGCTGACAGACCGCAAGTAGGAGAGCTGAATGGTGCGAATTCATGATCCCGCTATACGTCGATTGTTTTTTCTTTCACTAGTAGCCCTGTTGCTTGCCGTCGGTTCAGCCCTCGGCGATTCGGCAGAAACTAACCAGCGTCGAGTCAGCCAGCTGGCAGATGGCGTGTACGCCATCGAGCACAAAAATTTGAACGACGGCAACACCAGCGGAAATACCACCGTGATCATTGGAGAACGGGAAGTCTTCGTGGTCGACTCCTGCTATCGGCCCTCGTCGGCGCGGGAGGATATTGCCCAGATTCGCCAGTGGACGAACAAGCCCGTGGGCTATCTGCTCAATACTCACTTTCACAACGACCACAATAATGGCAACAAGACCTATCTAGACGCATTTCCTTCCCTGGCGATCATCGCGGAGGAGGAGACTAAGAAAGACATGGATCTCATCCAGCCGGGAAACGTCGAGAGGCAACCCGGGGAACTTGCCGCGCTGATTGCCACCTTCAAGCAGGGCAAGGATCAGAGTGGCCGTGCGCTGTCGAAAGACGAAACGAAACAAGTCCAGGAACTTTTGCCCGGATTGGAGCAGGCAGAGGCTGAGTCCAAGACCTTGGTGTACCAGTCTCCCACGCTCACCTTTGCCGATAAGCTTGATATCGACATTGGGAACAGGGAAGTGCAAGTGAAGTATCTGGGGCGAGGCAATACTGCGGGAGATTCCATCGTTTACTTGCCCAAGGAGAAAATCATAGTTGCGGGCGACCTGCTAGTTCATCCCATCCCGTACACCTATGATGGCTACCCCTCGGAATGGGTGCAGGTGCTCCATAAGATGGGCCAACTGGACGCAACGACGATTGTTCCCGGACACGGACCGATCCTGCACGACAAGGCCTATCTCAACTTGGTGGCCGATCTGATGCAAAGCGTGGTGGATCAAGTGCGGGCACGGATTCGCCAGCTCGGCTTCCCCGGAGGCCACACGTTGGACGAGATTAAGGGCTCGGTGGATTTGACAAAATTTAGCCAACAATTCGCAGGGAATGATAAAGATCTGCAGGCGCAGTTTGGCGACATGGCGGATCATTTGGTGAAGATCACATTCAGCGAAGCTGCGCAGCGGTAAACGATGAATTGCGAGGGGGGAGACACTTGCGAACCATCTCTAGCGCGACTTCGTGGTGTACTGTGTTGATCCCGATACCGGCAAGCTCTTCCTGCATGCCTATAACGCCGACGGCAGCATAGACCGTACGCACGCCGTGGACAGCCCCAGCGGTAAGTGGGTTTTTGAAGGAACGGTTTACGGCTCCACACGCTCAGGGATTATCGGTACACGCTCACCAAGGTGAACGACAGTCATTTGGGAGTGCTGATCGAGGCTAAAAATGATGGAAAGTATGAGAAATATTCAAAGAAGACCTATGCGCGCAGTTCGGAAAAAATGGCAGTTCTGCAGTAATCGATAGGGATCGTTTCCCGAAGTAAGGTAAGGAGCCGACGCGCGCATGGATGCATTGGCAAGAGATTTCGCTCACGCGGCCCGGATGCTGGCAAGAAGTCCGGGCTTTACTTTGGCCGCGATTTTGTCCCTCGCCATCGGCATTGGCGCGAACACGTCCATTTTCAGCATGATCAACGCATTGTTGCTTCGCCCACTACCTTATCAGGATGCGGACCGGTTAGTGATTCTGTGGAATCGGTCGCCAGGTTTAAATATCACTGAAGATTGGTTTTCCACGGCACAGTATTTTGACATCAAGACCGGACATCGCGGCTTTGAGCAAGTCGCAATTGCCATCGGGGGGAACTACAACCTGACCAGCCAGGGGGAGCCGGAGCGTGTGGGCACCATTCGCGTCTCCTCCAATCTCTTGCCCATGCTTGGCCAGGCAGCGGCTTTGGGTCGGGTGTTCACTCCGGACGAGGATTCACCAGGCAAACCCGCTACTGCGCTTCTCAGCTACGGAATGTGGCTGCGACACTTTGGCGCCGACCCGAAAATGATCGAGAAGTCGGTCACGTTGAACGGCGTTCCTTACGAGGTGGTCGGGATCATGCCCCGCGCCTTTTCCTTGCCGAGAGAAGTCCTGCCCACTCTCGGCGGAGCCGAGCAGGCCGACATCCTACTTCCTTTGCCGATGCCGCTCGATGCCGCACAAAACCGCGACCACGAAGACTACAACATTATGGGCAAGCTTAAGCGTGGAGTCTCCATCGCCCAGGCCCAGGCTGAGATGGATACCATCACGGCGCGATTACGCCACGATTATCCGCAGACTTATCCGCCCAACGGCGGCTTGACCTTCGGTATCGTGCCTCTCCTTGAGCAAGTGGTGGGTGATGTCCGCCCCACTCTGTTTGTGTTGCTGGGGGCGGTGGGGTTTGTACTCGTGATTGCATGCGCCAATGTGGCCAATCTTTTGCTCGCTCGAGCGGTTGCGCGCCAGAAAGAAATCGCGATTCGCACTGCCCTCGGCGCGAGCCGCTTCCGGATTCTGCGGCAGATGCTCACCGAGAGCGTCTTGCTATCCCTGTGCGGAGGCGTTTGTGGGGTTCTCCTCGCCTTTTGGAGTCTGCACTGGATCCATGTTTTTGGTCCGAAAAGCGTTCCGCGGATCAACGACATCGGTATCGATAGAGCTGCCCTGCTCTTTACTTTTTTCGTTGCTCTTCTCTCCGGAGCTTTGTTCGGCTTGGCGCCCTCGTTGCGCGTGTCCGGGCTCAATCTGCACGCCACCCTGAAAGACGCGAACCGAGGCACCGCAGGAGCCAGCGCAGTCTGGGGACGCGGCAACAATTTGCGCCGGTTGCTGGTGATTTCCGAGTTGGCCTTGTGTGTAATGCTGCTCATCGGCGCCGGGCTGCTGATCCGCAGCTTCCTGCGCCTTGAGAACGTTTCGCCCGGATTCAACCCGAACAACGTGCTCACCCTCGAACTCACCATGAGTGGGCCCAAGTACGAGGATCGGCAGGTCGTGGTTGCGACTTATCGCCAACTTTGGAATCGGCTCGAGGGATTGCCCAGTGTAATCGCTTCCGGGGCGGTCACATCGCTCCCCTTGAGTCAAATGTTCGCTTGGGGTCCGATCACCGTGGAAGGGCGCGTCCCTCCGCCCGGCGAGAACTTCATCAATGCGGATCAACGCATCGTTGGCGGCCACTACTTCGAAGCCATGGAGATTCCCCTGCGATCGGGGAGGTTTTTCAATGAGCAGGACACATCCACCAGCTCCAAGGTCGTCGTAATTGATGAGTACATGGCGCAACAGCTCTGGCCGAATCAGGGTCCCATCGGCCGGCGCATCCATTTTGGAGGTATCACCGACAAGGATCCGTGGGAGACGGTGGTCGGCATAGTCGGACGCGTTAAGCAGTACGCCCTCGATTCCGACTCGCGCATCGCCATGTACCTTCCTCAATCCCAATATCCCACCCGCGCCATGAATGTAGTGCTGCGGAGTGGGGCCGATCCCGCGGCCCTGACCTCGGCCGTCAAACAGCAGATCCACGAGATTGACAGTGATCTGCCACTGTACGGCGTGCGTACCATGAAGCGGCGGATAGACGAATCGCTGGCAAGGCGTCGATTCTCCATGTTGCTGTTGGCGCTTTTCGCTTGTGTGGCTCTTGCCCTGGCGACGATTGGAACTTACGGGGTGATGGCCTATCTGGTCAATCAGGGCACGCGCGAAATCGGGATCAGGATCGCGTTGGGCGCCACGCATAGGGCCATTGTGCGTTTAGTTGTCTGGAAGGGTGTGGTTTTGGCACTCTGCGGCGTGGCTATCGGGTCGGCGGGCGCATTCGCGCTTTCGCGTCTGATGCAAAGCCTTCTGTTCGACGTGAGCCCTTCCGACCCATTCACATTTGTTGTGATTTCACTTTTGCTGACTTTCATCACTTTTCTGGCGAGTTACATCCCAGCTCACCGTGCCGCCCAGATTGATCCCATCGAGGCTCTGCGAGATGAATAGGGATCCCTCGCAGCGTCAAGCAGGCAAGGGTGAACAGCTGCCGGAGCATCGCGTAGGCGACCCGCTACCGATTTTGTGGGTGACTCGTTGGTTCGAGCCTCAAATTGCAATCGGAGAAAGGTCGCGCTGCGGATGATTACCCGACAGCTCACTCTTTGTGCTAGTGCTCTTCTGTTGGTGTCCGTGGCCTATTCCCAATCCCCGCAAACGCTCTCTGTGAAACCGGACTCCCCGCGTTGGAATTTACAGGGACAAGTCAAGCCGGATGAATATCAAGGCCGCAAGTGCCTCCTTCTCAACGGGGGCTTGGCGATTGTGAAGGACTTCGAAATGCGCGACGGCGTGATTGACGTAGATGTCGCGACCCCCGCCCCCAAGGGGTTCTTCGGTTTTTACTTTCGCATGATTGACGACGGCGCCAACGCCGAATGGGTTTATCTGCGGCAGCACAAGTCCGGCCGTCCCGACGCCATGCAGTACACCCCGATACTCAACAACGGCCGCAACTGGCAAATCTACAACGGGCCGGGCTTCACGGGAGCCGTCGATATCCCGAAGGAGGTATGGTTCCACTTGCGGTTGGAGGTGGTGGGCACGCACGCCAATCTCTACGTCAAAGACATGGACAAGCCTGCGTTGGTGATGACCGACTTGAAGAGTCGCGTGCAGAAAGGCCAGGTTGCTCTGTTTGTGCTAGCCGGCGAGACGTATTTCTCGAACTTCGAAATACGGACAACGCCCGATGCGCCTTGGGAGCACCACCTCCCGCCGATGCCGCCGGGCACTCTGACCAAATGGAGCCTGTCGCCTTCCTATGATGCCCTGGCGCTCAATTTGGAGCGTCCGTTATCGCCCTCCGAGAGCGCTGCCATGGCTTGGCAGGATGTGGAGGCGGAGCCGCCCGGATTCGTGGTCATCAATCGTTATCGCGAGAGTCCGCAAATACAGCGTACGTATGAGCACGACTTTTCCAAGCGCCTGGAACCTCAGCCGGGGATGAAAGTCGTGTACGTGCGGACCACCATCGATTCCGACCGCGACCAGGTGAAAAAACTCAACATCGGTTATAGCGACGACGTCAGCGTGTTCCTGAATGGCAAGATTCTCTACCGTGGCCGAAGCGCCCAGAACTATCGCGACCCCGATTTCCTCGGCATCGTCAACCTCGACAACGACATGCTCTACATTCCGTTGCAGAAAGGCCGCAACGAACTGGTGCTGGCGGTCAGCGAGATCGGCGGCGGTTGGGGATTCATTTGCCGCCTGGAGGACTACTCGGAACACTAAGATTACGAAGGTGACGGCGAGCGCCGCCCAGCGGCTTGAAGCGTCAGGAAAAGCTTTCGAATTTCAAGGTAGGCAGCGGAGGAAGTGATGCGACGATTGGTCGAACTTATCGGTATCTTGCTCATCGGTTACTTAGCATCGCGCGCGGACCCATCAACCATGCTGAAAGTAGATCGCTTTCTTCAGCCCTATGTGCAGATGCAGGATTTCAGCGGGTGTGTGCTGATCGCTCGGCAGGGCCAAATCGTGACTCGCAAGTGTTACGGGAATGCAAACTATGAACTGAGTGTCGCAAATACTCCGCAGTCAAAATTCCACATCGCTTCGGTGACTAAGTCTTTTACCGCAGCTGCCGTCGTAATCCTGGCGGAACAGGGAAAACTGCGGTTCACCGACAAGCTCAGCAGGTACATCCCGGATTTTCCCAATGGCGACAAAATTACAATCGTGGAGTTGCTGGAGCATTCCTCCGGCATTCCGAGCTACTATTCGATCCCGGAATATGAAGGCCTGAAACTCAGGCCGGTTCATTTCGACGAATTGATTGCCATCATGCGCAAGAAGCCGCTCGAATTCGAGCCCGGCTCAAAGTCCAGCTACAGCGATACGGGGTATGCGTTCCTCGCCTACATCATAGAGAAGGTTTCGGGCGAATCTTACGGCCAGTTTCTTGACGATCAAATATTCGCTCGCCTCGGCATGACCGACTCCGGAACATTTCCCGACACAGCGCTGCTGCCGAACCGTGCCAGCGGCTACCAGCCCTGGATCGGCGGCCTGAGAAATCCTCCGTTCTACGACAAAACCATACTCACTGGGTCCGGCTCGATTTACTCCTCCTTGGATGATCTTTACCGCTGGTACAAAGGGATCAAAGAAAAACAGTTGTTCGATATAAAGGCGCTTGACTATCCCTACGGATGGGGAGAGCGCGAATTCGAGGGAAAGAAGTTCATCGAGCAGAGTGGGAGGGATCCCGGCTACGTCGCTCGCATTGCGGCTTTTCTCGATCAAGACGTGGTTGTCATCGTGTTAAGCAATGTCGAAGCCGGCGCGGACGACCCCATCGCGAAAGGGCTTGAGGCGATCGCCTTCGGCGGCGATCCGGCGCCTCCGGTACAGCGTTCTGCAATTGATATAAGCGCCGAGTCTTTGATGCAGTATCAGGGCCGTTACGAAATCTCTCCCAATGCAGTCATGGACGTGAAGATGTCCGGCGGACACCTGTTTCTGCGGGGACCGGGTGGAGATTATCTGCCGCTCGAGGCCAGCTCTCCGGATACGTTTTTCTTTAAACAGATGTACACGAGCATGGTCTTTCACCACGGCGACCATGCCGGCGTGGACTCGTTGCTGTGGGGTGGAGACTATCCTTGCAAAAAAATTGCGGATCAGCCCCTGCCCTGAGGATGTGCCAGACGCTGGGGAGAAAACGAATGTCCCGAATCATCCGCTTCGCGCTTTTTTGCGTGCCTCGACGACGTCAGCGTGTTCCTGAAGGGCAAGATTCTCTACCGCGACCGAAGCGCCCAGAATTATCGCGACGTTTGCTACGAATTTAGACCACAATAAACAGGCAAAGACATAAAGAGCTTTAATACCGCGAATCCGTTTTCCTTAATTTGTTGAAAGGGGCTTGGTTTCCAATGAGAATCCTACGATGGTTGCCGTTTCTTGTGATTGCCTTGCATCTCTCCGCCGCCGGTGTGACCGGTATGACCGACAAGGACCGGGAGCACTTACTGGTGCACTTTGAAATGACCGGGCAAGTCTTGGCCGAGGAGGTACGCGGACTTTCACCGGCTCAGCTGGAATACCGCGCCTCCCCCGATCGCTGGTCAATCCGGGAATGCGTTTCTCATTTGGCAGTCGCCGAACCGGATTATTGGCGCGATCTAATGAAGTTCGTGAAGGCGCCCCCCGATATGAAAGGCAAGAAATCGGCGAATACGGATGCCGACATCCTCTGGTACGGCATTGATCGCGTTGTACACACGAAAACCGGCGGCGGGCACGAGAAGGTCGACACTTATAAAGACCTCGGAGAAGCGCTGGCAAAGTTCCAAGCGCTGCGCGCGACCATGATCCAATACATCAAATCAACCCACGACGACTTGCGCGCCCACAGCTTTGGCACCACAGACCCGATCGATTGCTGGCAGTGGATGCTCGAAATCTCCACGCATGCGGAGCGACATATTCAACAGATTCGCGAGATCAAAGCCGATCCGAATTTTCCCAAGAGTTGACGTGAACCGCCACAGGTTACCGTTCTTGTCGAGCGTTGGGTTTGCAAGCCCTCTTTGCGCTTCAAGGCTTTCAACCATTCCTCCACCTCCAGCGGTTCAAGGCCCAGCGCGACTCGGTTCCCCCATTGTGGCAGCAGTCGATGCGGAGCACTCGCTGGTACCCTCTGATTGTCGTGTGTGCTTTTGGATGGATAGGTTCTACGAGCTCATGTTCCGCGTAGTGATGTGCCAGATCCGCAAAAGTTGCACCTCCGCGGGAATCCACCTGATTGATGTGGAGATGTTGTCGTTCGACCTCGGCCCATGCACAGCTTTTGCTAGAGAAGTCCTTGAGAAGGCCAATTGGAATTTTGTTCTCGACTCGCTTACCGTCGGACTTCCGAACTGTACGAAAGAACAACAGTCAAGTTTCACCCTGACTGCGTTTTTCTTTCTTTAGCCAACCTCGTTGATGTCTGTGCGTCATTTGGGTTCTCCTTTGGGCAAGCCAGACGCCCGAATAAATAATGATCCATAATGCCGACGACATCGTGCTCATCGTGACTGTCGGAGAAGTTGCGTGCTTGAGATTCTGAGCAAAGTTGCTGCGCCTGTACTGATCTGAATTTCCTCTGCTACGATTCATTCACGGGGCAGGGGACAGTTGCTCTGGGTTGGTATTTGCCTGAAGGACAATATTGGATGGCGATTTAGCTTGGTGTCCATGGCGTCCAAACCTCGGAATTTGGCTCTACGGGGTTGAAATGAGCGACGCAGGCGAAACGATTGAACGTGAGGAAAGCTAGTAGATACGCGGGTTTCCAATAACAGTAAGAAAACTCAGAGCGGACGTGGTTCAGGTGGTTAGAGTTAGAACGCTGCCCTGTCACCGACTTCCGACACACAATCGATCGGGTATCCGCTACTTCCTCGCAGAGCACACCTTTAGCCCGCCAATTCTCTGTTACATTCGCACGAACTGCTTCACTCAAATTAGAACGCCTGCCTGTCACGCAGGAGGCCGCGGTTTCGAGTCCCGTCGCTCCCGCCAAGTCTTGGACCTCAGACCATTACCGTCCAGCCCCGACTGTTTGGATCAGGTGCGCTATACCGACCTCTCATTATCATTACTAATCGCGGTGGAAGCCTATTCAAGCAGGCCTGCCTGATGCAGGCTCACGATACTTTGTGCGGTGGATGTCGAACTTCTTCATGCGTGAGATCAGCGTTGTTCGTTTGATCCCCATGCGAGCTGCCGCTCCGTCCGGGCCTCCGACTCGCCCGTGCGTGACCTTCAGGATACGGACGATCTCGTCGCGTTCAAAAGCTTCATGGGTGCCCGCCACTGGAGCGTGCTTGCCATTGTGGCCGAGTTCAGCAATCGGAGCTTGCAACACTGCCCCACGCGTGAGGATTACCGAACGCTCGATAAAGTTTTCCAGCTCACGAATATTTCCCGGCCAATGCCAGATGCAGAGCCTCTGCATGGCCTTGCCAGGAATGGATTCGATCTGCTTCTGCATGCGGCGCCCGTGCTTTAGCGTGAAGTATCGGACTAGCAGCGGAATATCCTCCAGACGTTCGCGCAAAGGCGGGATGCGGATCGGAAACACGTTCAGGCGATAGTACAAGTCGCTGCGAAACTCGTGGTCCACCATCATCTTCTCCAGATCGCGATTGGTTGCCGCCACCAGCCGCACATCGATTTGCTTAGTTCGGTTGTTGCCCAGCCTTTCAAACTCACGTTCTTGCAAAGCGCGGAGCAACTTGGGCTGGATCTCGATAGGAATATCTCCCACCTCATCCAGGAAGAGAGTGCCCTGATCAGCCAGTTCCAGTCGTCCAATCTTCTGCGCAATGGCGCCTGTGAAGGCGCCTCGTTCATGTCCAAAAAGCTCGCTCTCAAGCAGTCCGGTGGGAATCGCAGCACAGTTGAGTTTTACCAAAGTCCGATCCTTGCGCCGGCTTCGTTCATGGATGGCGCGCGCAATTAATTCCTTGCCCGTGCCGGTCTCACCGAGAAGGAGAACAGTCGAGTCGCTTGGAGCCACGGTCTCAACCAGATTCAAAACGTGGCGGAGAGCCGAACTCTGTCCCAAAATTCCTTCGAAGTCTAGCTCGCCACGGATTTCATCTTCCAGATAAAGTTTTTCCTGAGCGAGCTTGTCTTTCAATTCGGCTACCTCGCGATAGGCCAGGCGATTCTCCATGGCGATCGCCTTCCTTTCTCGAGCATGACAACCTTTGGACCAACCCATGCCTGGCAGAGGCGGATCATTTATTAAACTCGTCACCAAACAATTACATCCCAGTGCTCGGCAAGCATTCCGTTTTCAATGCGCACAATATCTGCGGCAATCCAGTTCACAGCGAGGCCGAAGTTCGAAAATCGTCCGTGCACGATGACAAAATTCCCTTCAGCCACAATCGTTCCGTGCTCATATTTGAGAGTCGGTGGGAGGCTCTTGACGAGATCGAATAGGCCCTCACGACCGGGAGCAATGTGTGCGTTGTGTTGGAGGTAGTGAGGTGACCAAAACTTCTCGGCAGCCGCGTAGTCACGCTTGTTGAACAACGTATTGAACGCCTCCAGGACAAGAGCTTTGTTTCTTGGCTCAACTGTACGATTCATTTGCGTCTGCCTCCTCCGGCCAGATTTAGGATGAAACGATGAAGCTCATCAGGTCGAGCCACATGTTCATCGTTGGCTCCCTGCTGTCCCGATCATGGACCGACAACATTTCGCGAACAACCCTCGTTAGAGCCCTTGTTTGGCTACCTAATGAAGGTGGGTGCGAACACTACCATTGAGGGGGAACGACGCAGCTCTAGCGCCCTACCGACCACCGGTGTCAATACGCTTTCGCCCGAAAAGCCACGCGTCACCGGGCCAGGTGCCAGGTCCAAGCATTGCCGGGGCTGCACCTACGACCGCTAGCACTATTCGAGTTCGCAGATTGTCAGCTTTCGAAAGGGCCGCCCTATAAAAGTCCAACGATTACGACCAACACTCCCTCGGATGCCATCAGCGTTTCGGCGACTCCATCGTGGGTCAGGACAATTCCCGCCCCTAATCGCAGGAGTAGAAGACCTTTCCCCGGTCAACCGTTGGGAAACATGGAGAATAGTCGTTGCAGAGAAGACCTCAACGACAAGGTTAGGGAAAGCGCAGCCCAGTCGAATCCCCAAAAACCGGGGCTGGGATGCACCTCTTTCGAGGGGCTACAGTTCGATGATTCCCCGTTTCAGCCCGATAGTGACCGCGTGGGTTCGGTCGTTTGCGCCAAGTTTCGAGAGGATATTCTTGCCGTGTCCCTTAACGGTTTCCTCGGTGATTGACAGTTTATCGGCGATCAATTTGTTGGCGTTGCCAGCGGCAATCGCGCTAAGGACTTCGATTTCTCGGAGAGCCGCTCTTCTAAGCCGAGAATTGGGAACCTGGCGTCGTGAACGGCCGTGAGGTGTCCCCATAGATAGATGAGACGGTTTCTTTCCGGAGCTACCTCTTTCAAAAGCTGGTCTTCCGCAAGATTTGAAAGTGTCTTGTTCGCTCTCTCCAAGACAAGTCGCCATGAATTGATTGCCATTGCACCGGTAATTCGTGCGAGGTCACAGTAATAAGCCTCTCTTTTAATCCCTGCCTATCCTTCGCACATCCCGCTTTCGTTCTGCGGAGGCAGATCGCCGAATCTCCTCTTCAGTAGAGTCCTGAAGAGACCGTGTGGTTGCAGAATATCAACGGCGTAGCACCGCGAAGACTAATAAGAACCCTGCCAGCAACTATCTCGGCAACCTGACGAAATAGCAAAGATGTCTTAGTTTGACCCGAGGCGCCATGCTTATGAGGCATCGATGCCAGCTCAACAAAGTATGCTTTCCGAGCGCTACCGCGAGCGCGCATCGCAATCTAACGGGGCAGTGATCGCGGAACCAGCGCTTTAGCGGATGTTAAGTAATGCCTAACCTGCATGGGGCTCTCAGCCAAAGATTGCGATCGTAATTGTGGAAGGCGGGCATGGAAATGAGTCAAGGAGTATTTCTCGCTGAAGTTGGCGGTCCTAAGGTCACACACGCGCGCGAGTCTTCTGAGCCGCTTCTTGCTCCATACCGGATGGGAGATCTCGAGCTTCCGAATCGCGTAATCATGGCCCCCCTCACTCGGATGCGGGCCAGTCCCGACGATCACATGCCTACAATTCTGCAGGCAGAGTATTACGCGCAACGCGCTTCGGCGGGACTGATTATCGCCGAGGCCACAGCGATCAGCCCCGAAGGATTTGGTTGGGCGGATACAGCGGGCCTTTGGAGCGAGGAACAGGTTCGCGGATGGAGGCGCGTCACCGATGCGGTTCACACGGCGGGTGGTCGCATCATCGCACAGCTGTGGCATACAGGGGCGATGTCTCATCCGGAACTCCGGGATGGTCTGCAGCCTGTGTCGGCTTCCGATGTTGACCCACTTCAACTCTCGGTGACACGGACCGGCCGAAAGCCGACCGTAACGCCACGGCCTCTCACGAAGCACGAAATTCGGGCCACGGTGGCCGACTTCGGACGGGCTGCGCGAAATGCGTTAGTGGCCGGCTTCGATGGCGTACAGATCCTTGCCAATTACCTTTACCTGATTTCTCAGTTCCTTAATTCGGCTACCAACCACCGCAAAGACGAGTACGGAGGAAGCATGGAAAACCGCTCGCGATTCCTCTTCGAGGTGGTCGAGACAGTGCTCAATGAAGTCGATGCAAAGGCGGTCGGAGTCAAGATAAGTCCAATGCATGAGGGGGGCGCGTTCGCAGCCAACGACGAGACCCTGCCGATTACCGAGTACGCCATCGGGAAGCTGAACGCATACAACCTTTCGCACCTCTTGCTCATGGGAAACACGACTGACTTTTCCGGCACTCCCCTGGAAAAGCTGGCCGACGATGGCATGTTCCGACATTTCCGCCCTATCTACAAAGGAACGTTGATCGCCAATGTGAATATGCATCGCGAGCGCGGGAATCGGCTTATCGCCGAAGGGTTGGCTGACCTGATTGCGTTTGGCCGCCCCTACATCGCAAATCCCGACCTCGTGCAGAGGTTCGCCGCGGGTGCACCTCTTGCCGAAGTGGATTGGGAGACCGTCTACGCCTCTGGATCACACGGCTATTCCGATTACCCCAGCTACCAACCATCACAACCAACGATTAGCTGACTGTGCCATGCAATATTCACATCACAGATTGGAGCTACGATGAATCTCACTGAAAACACCATCTTCATTACCGGCGGCGGATCGGGCATTGGACGCGCTCTAGCCGAAGCGCTGCACAAACGTGGGAACAAAATAATCATCTCGGGTCGGCGCAAGGGCCATCTGGACGCCGTCGTGAAAGCCAATCCGGGCATCGAGGCGATGGAACTCGATGTCGCCGATCCCGACAATATCAAGACCGCAGCGAAGAGGCTGATTCGAGAGCGCCCCGACCTGAATGTTCTCGTCAATAACGCTGGAATCATGGAACCGGATCAGGCGGCGGGCGTCATCGACGATAAAGTGCTTCTGTCGACCGTCACAACCAATCTTCTGGGCCCGATCCGGCTGACATCGGCGTTGGTGGATCAGATGAAGCGCCGTCGTGGAGTAATTCTCTACAACACCTCGGTCCTTGCCTTCGTTCCATTGGCCTTGACGGCTGTCTACTCTGCAACCAAAGCTGCACTCCACTCCTATGTGTTGTCGCAACGCTTCCTCCTGCGCGACAGTGGTGTTCGGGTACTCGAGATAGCGCCACCCTGGGTGCGGACGGAGTTGATGAACAGCCAGGAAGCGGCGCAGGCAATGCCGCTCGACAGGTTTATGGCCGAGACTTTGGATGTCCTTGGAACAGACGCTGACGAAATTCTTGTTGAAGCGGCGAAACCGTTGCGTGCCAATCCTGGCTCTGAGGAGCATGCATTGGTCAATGGCTTCAACCAGCAAATGCTGGAGCTATTCACAACAGCCTCAGGAGCTAAAGCTCAGAACTAGAGCAGGAAGCCGATCAAGATCGCGATCTTCGATGACTATCAAAATGTCGCTTTGAGAAAGGGAGTTAAAGCTATTGATATGAGTTCACCAGTTGTTAGGAGAACAAACATGCTCAAGAAAATTCGATGCGCTTCGCAGCCGCTCTGATCGCAGCGCTAATCAGCTTTGTCGTTGGTCCGAACGCAGTTCTGGCTGCTGCACCTCAGCGTCACGATCAGGTGCCGGGCTTCTACCGATTGAAAGTCGGAGACCTCGAAGTAACGGCGCTATTCGTGGCTCCGGCGTAATCGACCTGCAGTGGCTAAAAGGGCCGATGGATGGTGTTGTTGAGTCTCGCAGCCGCAGGCCGTGGCGAGGTTGATTGAAAAGGCGGCCAAAGGGGCGCCGCCTGGTTGCAGCGCTAACGCGTGGAGGGTGCGCCGGACCATTTCCCATTTGAAACGACCCGGCGCACTAAGATTCTGTTACGAGGAACGAACACTCGGCTCCCAGGGCGTGGTGCAATGAGACCAACGCATACGTCCATGTCCTGAAGAACTTATCTCGAACTGTCTTCCAATTCAGTCCGCTGTCAGTCCGTTTTTGTCTGGCGCATGGGCTGAGAATCGCAGTCTTTAAGCAATTTACGGCTGCACACTACTGATACTGACAGTTACCTGTTTGCCGACTATATTCACACAATTGTGCGATTCGGCCCGGTGGTCATTCCGAACGTGCTGCAATTCAGGGAAATCGCGCCTCATTGAAGTATCAAAGTCCCGCCGAGCGTGCCAAGGCTCTCTGTTTAGTTTGACTGGGGCGTCGCCGATTGGACTCAATGAAAACGCCAACACTCTTCGCCGGCATCGGTTCCGCAAACAGGTGTCCCTGGGCTGACTCACAACCAGCTAACGCCAACAGTCGATGTTGTTTAGTTGTTTCTACCCCTTCGGCGACCACTTTAAGATCTAGGTTGCGTGCCAAGCCGATGATTGTCCTGACAATGGCATAGTTTTCGGCATCCATCGTTGCAACGAACGACTGATCGATTTTTAGGGTGTCGACTGGAAAACGACGAAGATAACTCAGGGAAGAATAGCCCGTGCCAAAATCGTCGATACTCATCTTAACTCCTAAAGTCCGCAGCTGCGACATGGTTTGGCCGGTCGCCGCAACATCGTTCATAGCCAGGCCCTCGGTGAACTCGATGGTTATGCACCGCGGATCCACCGCACTCTCTACCAGTGCATCTTTGACGTGCCCGATAAAACCGGCGTGAGAGAAATGCTTTGAGCTGATGTTGATGCTGACATATAACGGCGGGTCAGCAGGATAGCGCCGTTGCCAACTCGCCGCCTCCAAACACGCCTTCTTTAGAACCCAGACACTAATAGGAACAATCAGACCGCACTGTTCTGCTAACGGGACAAAAGTGCTTGGTGGTATCGAATTCAACCCCGAGGGCTGCCACCGCAAGAGTGCCTCGAAGCCCTGCACTGCCCCCGTATCTACCGCGACGATTGGCTGGTAGTGAAGTGCCAGTTCTTCATTTTCGAGAGCGTATCTCAGCTTGGCTTCCAGAAGAAGTCGACTCATGACTTGCTCATGCATCGCGCGGTCAAAGAGCTCACTGCAAGCCTTGCCTTGGCTTTTCGCACGATACATAGCGATATCGGCATTCTGAAGCACCGCCTCCGCAGGCACCTCTGGTGATGTCAGCGCGATGCCAATTGAAATGCTCTTAAAGACCTCATGTCCCTCTAGTAGGAACGGTTTTGCAAATGAAGACTGGATTCTCTCGGCCACACGGATGGCATCGCTCGGGTCGGTAACGTCCTCCACTAGAACCGTAAACTCATCTCCACCCATCCTCGCTATGGTGCCGTCGCTGCGCATGCATGCCCGTAGTCTGTTGCTCACTGCTTTGATTAAAACATCGCCGGTGGCGTGGCCATAGCAGTCATTGACGACCTTGAAGCCATCGAGATCAATGAAAAGGACGGCCGCGGTCTGGTGGGGATGCCTTTTCATTCGATCCACGACGCTTTGCAGACGTCCCAAAAACAAGGCCCGGTTGGGAAGGCCAGTGAGCGCATCGTGGGTAGCGTTAAAAAGCAATTCTTCCTGAGTCTGTTTCCGTTCTGTTATATCGCGGGCATTGTAGACGATGCCGCCGATATTCTTGTGCTGAGTCAAGTTTCGAACCACACACTCGAAATGGAGCCAACTTCCGTCTGCATGTCGCAACCGGAACTCAACGATGGGATTCTGTCCGTACGCTACCGATCGCGAACCCGCGCTCATGGTCTCCTAGAAATCGTCCGGATGAACCAGGTCGATCATGTTCCTGCCCACGAGACGTTCTCCATGC